>Ga0265338_10000928_pt1 | contig 49449 bp, 38 predicted proteins | sample 42126metaG_FD_193579 | JGI IMG/M metagenome (GOLD analysis project Ga0265338, IMG submission 193579) | Rhizosphere microbial communities from Carex aquatilis grown in University of Washington, Seatle, WA, United States - 4-21-26 metaG | ecosystem: Host-associated > Plants > Roots > Rhizosphere...
ATTCGTCGCAACGCTTCATACATGCCGCCCTGGACGATGCCGAACAGCGCGTTCGGATTTTCCAACTCACGAAACGCCGAGATCGAGCGCCGCGCCCAGCGCATCGACATGCGCATCGACTCGCCGGCCAGTTCTGCCGACACCGGCACATTGTCGATCGAATAGGGGGTGCATTCGTCGAACTGCATCGCGATGTCCGAATTCAGCACATGCTGGATCTGCATCGAAATCTCGGGGGACAGAAAGAGTTTGTCGCCATTGATCGGGGACGCAAAAGTGACACCTTCTTCGGTTATCTTGCGTAGATCGCCGAGGCTGAACACCTGGAAGCCGCCTGAATCGGTCAGGATAGGCTTGTTCCAGCCCATGAAGCGGTGCAGGCCGCCGTGCAGTTCTATCGTCTCGAGCCCCGGTCGCAGCCAGAGGTGGAAGGTGTTGCCGAGGATGATTTGCGCGTTGATCTCGTCGAGTTCGAGCGGCGACATCGCCTTGACCGTGCCGTAGGTGCCCACCGGCATGAAGATCGGCGTTTCGATCACGCCGTGATTGACGGTGACACGTCCGCGCCGTGCCCGGCCGTCGGTATTGAGTAAATCGAATTTCAGCATGAAGTGGGTGTGTTGCTCGCAGGGGAAGCACAAGGGGCGGGGCTGCGCGTCAGTAGCATCGCGTCGCCGTAGCTGAAAAATCGGTATTGGTTCGCGATGGCATGCCGATAGGCGGCGCGCATGGTCTCGATGCCGGCGAAAGCCGACACGAGCATGAGCAGCGTCGATTTGGGCAGGTGAAAATTCGTGATCAGCCGATCGACCACCTGGAACGTGTAACCCGGTGTAATGAAGATATCGGTTTCGGCTTGCGCCGCGCGCAAGTTGCCCGGTGCCAGGCCGGCCGCTTGCGCTGCGCGGGCAGCGGCTTCCAGCGCGCGCATCGAGGTGGTGCCTACGGCGATCACGCGGCCGCCACGCGCGCGGGTGGCGGCGACCGCGTCGACCAGCGCGGCAGACAGCTCGTACCACTCGGTATGCATCTTGTGCTCGGCGAGGTTTTCGGTGCGTACCGGCTGGAACGTGCCGGCGCCGACATGCAGCGTCAGGGTCGCGCGTTGCACGCCGCGCGCATCCAGCGCCGCGAGCAGCGCAGCGTCGAAATGCAGCCCGGCGGTGGGGGCGGCCACGGCACCCGGATGGGCGGCGTACACGGTCTGGTAGCGATGCTCGTCGTAATCGCTGGCGTCGTGCGTAATGTAAGGCGGCAGCGGCAGGCGGCCGTATTGTTCGATCAGTTCCAGGCAGTCTTGCGGGAAGTGCAGCGTGTAAAACGGCTCGACGCGCTCGCCGACGATCACGTCGAAGGCGTCGGCCAGCCGCAGCGTCGAGCCCGCGAGCGGGGTCTTGCTGGCGCGGATTTGCGCCAGCGCGGTGCGCGCGCCGGTGAGGCGTTCGACCAGCACCTCGATCTTGCCGCCGCCGGCCTTTTGGCCGGGAAAGCGCGCTTTGAGCACCTTGGTGTCGTTGAATACCAGCAGGTCGCCCGGTGCGACCAGGCTAGGCAGCGCACTGAATGCGCGGTCGGTGAGCCGGGGATGCGCGGTGTCGGCAGCGGCGCTTGCGCCCTCCACTTCGAGCAGGCGGCTAGCGCTGCGCTGGGCAAGCGCAGTTTGCGCAATCAGTTCGGGTGGCAGCTCGAAATCGAAATCGGATAAGGTATACACGTTTTACGGCAGACGCGAAAACCGCTATTGTACTTGCGATGAGACTTAAGCCCCAGGCCAACCCCGCCTCAAGCGGCGCAGCAGATGCCGCTTCTTCCACGGCATCTGCCACTGCGCCCGCCACCGCATCTGCCACCGCCGCTGCCGCAGCGGATGCCCAGGTGCTCGCTGCGGCAGCGGCGCAGGCTAAAGCACCCGCTAAAGCATCGACTCGTGGCGCGGCTCAGGATGCGACCCAGGATGCGACCCAGGCAACAAATCAGGCAACGACCAAAGCCACGACGAAACCACCTGCTCAAGCGGCCCCCAAGCCGCTGGCGCGCACGGTCGACAAGCTCGGTAAGCTTGGCCTGTCGCGCGATATCGACCTCGCGCTGCATCTGCCGATGCGTTACGAGGACGAGACCACGCTGACTCCGATCGGCGCATTGCTGCCCGGCGCGTCCGCGCAGGTGGAAGGGGTAGTGTGTGATAACGAGATTACTTACCGTCCGCGCCGCCAGTTGATCGTCAAACTTTGCGACGACGAGGGTGACGTATTGACGCTGCGCTTCCTGAATTTCTACGGCAGCCAGGTCAAGCAATTGGCGGTTGGCGTGCGAATTCGCGCGCGCGGCGATGCGCGTGGCGGTTTCTTCGGCATGGAGATGGTCCATCCAGCCTGCCGCGCCGTGGAAGAGGGCGCCGCGCTCCCGCAAGTGCTCACGCCTGTTTATCCGAGCACAGCGGGCGTTAGCCAGGCCTATCTGCGGCGCGCCATCGACAACGCGCTCAAGCGCACGCCGCTGCCCGAATTGCTGCCGCCCGAGATCGTCAATGCGTGCTTGCCCCTACCTGCGATGCAACTACAGCAAGCCGTGCAGTTATTGCACCACCCCGGTGCCGACATCGATGAAAGCGCGCTGATGGACGGCACGCACGCGGCCTGGTTGCGGATCAAGTTCGAAGAATTGCTCGCGCAACAGCTCTCGCTCAAGCGTGCCCAGGAGCAGCGCCGTAGCCGTTCCGCGCCGGTCATGCTGCGTCACTCCGAAGGCGCCTCGGGTGCAGTGAGCACCTCGTTGGTGGCCCGTTTCGAGGCGACGCTGCCGTTTTCCCTGACCGCGGCCCAGCGCCACGTGTGGGCCGAGATCGGCGCCGATATGGCCGTGCCGCACCCGATGCAGCGGCTGCTGCAAGGCGACGTCGGCAGCGGCAAGACGATTGTGGCGGCGCTCGCCGCGGCCCAGGCGATCGATGCCGGCTACCAGGCCGCGCTGATGGCGCCCACTGAAATTCTCGCCGAGCAACACGCGCGCAAGCTGCGCGGCTGGCTGGAGCCGCTCGGGGTCGAGGTCGCTTGGCTGGCCGGGAGCCTGAAGGCCAAGCAAAAGCGCGCGGCGCTAGAAGCGGTAGCGTCGGGCGCGGCCCAGCTCACCATCGGCACGCATGCAATCATCCAGGACGCGGTCGAATTTGCCCGGCTCGGCATGGTCATTGTCGACGAGCAGCACCGTTTCGGGGTGCAGCAACGGCTGGCGTTACGGGCCAAGGCGCAGAACGCCGCCGACGGTGCCCGCGATTTCCAGCCGCACCAGCTGATGATGAGCGCAACGCCGATTCCGCGCACGCTGGCCATGACGTACTACGCCGATCTCGACGTCTCGACCATCGACGAATTGCCGCCGGGCCGCACGCCGGTGCTAACCAAGCTGATCAGCGACGCCCGACGCGATGAAGTGATCGCGCGGGTACGCGAGGCGGCGCTGACCGGTCGCCAGGTGTATTGGGTGTGTCCCTTGATCGAGGAAAGCGAGGCGCTGCAACTGCAAACCGCCGTGGATACGCACGAAACGCTGACCCTGGCCTTGCCGGAATTGAAAGTCGGCTTGGTGCACGGGCGCTTGAATCCGGCCGACAAGGCGGCGGTGATGGAAGGGTTCACGCAAGGTGAGCTGAATCTGCTGGTGGCGACCACAGTGATTGAAGTGGGTGTGGACGTGCCCAATGCCTCGTTGATGGTGATCGAACATGCCGAACGCTTCGGGCTTGCGCAACTGCATCAGCTGCGCGGTCGCGTCGGGCGCGGCAGCGCGGCGTCGGTATGCGTGCTGATGTATGCCGGCCCGCTTTCTCAAACCGCGCGGGCGCGGTTGCAGACCATGCGTGAAACCAATGATGGCTTCGAAATAGCGCGCCGCGATCTTGAATTGCGCGGGCCCGGGGAATTCCTGGGCGCACGGCAGTCGGGCGCGGCGATGCTGCGATTTGCCGATCTGGAACAGGATGCGTGGTTGATCGAGCCGACACGGCAGGCTGCACAACGCATGTTGCTGAGCTATCCGGACGCGGCGACCCAACACTTGAACCGCTGGCTGGGTGGCCGCGAGCACTACTTGAAAGCCTGAGTGGTCGACGGCTTGGCTAAATACAGCAAGTAGGGGCTAAGCAGGGGCCAAGTACCGGGCAAGTACGGCGAACGAAATGCGCGCGACTAGGGTTGGCGGGCGGGCAGGGTAGGTGTATAAGAACTAAAATCTATTGAGATTGCATGTTCGATTGTTTGTGTTGTTTCTTTATGGCGCTTGCTCATGACGCTTACTGAATTGAAATACATCGTCGCAGTGGCCCGCGAACGGCACTTTGGCCGGGCCGCCGAAGCCTGTTTCGTCAGCCAGCCGACCCTATCGGTTGCGATCAAAAAGCTCGAAGACGAGCTCAACATCCAGATTTTCGAGCGCGGCACCAGCGAGGTCAGCGTGACGCAGATCGGCGAACAGATCGTGGCCCAGGCGCAGCGCGTGCTGGAGCAGACTCTCGCGATCAAGGAAATCGCCAAGCAGGGCAAGGATCCTTTGCTCGGACCCCTGCGCCTGGGCGTGATTTACACCATAGGACCGTACATCCTGCCCACGCTGGTTCGGCGGATGATAGACACCGTCCCGCAGATGCCGCTGATGCTGCAGGAAAACTTCACGCTCAAGTTGATCGAACTGCTTAAGCAGGGTGAAATCGACGTCGCCATCATGGCCTTGCCCTTTCCCGAAACGGGTTTGATGGTGCGGCCGCTGTACGACGAGCCGTTCGTGGTGGCCTTGCCCAAGGGCCATCCGTGGGAAAAGCGCAAGGCCATCCACGCTGAAGACCTGAAGCAGGAGACCATGCTGCTGCTGGGCAACGGCCATTGTTTCCGCGATCATGTGCTGGGCGTGTGCCCGGAGCTGATGCGCTTTTCGCAAAATGCCGACGGCATCCAGAAGACCTTCGAAGGGTCGTCGCTGGAGACCATACGCCATATGGTCGCCAGCGGAGTGGGTATTACTGTGCTGCCGCGTACTTCAGTGTCGGATTTCGACGGTGAGCATATGAACAGCACCGACAGCGGCATGCTGACTTATGTGCCGTTCGAGGCGCCGGTACCCGACCGGCGCGTGGTCCTGGCTTGGCGCAAGAGCTTTACACGGATGCCTGCGATCGAAGCGATCTGCAAGGCGGTGATGTCGTGCGAACTGCCCGGCATCGAGATGCTGGACTTGCCCGCGCAGGTGAGTTGAAGCGATGGCCGAGCGCGGGCTAAGCGACGGCTGAGCAGCGACCAAGCGGCGCAAATCGCCCACTAGTCGCCCCTGCATGACGCCGATCGTTCGAGAACAAGGAAACCCGCAGACGCGGGTTTTTTTACGATTGAAGCGCGCTATTTAATAGATATATTTTATTGATTGGTCGTTTTCAATAGTTTTTAATAAGATTCTTCCGTGGTCACCGATAACGCGTCAGAACGGAGGAAGACATGCATTACAGCTCACATCGCCCCCTGAATTTCAGCGCCTCGAATTTGCTGGCCAATTTTGACGCAGTCAAGTCGGTCGTCACCGAAGTGCTAGTGCATCGCGCATTAGCTGCCTGAACGCTTCGTATCGGTCACTCGCTTTAGCAAGCACCTTCCCCGTTTTCTTGCAACTCCATGGGCCGCCGGTTGTTTGTGGGGCCGCGCCCGTCAACTCACTACAAAACTGAAGAGAGAAATCATGGCCTCATCCAAAATGACCAACGGCGTCGGCGCTCCGGTTGCCGACAACCAGAATTCGTTGAGCGTCGGCCCACGCGGACCGCTCGCGTTGCAAGACGTGTGGTTGCTCGAAAAGCTCGCGCATTTCGATCGTGAGGTGATTCCCGAGCGGCGCGTGCACGCCAAAGGCTCCGGCGCGTTCGGGACCTTGACCATCACCCATGACATCAGCCGCTACAGCAAAGCCAGCGTGTTCAGCGAAGTCGGCAAGCAGACGCCTTTGTTCATGCGTTTTTCGACCGTGGCTGGCGAGCGTGGCGCAGCGGACGCCGAACGCGACGTGCGCGGTTTTTCGGTCAAGTTCTATACCGAGGAAGGGAACTGGGACTTGGTCGGCAATAACACGCCGGTGTTTTTCATCCGCGATCCGCTCAAGTTCCCCGATTTTATCCACACGCAAAAGCGCGACCCGCAAACCAATTTGCGTAACGCCGTGGCGGTGTGGGATTTCTGGTCCCGTCATCCGGAGTCGCTGCACCAGGTCACGATATTGATGAGTGACCGCGGTATCCCGCAAAACTACCGGCAGATGCATGGCTTCGGTTCGCACACGTACTCGCTGATCAATGCGAATAACGAGCGCTTCTGGGTGAAATTCCACTTCAAGTCGATGCAGGGCATTGCGAACTACACGAACGAGGAAGCCGGCCAAGTGGTGGCTAGCGATCGGGAAAGCGCCCAGCGCGATCTGTTCAATAACATCGCGCAGGGCAACTTCCCGAAATGGAAGGTGCGTATCCAGGTGATGCCCGAAGCCGACGCAGCGGTCTATCGGATCAACCCGTTCGACGTGACCAAGGTGTGGCCGCACAAGGACTATCCGCTGATCGACGTGGGCGTGCTGGAGTTGAATCGTAACCCCGCCAATTATTTCGCGGACGTGGAACAGGCTGCGTTCACGCCGGCCAATGTGGTGCCCGGGATCGGATACTCTCCCGATCACCTGTTGCAAGGGCGGCTGTTCTCGTATGGCGACGCGCAGCGCTATCGGCTGGGCGTCAACCATGCATATATCCCGGTCAATGCGGCGCGCAGCCCGTCGCATGCACCGCATCGCGACGGCGCGATGCGCACCGATGGCAACCTCGGCGGCACGGTGAACTACGAACCCAACCGGTTCGGCGAGTTCGCCCAGACACCGTCGGCGGCTCAACCGCCGCTGCCGGTGAGCGGTGCGCTCGGCCATTACGACCATCGCGATGACGACGACTACTACAGCCAGCCGGCCGCGTTGTTCCGCTTGTTCGACGAAGCGCAACGGCAGCGCTTCTTCAGCAACATCGCGAGCGCGATGCAGGGTGTTCCTGACGATATCGTCGCATGCCAGCTCGAGCATTTCCGCAAGATCGACCCCGCCTATGCGGCAGGCGTGGAGGTCGCGTTGGGTCGCAATGTGAAGTAAGGTAAGTCCGACGACCGGCGCCGTGTCGCGTCGGTCGTGTCGGGGCACCTCCTGTGCGGCGGGTGGCCGGATTCGGGCGAGCGCTGTGTTCGCCGGCGTTTGGCCGCTTGCCGCGCCGTGCGGTGCTGCGTCGTGTCGGCTGAACTATTTCAAGATAAACTGGGGTCGGCGTCTTGTACGAAATTGAAACTGATCTTCTAAGGAGTAGTTATGGCGAAAAAAAATACGCCCCCGAGTGTCAATATCGGCATCAATGACAAAGACCGCAAGAAAATCGCGGAAGGGCTGAGCCGTCTGCTCGCCGACACGTACACCTTGTACCTGAAGACTCACAATTTCCATTGGAACGTGACGGGCCCGATGTTCAATACGTTGCACCTGATGTTCGAAGGGCAATACACCGAACTGGCGCTGGCCGTCGATTCGATCGCCGAGCGCATACGCGCGCTGGGCTTTCCGGCACCGGGCAGCTACAAGGAATACGCGAAGTTGTCGTCGATTCCGGAAGCGGATGGCGTGCCCGAGGCCAACGAGATGATCCGCCAATTGGTGGAGGGCCAGGAAGCCGTGGTGCGCACCGCGCGCGGTGTGTTTACGTTGACCGATGAAGTCCACGACGAGCCCAGCGCCGACTTGCTGACCCAACGCATGCAAATCCATGAAAAGACCGCCTGGATGTTGCGCGCAATGTTGGGCTGAACTGCGGCGTGTGTTCAGTGGCGTGCACCCGTGTCCGCCACGCGGAACACGTTGACCGCTTCACGCAACGAGCGCGACTGCTCTTCCATCGATTGCGCAGCGGCTGCGGCCTGTTCAACCATGGCCGCGTTCTGCTGAGTCGTTTGGTCCATCTGCGTGATGGCGATATTGACTTGCTCGATGCCGCGGCTCTGCTCTTCCGAGGCCGCCGAAATCTCCCCGATGATATCGGTCACGCGCTGCACCGCCTGCACGATCGATGTCATCGTGGTGCCGGCGCGCTCGACCAGACCGCGTCCGGCATCGACCTGATGCACCGAAGCCTCGATCAGGCCTTTGATTTCCTTGGCGGCTTCCGAGCTGCGCTGGGCCAAATTGCGCACTTCGCCGGCCACCACCGCGAAGCCGCGGCCGTCTTCGCCCGCGCGGGCCGCTTCCACCGCGGCATTCAACGCCAGGATGTTGGTCTGGAACGCAATGCCTTCGATCACCGAAATAATATCGACGACGCGGTTCGAACTGGCCGCAATGTTTTGCATGGTGTCGACCACCTGCTGCACCACCGTGCCGCCTTCGCCGGCGATCTGCGATGCGCTGGACGCCATCTGGTTGGCCTGGCGCGCATTGTCCGCGGTCTGCTTGACGGTGGCCGTGAGCTGCTCCATGCTCGCTGCAGTTTCGCCCAGCGAGGCGGCTTGCTCTTCGGTGCGGGAGGACAGGTCGAGGTTGCCGGCCGAGATTTCTTGCGCCGCCAGCGTAATGGTCTCGGTGCCGCTGCGTATCTGCTGGATGGTGTCGGTCAGCCGCCCCTGCATGTTATGCATCGCGAACAGCATGCTGTCGCGGTCGCCGGCGCGTAACGCAAGCGTGCCGGTGAGGTCGCCGCTCGCAATCGTTTCCGCGATCTGCGCCGCATACGCCGGTTCGCCGCCCAGGCTGCGCTTGACGTTGCGTATGATCAATGTCATCGCCAGTGAAATCAGGCCGCCGATCACCAGCACCACGATAAAGTAGTGCAGCAGGTTGGCGTAGAAGGCGGCGTTGATGTCCTCCAGGTAGACGCCCGAGATCAGGTACCAATCCCATGGCGCGAAGCGCTTCACGAAACTGATTTTCGCGGCCCACAGGCCGTTCAGACGGCCCACATAATTGAGGAACCCCTGGCCGTTGGTTTGCGCGATCCTGACCATTTCGACAAACATCTTGGTGCCCTTGGGATCCGCGTAATCGGAGACATCCTTGTTGCGCAGGTCGGCGAGCACCGGATGCATGATGACGACCGGGTGGGCCGTGGAGATGATCATGTAGCCGCTATTCGGATAGCGCATTACGCTCAGGCGATCCATGGCTTGCTGCTTGGCTTGTTCGAGCGTCAACTTTCCCGCGTCGACTTGCTTCGCGTAATCGTCGACGATTCCGTATGCCGACTCGACGACGTTTTGCACTGCGCCCTTGCGCTCGGTCAGCATGGTGCTGCGCGATTCCCACGCCGCCCAGCCGCCCAGCATCAACAGTCCCAACCAGGTAACGGCCAGCGCCAACCATAACTTCGCGTTCAAACTTAGACGACTCAATCTGCTCTCCCGGGCATGCGCTCACTTTCGAAGGCATGAGTAAATGAAATGGGCTCACGCCGCGACCTTTAGGATAACGACCAAGCGGAACGATTTCTTGACAAGGGAAAACACTTAGTCGACCGAGGATGAGGGCCGAGCAGAGCGGGCAGGGAGCGTCGGGTCGAAGGCGTCTTAGTTGCAGCGGTTTCTCGAAACCGCTTTAAAATGCGACAGTTGACGTTCCCGGCCGACGTTCGATTGACGTGGCTCGGGAGAGGTCTCCCGTTTTGATGTCTTCGGGTTGGTGTCCCCGGTTTTTCGTCGCGGGGTCTTTGTTGCGGCAGACATCCTCCTTAAGTCCTGCAAGCCTGCGACTGCGCTGGTTTGATATCCCACTCTCACTCTATACGCCATGCTTGCCCGCTTACCGCTTTACCTGCGCCTGATCCGGATGGACAAACCCATCGGCAGCTTGCTGTTGCTATGGCCCACGCTTAACGCGCTTTGGATCGCCTCCGACGGCAGGCCATCGTTGCCCATGCTGGCGATCTTCGTCGTGGGAACGGTGCTGATGCGCTCGGCCGGCTGTGCGATCAACGATTACGCCGATCGCGATTTCGATCGCCACGTCAAACGCACCGAGAACCGGCCGCTGACGTCCGGCGCGATCCAACCGTGGGAGGCGCTCGCGATTGCCGGGACGCTCACGGTGCTGTCTTTTCTGTTGATCCTGCCCCTGAATTCATTGACCAAGCTACTGTCGATCGTCGCGGTGATCCTGGCAGGCAGCTATCCGTTCACCAAGCGTTTTTTCGCGATTCCCCAGGCGTATCTGGGAATTGCCTTCGGCTTTGGCATTCCGATGAGTTTTGCCGCGATACAGGGTCAGGTGCCTGCGGTAGCCTGGGTGATGTTGCTGGCCAATGTGTTTTGGTCGGTCGCTTACGATACCGAATACGCAATGGTCGATCGCGAGGATGATTTGAAGATTGGGATACGCACGTCAGCGCTGACGTTCGGGCGGTACGACGTGATCGCGATCATGCTGTGCTACGTCGCGACCTTGGCGATTTACGTCGGGGTGGGCGTGCGGCTTGGCTTGGGCTTGCCGTTTTGGGTGGGACTGGGTGCTGCGGCCGGGTGCGTGGTTTATCACTATCGCCTGATCCGCAATCGCGACCGGATGGCGTGCTTCGCGGCGTTTCGCCATAACAACTGGCTCGGTGGCGTGTTGTTTGCTGGCATCGCGTTGCATTATTTGATTTGCGGATAGCGGCGGGAGGCCTCGGGCATTGCCCATGCGCGAGGCCGCTTGTGAGTTCACTTACCCGTTTGGCTAGGGGTTTGCCTGCACGGGTTGCTTGCTTAAGCGCTGCCGAACTCATCGCCCATTTCTTCAGCACGACGGTGCGCCGCCAATGCGCCGCGCGCGATCGCCGTGCCGACTTGATCGGTTTCAAAAGAAGCGAGTGCAGCTGCCGTCGTGCCGCCTTTCGAGGTGACGCGCTCGCGCAGTGTGCCGATCGCCTCATCCGTTTGGGCCGCCAATTGCGCTGCGCCCGTGAAAGTCGAGACAGCGAGCGTGCGTGCCTGTTCAGCATTGAAGCCGAGTTCCAGCGCGGCCTGCTGCAGCGCTTCAATAAAATAAAACACATAGGCCGGGCCACTGCCGGAAATCGCCGTCACTGCGTCGATTCCGCTTTCGGCGTCGCACCAGACCACTTGACCGACGGCGGCCAGCACCTCGGCCGCGAGCGCGCGGCCGGCCTCGTCTACGCCAGGTAATGCGGCCAGGCCAGTCACGCCCATGCCGATCAGCGCAGGCGTGTTGGGCATCGCGCGCACGATGCGCGCATAGCCGCCCAGCCAGCGTGCAAGATCGGTACCGCGTATGCCGGCGGCGATACTGATGATCACCTGCGTGCCGACAAACGGAGCCAGCGCGGTCGCGACTTCCTTTAGCACCTGCGGCTTGACCGCCAACACGATGGCGTCGAAATCCTGCAGGTGAGCACCGACCGCGCCGTAGGTACGGATGCCGAACTGCGTTGCGAGATGCGCGAGCGTGTCCGGGTTCGGATCGATTGCGCCCAGGCCATCGGCCGCCACGCCACGTTTGAGCAGGCCGCCGATCAAGGCGCTGGCCATATTGCCGCCGCCGATAAATAGAATCTTCATAGGGAATTCCGTCAGGGTTGAGAGGGGCGTTAGCTATGGGCGTAAGTGCGTGCGCCGAAAATCGCCGTGCCGATGCGTACCATCGTCGCACCTTCGAGTACTGCCGCTTCGAGGTCGCTCGACATGCCGGCGGACAGCGTATCGAGCGCAAGACCGTCGGCGCGCAAGGTTTCATACAAGGCGTGAAGTGCGCGGTGTGGTGCGCGTTGCTGATCGAGCGTATCGGCGCTCTCGGGAATCGACATCAAGCCGCGCAGGCGCAGCCGGGGCAACGCGGCCACCGCGTGGGCGACTTCGAGCGCGGTGTCAGGCGATACGCCGCTTTTGCTGGCTTCACCGCTGATGTTGACCTGCAGGCAGATATTGAGCGGCGGCAATCCAGGCGGGCGCTGCTCGGACAGCCGTTGCGCGATCTTGAGGCGATCGACGGAATGCACCCAGTCGAAGTGTTCGGCGACTTGGCGCGTCTTGTTGCTTTGCAGCGGGCCGATGAAATGCCATTCGAGCGCGTCGCGCAGGTCGGCTAGTTCGGTGATTTTGCCTAGCGCTTCCTGGACGTAGTTTTCGCCGAAGGCGCGTTGGCCTGCGGCGTACGCGTCACGCACCGCTTGAGCCGGAAAGGTTTTGGACACCGCCAGCAGCGTTACGCACCCGGCGGGACGATGGGCCGCGTGCTCGGCCTGCGCGATGCGGGCGCGGGTTTCTTCGAGATGTGCTGCAATCTGGGACATGACGCGGGGATCAGTGAGAAATCTTCGGGTGGATAGAAGCCACAATTTCTCGATTATAGCGGTGTGGTGCGAGCAGGATCGGCCGTCTCAATTCAACATGCGATCGAGCAACTCCACCCAGTGCATCACCGGTATGCCTGTGCCACTTTGCAGATGCGCAATGCAACCGACATTTCCCGAGACGATCATCTGCGGCTCCGTCGCCGTCAGCTTGTCGACCTTCTGGTCCCGCAACTTATACGACAAGGTCGGTTGCAACACCGAGTAAGTCCCAGCCGATCCGCAGCATAAGTGCGAGTCCGCAGGCAGCCGCACTTCGATTCCCAGCGCACTGAGCAAGCCTTCGACCGAGCCGCGTATCTGCTGCCCGTGCTGCAGCGTGCATGGCGGATGGTAGGCAATCGTATGCACGCTGCCGCGCGTCGTCATCGAGAGCAACTCGATCTCGAACTCGGGCAGTACTTCCGATATGTCGCGCGTGAGCGCCGAGATGCGCATCGCCTTCTCCGCATACATCGCATCGTCACGCAACAGATAACCGTATTCCTTAACCGTCACGCCGCACCCTGACGCATTCATCACCAGCGCTTCCACACCTTGCTCGACATACGGCCACCACGCATCGATATTGCGACGGATATCATTAAGCCCTTCGTCGTTATACCCGAGATGCAGGCGAATCGCGCCGCAGCAGCCGGCATTGGCGGCCACCAGTGGCTGGATGCCCAGTGCGTCGAGCACACGCGCGGTGGCGTGGTTCACGTTGGGCATCATCGCTGGTTGCACGCAACCGGCCAGCATCAGCATCTTGCGCGGGTGTTCGCGGGTGGGCCACACGCCGGCATTTTGTTTGGGCAGTACTTTATCGCGCAGCTTCTTGGGTAGCAGTGGCCGAACGTGCTGGCCCAGCTTGAATGCCGGCGCGAACAGCCGCGCGTTGGGCAAGAAGTTGGCCAGCGTGCGTCGTACGAAGCGCTGACCCAGTGGCCGCGAGACTCTTTCTTCGGCCACTTTGCGGCCGATCTCGACCAGGCGCCCGTATTGCACGCCCGAGGGGCAAGTCGTCTCGCAATTGCGGCACGTCAGGCAGCGGTCGAGGTGGGTCTGCGTGAGGTGCGTGACCGGCGCGCCCTCGACCATTTGCTTGATCAGGTAGATGCGCCCGCGCGGGCCATCGAGCTCGTCGCCCAGTAGCTGATAGGTCGGGCAGGTAGCGGTACAAAACCCGCAATGGACACATTTGCCCAAAATGGCTTGTGCTTCATCGCCATCGGGCGTGTTGCGAATGAACTCGGCAAGAGTGGTTTGCATGCGGGCAGGGGTTGTGATTGGGCTACGTGCGGCTGGAGCGCCGCACTCGGTCGGTTTAGTCTGGCACTTCCGGGCACAACTAGAAATCGGGATAAAGCCTGCCTCGATTGAAAATTCGCGCCGGGTCGAACGTCGCTTTCAGACCCCGGTGGATTTTCATGAGTGCCGCGGGTAGCGGCGTGAATACACCGCCCTGACGCGCTTGTTCATTGCCGGGTCCCGGCCTGAACAGCGTGGCGTGACCGCCTGCGTGACGCGCCGCCATGCGTACCTGCTGCGCGTCGATGTCGGTGATCCACCAGCGTTGCGAGCCGCCCCATTCCATCAACTGCCGGCCGGCCAGCGGTTCGGCGATGGACGGCAGCGACAGCCGCCACAACGCGGCGGTGGGCGAAAGGTCGCTGAAAAAGGAGTCGGTCTGCTCGCGCAAACCTTCCCAGAAACGCGCCGCTTCGATGGCGTCGACCGCTTCGCCGCCCAACTGCGTGCGCGCCGATTTGACCGCCGCTTCGGCACCGGCCAGACGCAGCGCGAGCGTGCCGTCGCGCCAGGCGCTCGCCGTTACGGGCAAGGCTCTGCCCGCCCACTCGTTGAGTTTGCGCACGGCATCGGTGGCACTGGTATCGAATTTGAGGGTGGTTTCCGCGAACGGTCGCGGGAGCACCTTGACTGAAATTTCGAGCAGCAAGCCCAGTGTGCCTAGCGCACCGGCCATCAAGCGCGACACATCGTAGCCGGCCACGTTTTTCATCACCTGGCCGCCGAAATGCAGCACTTCGGCACGACTGTTCATCACCACCGCGCCGAGCACGAAATCGCGCGGCGCACCGGCATTCTGGCGACGCGGGCCGGCCAGCCCGGACGCGATGCAGCCGCCCAGGGTCGCACCGGGTCCGAAGTGCGGCGGCTCGAACGGCAGCATCTGGTTGTGTTCGGCCAGCTTGGCTTCGATCTCGGCCAGCGGCGTGCCGCTGCGTGCGGTGATCACGAGTTCGGCGGGGTCGTAGGCGAGGATGCCGGCATGTTCGCGGGTGTCGAGGATCTCGCCTTCCAGGGCCTGGCCATACCAATCCTTGGTTCCGCCGCCGCGGATACGCAACGGTGTGTCGTGTCCGGCGGCGTGGTTCACGCGTTCGCGCAGCGATAGTGTCAGATCCGTCATTAAAACCTCGGTAGCTCGGGGTGCGGCAACAATCCGCCGCGTATGTGCATCTTGCCGTATTCGGCGCAACGCGCCCGGCTCGGTATGCCTTTGTCCGGATTGAGCAGGCTCGCCGGGTCGAAGGCGCGCTTCACGGCGAAGAACGCGTCGCGCTCTTCGGGCGAGAACTGCACGCACATCGAATTGATTTTCTCGATGCCTACCCCATGCTCGCCGGTCACCGTGCCGCCCAGCTCGACGCAGGCTTCGAGTATGTCCGTGCCGAATGCTTCGGCGCGGTGCCACTCGTCCATGTCGTTGCCGTTGAACAGGATCAGCGGATGCATATTGCCGTCGCCCGCATGGAACACGTTCATGCAGCGCAGTTGATAGCGCATTTCCATTTCGGTGATGCGTTTGAGCAAGACGCCGATACTGCGACGCGGGATCGTGCCGTCCATGCAGTAGTAATCGGGCGAGATCCGACCGGCGGCCGGGAACGCGTTCTTGCGCCCTGACCAGAAGCGCAGCCGTTCGGCTTCGGAGTGCGACACCTGGATGCGCGTCGCGCCGTGATCCCTGAGCACGACCGTCATGCGCTCGATTTCTTCGCTCACTTCCTCCGTCGTTCCATCGGATTCGCACAGCAGGATCGCCGCGGCGTCGAGGTCGTAGCCCGCCTTGACGAACTCTTCGACCGCGCGCGTTGCGGGCTTGTCCATCATCTCGAGGCCAGCCGGAATAATGCCGGCCGCAATGATCGCGGCCACCGCGTTGCCGCCTTTCTCAAGGTCATCGAAGCTGGCCATGATCACTTGCGCGAGCTGCGGTTTCGGCAGCAGCTTGACGGTCACCTCGGTGACGACCACGAACATGCCTTCGCTGCCGATCACGACCGAGAGCAGATCGAGGCCCGGGGTATCGAGCGCGAGCGAGCCGAATTCGACCACCTCGCCTTCCATCGTCACGGCACGCACGCGCATGACATTGTGTACGGTCAGTCCGTATTTCAAACAGTGCACGCCGCCTGAGTTCTCGGCGACATTGCCGCCGATCGAACAGGCGATCTGCGAGGACGGATCTGGCGCGTAGAACAAGCCATAGGGCGCGGCCGCTTCGGAGATCGCGAGATTGCGCACGCCCGGCTGTACCGTTGCGGTTCGCGCGTAAGGGTCGACGTTGAGGATTTTCTTAAAGCGCGCCAGCGACAGCACCAGGCCTTGCTGCAACGGCATGGCGCCACCCGACAAGCCCGTGCCTGCGCCGCGCGGCACCACCGGGACGCCGAGCTTGTGGCAAACCTGCAGGATGCGTTGCACCTGGAGCTCGGTTTCGGGCAATGCGACGGCCAGCGGCACGGTTCGGTATGCGGCCAATCCATCGCATTCGTACGGGGTGGTGTCTTCGGCGCGGTGTAGCAAGCCGTGGCCAGGCAATATCGCGCTGAGCGCCTGGACCAGCTCGCGCTGCCGGATCGCCAGCGCTTCGGCCGAGAGTTCTGCCGGTGCATTCATTGAAAGTCTCCTGTGATGCGCCTGGCAAGCCGGCGTGTTTGCGCCAGGCTTACTGAATCAATCGGCGCATCAATTATCGAATCGCTTGTCGAGTCGATAAGCAATGGCTTGATCGTGCGCGCCGTGAAGTGATCGGCGCTTGCCGGTCGCGCGGCGTTGACGAGCGAACGAATCGGCCCACGAACCAACCGCCGGCTCAGCGATCGAGCGTGCGCCAACTGCGCTGACTGCATTATCAAAGCGGCGTCAGACGAAAATCTTGCCGGGATTCATCAGGTTGTGCGGATCGAGCGCCTGCTTGATCGAGCGCATGACGCTGATGGCGTCCTCGCCGTGTTCTTCGATCAAAAAGCCCATTTTATGCAGACCGACACCGTGCTCGCCGGTGCAAGTGCCGTCCATCGCGAGGGCACGACGTACCACGCGCTGGTTGATCCGTTCCGCTTCCTCGAGTTCGGCCGGCTGCGTCGGATCGATGAGCATCGCGACATGGAAATTGCCGTCGCCGACGTGGCCGACGATCGGGCAGGGCAGCGACGATGCCAGCAGGTCGCGCTCGGTCTCGATGACGCATTCGGCCAGGCGCGAGATGGGCACGCACACGTCGGTCGTGACCGCGCGGCAACCGGGCTTGAGTTGCAGCATCGCGAAATACGCGCTGTGCCGCGCGTTCCAAAGGCGGGTGCGGTCTTCCTGGCGCACCGACCACTCGAAGCCTTCGCCATGGTTGCCGTCGGCCAGCTCCTGGACACGCTCCGCTTGCTCCTTGACGCCGGCTTCGGTGCCATGGAATTCGAAGAACAGCGTCGGCATTTCACGCAGCGTGAGTTTCGAGTGCAGGTTGATCGCGCGCACGGCTAATGCGTCGACGAATTCGGCGCGCGCGACCGGCACCCCGAGCTGGATCGTCTCGATCACGGTGCGCACGGCATCCGCCATGGTCGGAAACGCGCAGATGGCCGCCGAGACGGCTTCGGGCTGCGGATACAGCCGCACGGTAATTTCGGTGATGACGCCCAGCGTGCCCTCGGAGCCGACCATCAGGCGGGTCAGATCGTAGCCCGCCGAGGATTTGCGCGCGCGGGTGCCGGTCTTCACGATGCGGCCATCGGCGAGCACCACGGTCAGCCCGAGCACGTTTTCGCGCATGGTGCCGTAGCGCACGGCGTTGGTTCCGGAGGCTCGGGTGGCGGTCATGCCGCCGATGCTGGCGTCCGCGCCCGGGTCGATCGGGAAAAACAAGCCGGTGTCGCGCAGCGCCTCGTTAAGCGTCTTGCGGGAAATGCCAGGTTCGACCGTGACGGTGAGGTCTTCCGCGTTGATCGCAAGCACGCGGTTCATGCCGTTGAGGTCGATCGACACACCGCCGCGCACGGCCAGCAGATGGCCCTCAAGCGACGAGCCCGCGCCAAACGGGATGATAGGCACTTGGTAGCGCGCGCACAGGCGCACGATGGTGGCGACTTCTTCGGTGGTCTGGGCAAACACCACTGCGTCGGGCAACTCCGGATCGTAGGGCGATTCATCGCGGCCATGATGCTCACGCACCGCCGTCTTGTTCGAAACACGCTCGCCGAAGGCCTCCTGCAGCGCGCTGAAGAGTTCAGCGGGGAAAGGCACGCGCGTATTGGCGTGTACGGCGGTACCCACGGCGGTGGGGGGAACAGGATGGTTCAAGCTTGTCTCCAGCGCTTCGAACAACCGCACATCGCGTTGTATCGACGAATAGTTCGGGGCTTTTTATCGCTTTGTATGCGCTTATTCTACTGCCGATCGGGGTCTCGGGTGAATTCGGGTTTATCGTTTGGCGCACGCGCGCGTTGTATGCTGCGCGTGCTGCGCGGCGATGAAATCTATAATAGGCAGGCGCGGATACCCACGCAGAAGATACCAATGCGGCACTAGCGAATTCGCGACAGGACAGCCATGGGCCATCGTTTGAGCAAAATCACCACCCGCACCGGCGACGACGGTTCGACCGGCTTGGGCGACGGCAGCCGGGTGGGCAAGGACGGGATCAGGATCGCCGCGATCGGCGACGTCGACGAACTCAATTCGAATCTGGGCGTATTGCTCGCGGAACCGTTGCCGTCAGCGATCCGGATTCAACTCACGGCGATTCAGCACGATCTATTCAACTTGGGCGGTGAATTATGCATGCCGGGGCACAGTGTGATCGGCGACGCCCAGGTGGCGCAACTGGATCATTGGATCGTCGAGCATAACGCCGGCCTGCCGCCGCTACGCGAATTCATCCTGCCCGCAGGCTCGCGCGGCGCGTCCCTTGCGCACGTTTGCCGCACGGTGTGCCGGCGCGCCGAGCGCTCGATCGTGGCATTGGGGCGCAACGAGCCACTGAACGCAGCGCCGCGGCTCTATATCAACCGCTTGTCAGATTTGCTGTTCGTGCTGGCACGTGTGTTGAATCGGGAGAATGGCGGCAGCGAGGTGCTCTGGCATAATCGGCGTCGCGACTAGGCGAACCAAGGCGAACCAGGGCCTGGTTCGGGCCCTGGTTCGCCACGCCATGCCTGGCGGCGTTCAGTTGCCGCTGCCGCGCACGCGACGGCGCTCCTTGACTGCGGCGGCCAGCGTTTCCAGCACGCCCAGGCTATCGTCCCACGCGATGCAGGCGTCGGTGATGCTCTGGCCATATACGAGCGGCTCACCCGGCACCAGGTCCTGGCGTCCCGCAACGAGATGCGACTCGATCATCGCGCCGACGATGCGCTCGTCTCCACCGCCAATTTGGCGACCGATATCGGCGCATACCGAGATCTGGTTCTCATGCTTTTTCTGACTATTCGCGTGGCTCGCGTCTATCATGAGACGGGCCGCCAGGCCGGCCTTGCTGATATCGCTGCAGGCGGCATCGACGCTGGCCGCATCGAAATTGGGCAGCTTGCCGCCGCGCAAAATGATGTGACAGTCTTCGTTGCCCGAGGTGGACACGATGGCCGAGTGGCCGCCCTTGGTCACCGACAGAAAATGGTGTGGCTGCGATGAGGCCTTGATCGCGTCGACCGCGATTTTGACGTTGCCGTCAGTGCCGTTTTTGAAGCCGATCGGGCAGGAAAGGCCCGAAGCCAGTTCACGGTGCACTTGCGACTCGGTGGTGCGCGCGCCGATCGCACCCCACGACACGAGGTCGGCGATATATTGCGGGCTGATCACGTCGAGATATTCCGTGCCCGCCGGCAAACCCAGCGCATTGATCTTGAACAGTAACTCGCGCGCCAGGCGCAGGCCGTCGTTGATCTTGAAGCTGTTGTCCATGTAGGGATCGTTGATCAGGCCCTTCCAGCCCACCGTCGTGCGCGGTTTTTCGAAGTACACCCGCATCACGACTTCGAGTTCCCCGGCGAAGCGCTTGCGTTGCTCCACCAGCTTGCCGGCATATTCCAGCGCGGCTTGCGGATCGTGAATCGAGCACGGGCCGATGATCACGATCAAGCGGTCTTCCATGCCGTGCAATATGCGGTGCATCGCTTGACGCGAGCTGTAGATGAGCTCGGAAACGTTTTCTTCGCATGGGAATTCCCGAATCAGATGCGCCGGAGGCACCAGCTCTTTCAACTCTCGGATTCGGACGTCATCGGTGTTATGCGGGGGCATGCTCAATTCTCCAGAAATAGTGTGCGGCGTCTTGCAAGGCGGGAGCGCTGATCAATGAACACGCTGCGCCAGATAAAAAAAACCGCCAGACTCGCTGGCGGTTTTTGTGGATCCTGCAGGGCTCGTTACTTACCCTCTCCTTCCGCCAGCGGTTCGAGATAGCTATAAAAATAAAACCAGAACGTGGCGAACATGGAAAGGCAGCCCAATTTGAGACGATTCGATGTGTCTTTATAACTCGTAGAAGCGTGTTTGACAAGCGTCTACAGCGTGAAATGCGGAATTCACGCGCGCGAGCCGTGAATTCCGCACGAAGCGTGCATGTTTTGATCCCTTAAGCGGTGCCGCCAACCGTCATCCTGTCAATGCGCAGGGTAGGCTGCCCCACGCCCACCGGCACGCTTTGCCCTTCTTTACCGCACACGCCTATGCCAGTGTCGAGCGACATGTCGTTGCCTATCATGCTGACGTCCTTGAGCGATTCCGGGCCGCTGCCGATCAGCGTAGCGCCCTTGACCGGGTAGGTGATCTTGCCGTCTTCGATCATGTAGGCTTCGGATGCGGAGAACACAAACTTGCCGTTCGTGATGTCAACCTGACCGCCGCCAAAATTGACCGCATACAGGCCGTGTTTGACGGATTCGATGATCTCCTGCGGATCGCGCTCGCCGTTGAGCATGTAGGTGTTGGTCATGCGCGGCATCGGTAGTGCGGCGTAGGATTCGCGGCGCGCGTTGCCGGTAACCGGCATTTTCATCAGCCGAGCGTTAAGCGTGTCCTGAATATAGCCCTTCAGGATGCCGTCTTCGATCAGCGTCGTGCACTGGGTCGGATTCCCCTCGTCATCGATGTTGAGCGAACCCCGGCGGTTCGGCAGGGTGCCGTCGTCGACCACGGTGACGCCCTTGGCGGCCACGCGCTCGCCGAGCCGTCCGGCAAACGCGGATGAGCCCTTGCGGTTGAAATCGCCTTCCAGCCCGTGGCCGATGGCTTCGTGCAGCAGCACGCCGGGCCAGCCCGGGCCGAGCACGACCGTCATCGCGCCGGCCGGAGCCGGGCGCGCATCAAGGTTGAGCAAGGCCGCGCGTACCGCTTCATCGACGTAGCCGGACAGTAATTCGTCGCTGAAATAATGATAGTCGTAACGTCCGCCGCCACCGCTGCTGCCGACTTCGCGTCGGCCGTTCTGCTCGGCGATGACAGTCACCGACACGCGCACCAGCGGTCGAATATCGGCGGCCAGGATGCCGTCGCTGCGAGCCACCAGCACCACATCGTATTCACCGGCCAAGCCGGCCATCACCTGCGTGATGCGCGGGTCGCGGCTGCGCGCCATCTTTTCGATGCGTTCCAGCAGATTGACCTTGGCTGTGGCGTCCAGCGAATTCAGAGGATCCTGCGGCAAATAGAGATCGCGCCCTAACGTGCCTTTCAGAGAGCTGGCCACCTTGATGCGCTGTCGTCCGCCGCCGGCCTTGGCGATCGCCTTGGTGGCGGATGCCGCTTGCATGATGGCTTCGGCCGACAGGTCGTCCGAATACGCGAACGCGGTGCGCTCGCCGGCCACGGCGCGTACGCCGACGCCCTGGTCGATGCTGAAACTGCCTGATTTGACGATGCCTTCTTCGAGACTCCACGCTTCGCTGCGGGTGGTCTGGAAATACAGGTCGGCGTAGTCGACCCGATGCGTGAAAATGTCGCCCAGCACCCGCGTCAAGAGCGCCTCGTCGAGCCCGTAAGGGGTCAGGAGGAGGTCTTTGGCGGTTGCCAGATTGCGGATGCCCGGTTCTATAAGATTCATGCTCGCTTCTTCGAAAGTAAATGCGGTGTAAGTAACGTACGGCGTTGCGGCGCGGCGCCTGGCGACCGTTTCAGGTCACTGCGCTTGGGTTGTCATGCAGGTCATTATCGGGGTTGCTTCCGGGTTATTGCCACGCCTATATCCGGGTCAATAGCCGGGTTAATAACCGGGTTAACAACCATAACTTACACCAATCCGCGCTTTCCGGCCGGGCTCGGTGCGAGTTACACGGTGAGCCCGCATTGTGACAGCGGCCGAAGTGCGGCCCGGCAGATCGGTCACCGTTCAGCTCAACACCCGGTGCCGCAGGGCTGGCAGGCTCTGCCGCACTTCGGCGATACGTTGTGGGTCGACGAATCCTGCGACCACGCCCGGACCTTCCTCGCGTTGCGCGACCCGTTCCCCCCAGGGGTCGATCAGCATGCTGTGCCCCCAGGTGCGGCGACCGGTTTCATGCGTGCCGCCTTGCGCCGCCGCGAGCACGTAGCACTGGTTTTCCACGGCGCGCGCGCGTAGCAGCAACTCCCAGTGGGCCCGGCCGGTGGTGTAAGTGAATGCGGAGGGCACCAGCATCAGTGCGCAATCGCCCAACGCGCGGTACAGCTCGGGGAAACGCAGGTCGTAACAGACCGACAGGCCGACGCGGCCGGCAGGTGAGTCGAAGGTGCGGACCTGTTCGCCGGGACGGATGGTGCGTGCCTCGTCGAACTGGTCCTGGCCCTTGCTGTAGCTGAACAGGTGAATTTTGTCATAGCGGGCAACCTGCTGCCCCTGCGCGTCGAACACCAGCGTGGTGTTCATGACGCGCGTGGCCTCCGGGGCGACCAGTGGCAAGGTCCCGCCGACCACCCAGACGTTGTTGCGACGCGCGGCATCTGCAAGGAAATTCTGGATCGGACCGTCACCTGGCGTCTCGCGCAAGGCCACCTTGTCAGTGTCCTTGAAACCCATGAAACAGAAATATTCCGGCAGCAGCACGAGTTGAGCGCCGTCGGCGGCCGCTTGGGCAATCAACGCACCGGCATCGGCAAGATTACGCGCGAGGTCGGGGGCGCTCACCATCTGCAGGGCCGCGACCTTGACCGGGGCTGCGGGTGGCGGGCTGGCAAATTCGGCATGGGATGGGTTCATGCGGTGGTTCTCCCTCATGGCTACAGCGTAGATCGGCTTACAGCGTAGATCGCGACCGCGGCGCACGTCAATTGGATCGAGACGCCGGCCCGCACCAGTTAGATCGAGACGCCGGCCCGCACCGTTTAGATCGAGACGCCGGCCCGCACCATGTAGATCGAGACGCCGGCCCGCGTCAGTGCGCCGGCGCGGAGGCGGGCGGCGTGGCGTCGGTGGCGAGCGGATTCTTGAAGAACTTGCTGCGGTCCTTTATCTTGCGGATCTGCGGGGCAGCCCACGATCCGGTTACCGCGTACTCTATGGACAGCGCCTGGGACAGCGAGTTGGACAACACCAATTGGGCTACGAAGGTACCGAGGCCCAACACCGGGTTGATTGCGGTAGCCGCCAGCGCAGCCGAGCTGGCGCTCAAAACCGGCACGACCGTGACGCGCAGGTCCTGCGTTTCATGGGGAATATCGGCGGAGCCATGCATCGAAATATTTGCCGGCGAGCTATTCAGTTTGAAATCGTCGATACGGATGATGCCGTGCCGCACGTCGCTGGTGGCGGTGATTGAATCAAACGGCAGGCCCGCGCCGAAAATGTCCCGGAAGTCCAGTGTCAGAAAGCGCGTCAGGCTTTGCAGGCTGAATACGCCCAACAGTTTCGCAATGCCCGGGTCGACCCTCAAAAATTCGCCGCGTTTCAGTTCAGCCGCCAGATGGCCATCGAGCGTGGTGGCGTCGATCGCGTCGGGGCCGCCGCGCCAGCCGATGTGACCGCTCAAGGTGCCGTTGCCCTTTTGCAGCGTGTGCGGCAGCCCCAATTGATTGAGCAAAGCGCCGGCATCGGCAATGTCGAGTTTGAAATCGAGTTCGGTGCGGCGCGAGTCCCTAGCCGGTGGCGCGACCAGCGCTTGTGCCGACGATTCGGCCAAGACCGACATGACCGACACGACCGACACGGCGCTGGCCGGATTGCCTGGCGTGTTCAGGTTGGCCGCGGGCGAAGGGGGCGCGTTAGCGGCCGCACTGCCACCGGTGGGCAGCCGCCAACTACCTGTGGTGGTCAGCGTGGCCGCCGGACTGGTGACTTTCAGCGAATCGAGTTGCCAGACCGGCACGCCGTCTTGCCTCAGGTTGCGTGCCTGCAGTTCGAGTTTGCCGAAGTGGCGATTGGACACCGTGAAATCGTCGACCGTCGCGTTAATGGCGGGAAACTGCTGCCGTTCGGTACGCAGTCCTTCCGTCAGCGCTTCGCCAGTGCGGGCAGGGGGAATGTTCGCGCGCGACAAGTGCATTTCGATTTCACCCGCCGGACCAAGCGGACTGTGCGGGCGCCACAGTGCATGCCCCGTTACCTGGTCGGACTGCAGGTCGGCTTGCCATTGATCGTTGAGGTGGCTGCCGTCGAGGGTGATGTTGTCCCACCGTCGCGAAAACAGGTCTAGCGTGCCCACACGCGCTTTGAAGATGGTAGGTGAATAGCCGCCCGCCATGCGCGGTCTTGAGGCATCGGGCACCGAAGCATCCGGCGAGGAGAGCGAGGACGCGGGTTTGGCTTCGGTTTCGGGGGCCTGCAGGCTGCTCAGTGTCTTGCGCCATGCGTCCAGGTCCAGATGATCGAGTTCGACCTCGAGCGCAACGCCACGCGGCGGCAAAGGCACCGTCTTGTTCACGCCGATTGCGCCTCGCAATACCGTCGGTCCGGCGTCGGCGGCTTGGCGATTGAGCAGTACATACGCCAGTGAGACCGGTCCGAGGTGCGCATCGATTTGCTCGATCGGCGCCTTTTTCATGACAGTGGGCCCGTCATCTTTGGATGCCTCCAACGGGCCGATGGCGTCGGCTTCTGGCTGCGCCGATCCTGCAAGGGAAGCACCAAGGGAAGCACCCGGCGACGCGCCGCCCGAGCCCGCTTTCGGCGCTTGCGCCAGCGGCATCAACGAGAACCGCAACGGCATCGGTGTGCCGGCCGCTTTGCCCAGCGGGGCAGGGAGATCGATTGCCATCGCGCTCAGGTCCGCGCTCGCAGTGATGTCTGCCGTGGCGTGGGGCGCCGCGTGCACCATGACGCGGTAAGGCGCCGTGCCGCTCAATCGCCGCGCCACCGCGCCTTCCACACCGTCGGGCAGTGCGGTGCGCAACGCCTCGGCGGTGATGCTGCCGTCAACGTTGACGGCCAGCGCACCGTCCTTGGTCATCCCGCCATCGAAACGCACCGGCTCTCCCAGGAACTGCCCGTTCAGGCGTTGCAGCGTCATCGTGCGGTCGGCAAATTCGACTTTGCCTTGCAGGCTGGTCAGCGGCGGCAAATCGCCATAACGCAGCGTGTCGTTCTTCAAATCGAGCGAGCCGGCCACGTCCGTATGCTCTTTGCGCTCGTCGCGTGATAGACCGAGCTTGAGCGCAAGGCCGGTTTCGCCCCGGCCGCTGAGTTTTTCTGTGAGATGGCCGCTGGCGAGCGCGATCGGGCTGGCGTTCACGAAGGCCAGCAGGTCGGGCATCGGGCCGGCTCCCTGGCCTTCGATAATCAGGTCGTTGTCGTGCGTGGAGAGATTGGCGATGCGTCCCTCGACACGGGCGAGATTGAATTGCCGATAGTGGGCCCGATTGATCGTGAACCCCAATTTTTCGCGATTGATCTCGAAGCGCCCCGCAATACCGTCGATGCTGGGCCACTGCTGCGCACGGCCATCGCTCATGAGCGGCGCGGGTACCTGTGTGGCGTCGAAAACACCGTCCTGGAAGGGCGCCACAATATGGAACACGCCGGGACGGCTCGGGCGATCGAACGGGAAGTTTTCGAGCAGTCCGCTAACTTCCACGCTCGCGTCCGTGGACGTGCCGCCGCGCAGTGCGTGTTCCAGGTAGGCACGCAGCTTGGGACTCAAACTGCTGGGCAGATAACGCGGCACAGCCGCCACTTCCATATGAGAAAAATTCGCCAGCAGGTCGAGCGAACCCCGGCCGCTATCGGTCTTGGCGTAGTTGATCCGGGTGCGCACGGTCGCATCGGCATTGCTCACCGCCAGGTCGTCGGTAAACAGTTTGATGGTGCGCTGCTCGCCATTCTTGCCCAGAACCCAGTGAAGATGGCCGCTCAGCGTATTGAGATCGATCTTGGGCTGGTCGAACAGGCCTTCGATGGTGACCGATGCGCTTTGCGACGCCAAGGCCAGCGTGCCGCCTTTTTCGGTGGCGTCGATGTGACCCGACAGATTTTCGAAACCCGGTTGACCTACGTGCTGATGGCCCAACGGCGTGAGCCCTGGCGGCGGCGTCTGCGGCGCAATGCCTATGCTCTCGAGGTCGGAGGCTATCCGGTAGCTGACGATAGGCACGCTGCGGCTGACTTCGGCTTCGGCGACGCCGGCCGCGGTGGCTGGCGCGGCGCGCTCCCACTGCACCGTGTAGTTGCGCAGCACGCCGCGCGGATCGTACCGTTGCAATTGATCCTCGATCGTGCGGGGCACCGGCAGCTTGCGCGAAAATTCGGCCAGCAGCCCCACATCCACTTGGTCGCCATGCAGGCTGAACGCTTGCCCATGACCCACAGTTGGCCGGCGGTAAATCGCATCGAGCTGGCCCAGCGAGAGCAGTCGGTCGACCGGGGTGCCGTCAGAAAGCGGTGTGGGATCGGAAAGCGCCATCGACAGGTCGCGCACGGCCAATTGATATTCGCGGCCGTTGTGCCGCAGATTGAAGTGCATGGCGAGCGACGGGGAATCGATCTCGGGCAGGCTTGGGGTGACATGCAAGGCGAGCGCGTCGCCGGTCAGTTCACCCTCCACCGCGTTGATGTTCATTTTGCTGAATGACAGTGTGAGCTTGCCATCGACCTGGCCCGCGCTCGCCTGGATCGGCAGGTTGATATAGCGCCCGAGCGTGGGTAAGTCGAGCGCGCCGGTGCTCAGATACGCGCGTCCATTCCAACTGGCGGGCGAGCCGGGGTCGGCCAGCACGCCGTGACGAAAGCGCGCCCGGAAATCGAGCGGCCCCTGTAGCCACGTGCCGTCGCCGTCGGCCTGCAGCCCGATCCGATGCGTAAGGCTGAAATTGAACACCGCCAATTTGATATTTTTCAACGTAAGGTCGGGCAGCCCGCGCGCATCGTCACGCCACGTCAGCGTTGCGCCTCGAATCAGCACGGCACCCTGCGTGAAAAGCCAATGGGTCAGCTTGTCATCGTGCTGGCCGTTGGCATTGATCTGGACGCCGGCCACCTCGATACTGCCGTCGGTTCTGCGGGTTGCCAGCACCACGGGGTTCTGGATCTCGAGGCGGGCAAAAATCGGCGTGAGACGCAGGATCGAGCGCCAGGCCAGCGTGGCCGATGCATGCGGTATGGTCAGTGCGGGCACACCCGCCTGGTCGCGCACGGTAAGGCCGGAAAGCTCGAGCTCAGGGGCGAAACCATCCCAGCGTGCCGATAGCGACTGCATCGACACCTGCGCATGCAGCGCCTTGGAGGCGGCGGCTTCGATGGCCGGGCGAAACGAGTCGATGCGCGGCATGACCACGAAACGCAGCGAGAGCGCCGTAACCGCCACCGCGAAGTACAGCACGATCGCCAGCACGATCACGAACTCCAGCGTGCGCCGCAATACCCGTTCGCTCAATACCCGCCACAAGGCTCGGGATATTTCATCCGTCGGCTCGGGCTCAGCGGCAACACTGGGTGACTCAATGAGGTCCTTACGGTCAGGCATACTGCTTGGCTTGGGCGAGCTGTGATAGGTTGCTGAAATATCGACCGACTGTAACACAGGCCGATCAGCCGACTACCCTGTGGATGCATGTGCCACGCTTTATTTTCGTAACGATAAATGACCGATTTCAGCGCCCTCAGTGCCGCCTATTCCCGCTACGCCGCGCGCCAGTTCCAGGCGCGCCCCGCTTTGGCCTCGCAGGTGCAGCGACTCGCGGGTGCGCCGTTGACCCGCGACTGGATGGCCCAGCGGCTCGATTCGCTACGGGCTGCCGGCGTAACAGACGCATCCGGCGAACCAGGCGCACCGGGTGCACCCGGTGACAGCGCCGGCACGGGCGACGCGCTGCTCAAGGCCGTCTTGCGGCAACTGCGCGCCGAGGTGTTCTGTACCGTCATGGCGCGCGATCTGGCAGGCGTGGCGACGGTCGATGAGGTGACGACGGCGCTGAGCGATCTGGCCGAGCTGGCGATCCAGCGTGCGCTGGTCGTCTTGTCGGCCGAGCTCGAAGCGCTATTTGGCGCGCCGCTCGCCACGGCTGAGCCGGGGCAGCCGCGCTTGCCGCTGAGCCTGGGGGTGGTCGGGATGGGCAAACTCGGCGGCCGGGAACTCAATGTGTCCTCGGATATCGATCTGATTTTTGTCTATGAAGAGGAGGGTGAAACGGCGGGCGGCAGCCGCGCAGCCATTTCGAACCAGGAGTTTTTTATTCGCCTGGGCCGGCGTCTGATCGGTGCGCTCGCGGAAATCACCTCGGACGGCTATGTGTTTCGAGTCGATATGCGGCTGCGCCCGAATGGCGACTCGGGGCCACTGGCGTGCAGCATCGCGATGCTGGAAGAGTATTTCTACGTGCAGGGCCGTGAGTGGGAGCGCTATGCCTGGATCAAGGGCCGGCTCGTGTCCGAGTGCGCTAGCCCTGCCGCCAGACGGCTCGCCGCGCAGCTCGAGTCGCGCGTGGTGCCGTTTATTTACCGGCGTTACCTCGATTACGGCGTGATCAGTGCGATTCGTTCGCTGCATTTGCAAATCCGCCAGGAGGCCGCCCGGCGCGCGCGTATGCGCCCGGACAAGGCCGATGACGTCAAGCTGGGGCGTGGCGGCATCCGCGAAATCGAATTCAGCGCGCAGGCATTTCAATTGATACGCGGCGGCCAGGACGCCGCGTTCCGGGTCAGGCCCACCCGGCAGGTGCTCGCGCTGGCCGCCGAGCGCGGCCTGCTTGCGCCGGCGGTGGCCGAACAACTGAGCGCCGCTTATTTGCTGTTGCGCCAGGTCGAGCATCGGTTGCAGTACCTGGACGACGCGCAGACCCATGCTTTGCCGGTCGACCCGCACGACCGCTTGCGCTTGGCGCAGTCGCTGGGTTACCCCGAATTCTCGCAATTACTGGCGGCGCTCGATGTGCACAGGCAATTTGTCGAGGAGCAATTCGACCAGCTTTTTGCCGATAAGGCCGAAGCGGTGGGGACCCGGACCGACGATCGCGCACCCGATATCGACTGGCTGTGGAGTGACAGCTTGAGCGAAGGCTGGATCGACAATCTGAACAATCCGGGTCGCCCGGACGGCGAGGGCGGCGGGACGCCGGGCGCCGCGCAAGCGGCTGGCAGCGACGCCGCCAAAGTGGGCGGCGTCGGTGGTGCAAGCGCCGTGGGTGGCGATGTAACCCGCGACGGGACGGGCGGGGTCATTGCCGATATCGGCGACGACTTTAACGCACGGGTCGATGCGCAACTGGTTGAACTCGGCTTTGCCGATCCCGCGGTCGTGCGCGAGCGCTTGCGTATGTTGCGGGTATCGGGGCGCTACCAGGGCCTGCCCGAAGCGAGCCGGCAACGCTTTGACGTGCTGGTGCAGCGCGCCTTGTTGGCCGCGTGCGGCGACTGCGGCGAGCCGCACGTGGAGGCGGCCGTGTTTCCTGTGGCCGCGCCCGATGCCATGCTGCTACGTTTTCTCGACCTGCTCGACACGATCAGCCGGCGCGGGGCGTATCTGGCCTTGTTATCGGAGTATCCGGCAGCGCTCAAGCGGATTCTGGTGGTGCTCGGCGGCTCGCGCTGGGGCGCCACGTATTTGAACAGCCACCCGCAGTTGCTCGATGAACTGCTCGACAACGAGGCGCTGGCGAGCCCGTTCGATTGGCCCGAATTCGCGCGCGACTTGCGCGGCCGGCTCGCGGCGGCCGACGGCATCGAGCAACAAATGGACTTGTTGCGGCATGCCCACCACGCCGAGGTGTTTCGCATCCTGCTGCTCGATCTGGCGGGGCATCTGCCGGTCCAGGTCGTCAGCGACCGGCTGTCGGAACTGGCTGACGCGGTGCTCGATGTGACGCTGGAAGCCGTCTGGTGCACGCTGCCGCGCCGCCATCGCGAGCAACCGCAGTTCGCCGTGATCGCGTACGGCAAGCTGGGGGGCAAGGAGCTCGGCTATGCGTCCGATCTCGATCTGATCTTTCTCTACGATGACGAACACGAGAGCGCGGCCGAGGTGTACGCCACTTTTGCGCGCCGGCTGGTGATGTGGCTAACCACAGCCACCGGCGCGGGCACGCTCTTCGATATCGATTTGCGCTTGCGGCCCAACGGCGCGTCGGGGTTGATGGTGACTTCGCTGGAGGCGTTCCGGCAATACCAGTTGCGAGAGGGCGATGCGGCCAATACCGCTTGGGTATGGGAACATCAGGCGCTGTCGCGCGCGCGCTTTAGCGCCGGCGATGCGCGGCTGGGCGAGGCGTTCGATGCGATCCGCGCTCGGGTGATGGCGCTGCCGCGAGACAGCGCGGCGCTGGCCAAAGAGATCGTCGCCATGCGCGCGCGCGTGGCCGAAGGCCACCCCAACCGGACGCTCTTGTTCGACCTGAAGCAGGACCGCGGCGGCATGGTCGATATCGAGTTCGCCGTGCAATATTTGATCTTGCTGCATGCTGGCGCGCACCCGCAACTGATACGCAACACCGGCAATATCAATTTGCTGCACGAATTGGCGGCCTTGGGCCTGCTCAGCGAGCAGCACGCCGAACGAGCCGGGGCCGCGTACCGGACCTACCGCGGCTTGCAGCACAAATTGCGGCTTGACGGCATGGAGGTGGCCCGGGTCGAACCCGCGCGCGTGGCTGGCGAGCGAGCCGACGTGTTGGCGATGTGGGACAGCATTTTTCCCGAGCGCTGATCAGGCGCTCAGCATTTCCTTTGCATGCTTGCGCGTGGTCGCGGTAATTTCGAGGCCACCGAGCATGCGGGCCACTTCCTCGACCCGCAGCGGTTTGTCCAACGGCATCACGGTGGAAACCGTCACGCCGTCGGACTGGGTCGCTTTGGCAACGCGGAAATGACGCTCGCCGCGGGCTGCGACCTGCGGCAAGTGCGTGACGCACAATACTTGCCGCATGCTCCCCAGTTGCCGCAACAGTCGTCCGACCACTTCGGCCACCGCGCCGCCGATGCCGCTGTCGACCTCGTCGAAGATCAGGGTCGGTGTCGGGTTGGCGGTGCTGGCAATCACCGACAGCGCCAAGCTGATGCGGGCGAGCTCGCCGCCCGATGCGGTCTTGGCCAATGGCCGCAACGGCACTCCGGGATGACCCGCCACACGGAATTCGATCTGCTCGAGTCCATACGCGCCGCCTTCGGCCAGCGGCACCAACGCCACTTCGAAGCTGCCGCCTTCCATGGACAGATCCTGCATGCCCGTGGTGACTGCGTCGCCGAGCGCTTTCGCGGCGCCGGCGCGCGCTTTCGAGAGCGTCCGGGCGTGTTGCAGATAGCTCGCGTGCAATTGCGCGGCGTGAGCCTGCAGCGCGGCAATATCGGTCGCGGCGTCGAGCGCCGCAAGTTGGGCGCGTCGCGCCTCGAATTCGTCGGGCAAGGATTCGGGTCGCAGTCGAAATTTGCGCGCCGCGGAATGCAGTGCGTCCAGACGCATCTCGACCGTAGCGAGCCGTTGCGGGTCAAGATCGAGCCGCTGGCTGTAATGGGACAGCGAATAAGCCGCTTCCTGCAACTGGATCTCGGCAGGTTCGAGCGACGCCAGCGTATCGTTGAGCCCGCTGTCGATTTCGGCCAATGCCTTCAGGCGCGACACCATGCCACTCAACTGACCTATCAATGCATCTTCGGATTCGGACAGCGTGCCCAAGGCCGACTGGACGCCGTCGATCAGGCTGGCGGCATGCGACAGGCGCCGGTGTTCGGCATTGATCTCTTCCCATTCGCCCGGTTGCGGCGCGAGCTTTTCGAGTTCGGAGAGTTGCCAGGCCAGCCGTTCGCGTTCGAGCTGCAATTCGCGTTCGCGGCCCTGCGCCGCTTCGGCCGCGGCCGTGGCCTCGCGCCATGCTCGCCAAGCCTGGGCAACCTGGGCCGCTTGCGCGCTCAAGCCCGCGTGGCCGTCGAACAGCGCGCGCTGGGCGTCCGGGCGCATCAGTTGCTGGTGGGCGTGCTGACCATGTATGTCGACCAGCATTTCGCCGACTTCGCGCAGCTGCGCCAAGGTTGCCGGCGTACCGTTGATGAAGGCGCGAGAACGTCCGTTCGCATCCAGCACTCGGCGCAGCATGACGCTGCCCGCTTCCTGGCCGCTGCCGTCCAACGCCTGCTCGGCGAGCCACGCGTCGGCCAGGGCGTGGGTGCCGAAGGACGCGGTGATGTCGGCACGCGCCTGGCCTGCCCGCACGACGCTGGCGTCGGCGCGTGCGCCGAGCGTCAGCGCCAGCGCGTCGATCAGGATCGACTTGCCGGCGCCGGTCTCACCGGAAAACACCGTGAAACCGGTGTCGAACTCGATATCCAGGGCGGCGACGATAACGAAGTCGCGAATCGATAGGTGTCGTAGCATCGTTTGTGGAACAGGTTCGCTGCCGCGGTGGGAAGCGGGGTGGGCCGCAAGGCGTCAGGTCGAATCTTCAGGTGGGATCGTCCTCGTGCGACGGGTGTTCGTGCCAATGCATCTTGTTGCGCAGCGTGGCGAAGTAACTATAGCCGACCGGGTGCAGGAATGGCACGGTATAGCGCGAACGTTGTACCTCTATCGTGTCATTGAGCTGCAGGGCGGTGAACGATTGCATGTCGAAATTCACGTTGACGTCGCGTCCGCTGACGATCTGGATGCTGCAATGGGAATCTTCGGGCAGCACGATCGGGCGGTTGGATAGCGCATGCGGCGCGATCGGCACGAGCACGAAGCCCTTTAACTGAGGATGCAGGATCGGCCCTTGCGAAGACAAGGCATAAGCGGTGGAGCCGGTCGGGGTGGCCACGATCAGGCCGTCCGAGCGCTGGTTGTACATGAAGCGGCCGTCCACTTTCACGCGCAGTTCGATCATCCCCGAGAAGCCGCTGCGATTGACCACGACGTCGTTGAGCGCGACCGCCTCGTAGATCGACTCGCCGTCGCGCACGATGCGCGCTTCGAGCAGGCTGCGCTCTTCGCGCTCGAAGCTGCCTTCGAGCATCGGCGGCACCAGGTTTTGCATCTCGCTGATGGGGATGTCGGTGATAAAACCGAGCCGGCCATGGTTGATACCGATCAGCGGGGTTTTATAGGGCGCAAGCTGGCGGCCGATGCCCAGCATCGTGCCGTCGCCGCCCAGCACGACCGCCACATCGGCGCGTTCGCCGATTTCGTTCGGCGTCACCGCCGGGTAGCCGGTCGAATTGATCATGACCGCGGTTTCAGCTTCGAACACCACCTCGAAGCCGCGCTTGACGATGCACGAGGCCAGCGCCAAGAGCGGTTCGCGCACCGCAGGCGTGTTGTAGCGCCCGACTAGGGCGACAGTCTTGAATTGAGTGCGCTTTTCCATGCGTTGCATTAGACCATAGCTGCGGCGATTAAAGAATCGGCATAACGACTAGGACGACGGTGTCGTGTTGGCGCGCGGCGGCGCTGCAGGCGGGTAATAGACAGGGTTCGGCCCATGCCGGGTTCGGGTCCGGTGCGGCGTCGGCGCATGTTGAACCCGCGCCCGATGCATGCCCGATCCACGTCCAGACCGTCTCCAAATTGCCTCAAAATCGTCCCCGAACCTTGTCCAGGCCACGAAGCGAGGCGAGATAGCAAGGGAACCGCCCCGGTTTCTCGGTAGAATAGAGCTAACAAAAATACTGACCAAGCATGCTAGATCCTCGCGCCCAGACCCTGCTCAAGACCCTGATCGAACGGTATATTGCCGAAGGTCAGCCGGTCGGCTCGCGCACGCTTTCCAAATATTCCGGTCTCGAACTCAGCCCCGCGACGATACGCAACGTCATGTCCGATCTCGAAGACCTGGGCTTGGTCGCCAGCCCGCATACTTCGGCCGGGCGGATTCCGACGCCGCGCGGCTACCGTTTGTTCGTGGACACGATGCTGACGGTGCAGCCCCAATTCGACGACGAACAGGTTGCCCGCAATGTGGCTCGCCACTTGCAGCCCGGCGAGCCGCAGAAGGTGGTGGCGGTTGCCGCCAGCGTGCTTTCCAGCCTGTCGCAGTTCGCCGGCGTGGTGCTGACGCCGCGTCGCAGTCACGTGTTCAAGCAGATCGAATTCATGCGCTTGTCCGAGAGTCGCATCCTGCTGATCATCGTCACGCCCGAGGGCGACGTGCAGAACCGCATCATGGCGACGCAGCGCGACTATTCGCCGGCGCAATTGGTCGAGGCCTCGAACTACATCAACGCCAATTTTGCAGGCCTGTCATTCGACGAGGTTCGCAAGCGCCTGCTCGAAGAAATCAATGCCTTGCGCGGCGACATGACCCAATTGATGCAGGCGGCGGTGGTGGCCAGCACCGACGACTCCGATACCGGCGAGACAGTGTTGATTTCCGGCGAGCGCAATCTGCTTGAAATCGCCGACCTCTCGTCGAATATGAGCCGCTTGCGCAAGCTATTCGACGTATTCGACAGAAAGACCAGCTTGTTGCAACTGCTCGATGTGTCCAGCCACGCACAAGGCGTGCAGATTTTCATCGGCGGCGAGTCTACCCTGGTGCCGCTCGAGGAGATGAGCGTGGTGACCGCACCTTACACGGTGGACGGCAAGATCGTCGGCACGCTAGGCGTGATCGGCCCGACGCGTATGGCTTACAACCGGGTCATCCCGATTGTCGATATTACTGCACGGTTGCTCTCGCAAGCGCTTTCGCAGCATTGAAGCGCAGGCTTCGTGGGTGTTTCACGCAGGTATCACGAGCCAGCCGGCGATCCGGCCCGCGGTCGACTCCGCAGCCGAATCGCATCCCCTCGTTATAATGACCTTTCAATTGGCTTGTGCGTAACCCATGACCTGGACTCGGCGCCCGCCGACCTGCGCGGCGCATGCCAGCCTGCCTGATTTATACAGTGCCGTCTTCCGAGGGCTTATGCGTTTCGATCTTGAATTGCCACACCAGCACACTGGCTCGTCGCGAGTCGCCGTTCTCCTGCTGAATCTGGGCACGCCGGACGCGCCGACGCCGGCGGCGGTACGCCGCTATCTGGCCGAATTCTTGTCCGATCCCCGCGTGGTGGAGATTCCGTCGTTGGTCTGGCAGGCGATCCTGCGGCTATTCATTTTGCCGGTGCGCGGGCGCGCCTCGGCCAAGAAATACGAGGCGGTGTGGCTCAAGGAAGGCTCGCCGCTGCGCGTTCATACGCAAGCGCAAGTGGAGCAACTGCGGCTATTGTTGCAAGCCAACGGTTACGACGTGGTGGTCGATTACGCCATGCGCTACGGCAATCCGGGCGTGCCGACCGTACTGACGCAGCTCAAGCACGCGGGCGTCGGGCGGATCCTGCTGGTGCCGATGTATCCGCAATATTCGGCGTCGACCTCGGCGACTGCCTTCGATGCCGTGTTCAGCGCACTGGGCCGCATGCGCAACCAGCCCGAGCTGCGGATGATCAAGCAGTACCCCGACTATCCCGGTTATATCGATGCGCTGGTCGAGCAGATCCATGCGTACTGGGCCGTGCACGGCAAGCCCGATTTCGCCGCGGGGGACCGCATGTTATTGAGTTTTCACGGGATTCCCAAGCGCTCGCTCGATCTGGGCGATCCTTACCACGACCAATGCCAGCAAACGGGCGCGCTGTTGACGCATGCGCTGGGCCTTACGCCCACCGAATGCCGGGTCACGTTCCAGTCGCGCTTTGGTGCGCAAGAGTGGTTGCAGCCGTATACGGCGCCGACGCTGAAAGAGTTGGGCACAGCAGGCTTGCGACGGGTCGATGTATTTTGTCCAGGCTTCACCTCGGATTGCCTGGAAACGATAGAGGAAATCGGCATGGAAGGCCGCGACGAATTCATCGCGGCCGGTGGCCGCGAATATCACGCGATCCCCTGCCTGAACGCCTCGGCGCCGTGGATCAAGGGCTTGGGCGAATTGGTCGCACTTAATCTACAGGGCTGGCCGGTGCTTGCGCAACAACCGGCCAGCGCCGCAGCCTGAACACTCCGATATGCAATATACCGTCCAGAACGATATTCACGCTCGCTTGCGCTTGGACAAGTGGTTATGGGCGGCGCGTTTTTTCAAAACACGCTCGCTCGCTACCGATGCCGTGAACAAAGGGCGAGCGACGTTGAATGGCGCTGCGGTGAAGCCGGCGCGCGACGTGCGGGTCGGAGACCAAGTGCGCATCGAACTCGACGGGCTTGCGTGGGAAATCGAGGTGTTGGGTATTTGCGAAGTACGCGGACCTGCCAGTATCGCGCAGACCTTGTATCAGGAAACGCCGCAGAGTATCGCGCAACGGGACGCGGAGTTGGCGCGCCGCAAGCTGTTTCGCGAGCCGGCCGCCGCGCTGCATGGTCGTCCGACGAAGCGCGACCGACGCGAAATCGGGCGGCTGAATCCTAAAATTAGCGGCAGGTCGTCGCGTGAGGATTGAGCCAATGACCTACTGTGGCGCGTGCAAAACCATATTCCATTGTGCGATCGGTGACCGCCCCGGACATGCAAATCGTGGTGGTGCCAGCGATCAATACCAATCCGACCACAGCTATCGCAAAGGTCAATTTCATGGCAGATCCTTGACTGAAGAACTTTGTTTGGGCGGTACTGCCGCCCAAGTTGACGGTTAGCTCGTGAACAGCTCAATTTTAGTCGCTCCAATATATCGGCTCAATGTCAATTGTGGTTTTCTCTCGAAAAAGAGTGTTACCGTACATTGCAACGGCCAAAAAAGCGATTTTTGGACTGTGTCGGCGACTTGAAATTGTGTCGCGTGCCCTCATAAACAAAGGGGCGGCCGCGCACCGGCCGCCGCCGCGACCGCGCCCGCGCAAGTGTTGCGTCGCCGCAAATGGGCGCTCCAGCCCGCCGAACTTTTTGGACTCGATCGCCGCTCGGGTCTGCCTTTTTTGATCACAGTAATTAAGGGAAACACGTAAATCATGGAAGACACCCAATCGACGCCGCAACAAGATTCCGAAGCGCAGGCTGCTGCAGCCCAAAGCCCCGAAGTCACGGGCGAAGCTGCCAGCAGCGCGAGCGAAGCCGCGCTGGCGGAAGCTCAAGCAAAGTTGGCAGCGCTGCAGGAGGAATTCCTGCGGGCCAAGGCCGAGACTGAAAATATTCGTCGTCGGGCTCAGGAAGACGTCACCAAAGCCCATAAATTCGCGCTCGAAAGCTTTGCCGAGTACCTGTTGCCGGTGATCGACAGCCTCGAAGCCGCACTGGCCGACACGTCCGGCGATACCACCAAGGTTCGCGAAGGCGTTGAGCTAACGCTGCGCCAGCTCAATGCGGCGCTGGAAAAAGGGCGCGTGATCGCGATCAATCCGGTCGGCGAGAAATTCGATCCGCACCGCCATCAGGCTATTTCGATGGTGCCTTCGGAACAGGAAGCGAACACGGTGGTCGCGGTGCTGCAAAAAGGCTTCCTGATTTCCGATCGTGTGCTGCGCCCGGCGTTGGTGACGGTGTCACAGCCTAAATAAGCCGCCGACGAATTAAGCTGAAGTAAGCAACGCGAACAAACAGCCGAGCCCGCACCATGCCGCAAATCTCGCCCGATCGCAGCGCTTTCGAAACCTTCGCAATGTGCGAAGTGACCGCCGCCGACCTCGATGCGCAGCTTGCAGCCGCGGGCGATGGCCTCGCCGTCGTGTTTTTATGGGGCTACGACTGTTTCAACTGCGAAATTGCCAAGAAGGCGATGCTCGCTCAGCCCGCCGCCATCGAAGCGCTGGGACTGACCTGGTTTCACAGCAATGTCTACGAGCAGCCGGGTTTATCCCGGCGCTTCGCATTGCATGGCGTACCCACCTGGTTTTTCTTTTATCGCGGCCAGAAGCTCGGTCGCGCGACCGGATGGCATGGTTTGGCGCAATTTGAGGCCGCAGTGAGCGCTGCACGCGCAAAAATTGCAGATTTGCGTGAAAACGGGTCTTGAAATAGCGCAGTCGGGACCCACGTTAGGAACAAGGTTATAGATAGGGAATCGGAAGCGCGGCAATCCTGATGAAGAATCGAGGTATCGCGGTCCGAAGTGATGCAAAACGTCGCCTGCTGCGAAGCGGGCGACCCGGGAACGATTAAAGTCAGGGAGCTAGAAATGGGCAGAATCATCGGGATTGACTTGGGTACGACGAACTCGTGCGTAGCGATCATGGAAGGCAACACCGTGCGCGTGATCGAAAACGCGGAAGGCACGCGCACCACGCCGTCGATCGTCGCGTACATGGAAGACGGCGAGATTCTGGTCGGCGCGCCGGCCAAGCGTCAGGCCGTGACCAATTCGCGCAATACGCTATACGCGGTCAAGCGCCTGATCGGCCGCCGCTTCGAAGAAAAGGAAGTGCAGAAAGACATCGCGCTGATGCCCTATACCATCTCGAAAGCCGACAACGGCGACGCATGGATCACCGTGCGCAACGAGAAATTGGCGCCGCCGCAGATCTCCGCGGAAATCCTGCGCAAGATGAAGAAGACCGCCGAAGACTACCTCGGCGAGCCGGTTACCGAAGCGGTCATCACCGTGCCCGCTTACTTTAACGACAGCCAGCGCCAAGCTACCAAGGACGCAGGGCGTATCGCCGGCCTCGAAGTCAAGCGCATCATCAACGAACCGACCGCAGCTGCGCTCGCGTTCGGTTTGGACAAGACCGACAAGGGCGATCGCAAGATTGCCGTGTACGACTTGGGCGGCGGCACGTTCGACATTTCGATCATCGAAATCGCCGACGTGGACGGCGAAAAACAATTTGAAGTGCTGGCGACCAACGGCGACACCTTCCTGGGTGGCGAAGACTTCGACCAACGCATCATCGAATACATCATTGCCGAGTTCAAGAAAGAGCAGGGCGTCGACCTGTCGAAAGACGTGCTCGCGCTGCAACGCCTGAAGGATGCGGCCGAGAAAGCGAAGATCGAACTGTCGAGCACGCAGCAGACCGAAATCAATCTGCCGTACGTGACGGCCGATGCCAGCGGTCCGAAGCACTTGAACTTGAAGATCACGCGCGCCAAGCTCGAAGCGCTGGTCGAAGAACTGATCGAACGGACCATGGAGCCGTGCCGTATCGCTATTAAAGATGCAGGCGTGAAGGTCGGCGAAATCGACGACATCATCCTGGTCGGCGGCATGACGCGTATGCCCAAGGTGCAGGAGAAGGTCAAGGAATTCTTCGGCAAGGAACCGCGTCGCGACGTGAACCCGGACGAAGCCGTGGCTGTGGGCGCTGCGATCCAGGGCCAGGTGCTTTCGGGCGACCGCAAGGACGTGTTGCTGCTGGACGTGACGCCGTTGTCGCTGGGCATCGAAACGCTGGGTGGCGTGATGACCAAGATGATCAAGAAAAACACGACGATCCCGACCAAGCACGCACAGGTGTACTCGACGGCCGACGACAATCAGGGCGCCGTGACGATCAAGGTGTTCCAGGGTGAGCGCGAGATGGCAGCAGGTAACAAGCTGCTGGGCGAATTCAACCTCGAAGGCATCCCGCCGGCGCCGCGTGGCGTGCCGCAGGTGGAAGTCACATTCGACATCGATGCCAATGGTATCTTGCACGTCGGCGCGAAGGACAAGTCGACCGGTAAGGAAAACAAGATCACGATCAAGGCCAACTCGGGTCTGTCCGAAGCCGAAATCGACCAAATGGTGAAGGACGCCGAGATCAACGCAGCCGAAGATCACAAGCTGCGCGAGTTGGCCGAGTCGCGTAACCAGGGCGAGTCGCTGGTCCACAGCACCAAGAAATCGGTGGCTGAGTATGGCGACAAGCTCGATGCGGCCGAAAAGACCCAGATCGAGAGCGCGTTGAAGGACCTGGAAGCAGCGCTCCAGGGTACCGACAAGGCCGCCATCGATGCCAAGGTCGAAGCGTTGAGCACGGCGGCACAGAAACTGGGCGAAAAGATGTACGCCGATTTGCAGGCTCAGCAAGCTGCGGCCGCAGCGGGTGGCGCAGGCGCGCAAGGCGATCAGTCGGGTGGGCAGCACGCCGGTGCCGATGAGAAGCCGGCGGAAGACGTGGTCGACGCCGATTTCAAGGAAGTGAAGAAGGACTGATCCCTGCCGTGAAGGTCAGCGGTAACGACAGGGTGTAGTGTCAGCCTGGCGAATGTGTCTGCCGCGTGCAGAAGGTTCGCCGGGCGCATTTGTTTTTGGCTGGCGTGGTAGCGGGTTTCCCGATACCGTGTCCGACGAGTCGCTGTGGCTGCGCGGTGGCTCATATGCAGGCTTATTTACAGGACTAACAAGGCGCCGCTGGCCCGGTTCGGCAGGCGGTGACAGATCGATATGGCGAAACGGGATTACTACGACATTCTAGGTGTCGCACGCAACGCAAGCGATGAAGAGATCAAAAAGTCGTACCGCAAGCTTGCGATGAAATATCATCCGGACCGCAATCCGGATAGCAAGGATGCCGAGGAGCATTTCAAGGAGGCGAAGGAAGCCTATGAAATGCTGTCCGACGGACAAAAGCGCGCTGCTTACGACCAGTACGGCCACGCGGGTGTCGATCCGAATATGGGCGGCGCGGGCGGTCCAGGCTTTGGCGGTTTCGCCGAGGCTTTTGGCGATATCTTCGGCGATATCTTTGGCGGCGCTGCCGGCCAGCAGGGAGCCGGACGCGGTCGCTCCGGCCCGCAGGTTTATCGCGGCGCGGACTTGCGCTACAGCATGGAAATCACGCTGGAGCAGGCCGCGCATGGCTACGAAACGCAGATTCGCGTGCCGAGCTGGGACAACTGCGAGGTTTGCAGCGGCTCGGGGGCGAAGCCCGGCACCAAGGCGCAAAGCTGCCCGACTTGTAGCGGCCAAGGTACCGTGCGGATGTCGCAAGGCTTTTTCAGCATCCAGCAGACTTGCCCGAAATGCCATGGCACGGGCAGCTTCATTCCCGACCCCTGCACGGCATGTCATGGTGCCGGCAAGATCAAAAAGACCAAGACGCTCGAGGTCAAGGTGCCGGTCGGTATCGACGACGGCATGCGGATTCGTTCGGGTGGCAACGGCGAGCCGGGTCTGAACGGCGGCCCGCCGGGCGATCTGTATGTGGAAATTCACATCAAGGCGCATTCGGTGTTCGAGCGCGAGGGCGACGATTTGCATTGCCAGATGCCGATCAGTTTCGCGGCGGCGGCTTTGGGCGGCGAGATCGAAGTACCGACCTTGGCCGGCCGGGCCAGCTTCGAAGTGTCGGAAGGCACGCAATCGGGCAAGACGTTCCGCCTGCGCGGCAAGGGCATCAAGGGCGTGCGTTCCAGCATCCCGGGTGACCTGTACGTGCATGTGATTGTTGAAACACCGGTCAAGCTCACGGACCACCAACGCGATCTATTGCGGCAGTTCGATAAATCGTTGACTGAAGGCGGCGCGCGCCATAGTCCGCAAAGCAAAGGCTGGTTCGACCGGGTCAAGAGCTTCTTCGAGTGACACCATGGTGAGTGCAGGCCCGTTCGCGTTGTTCGATGACGGTTCCATCGCGTCGAACCGCGCGGCGGGCGGTGCTGATTTTTCCGACTCCACCGGCTGTGCTGCAAGCCCCTTGCCGGGTTCCTCGGGTGGGGGCTCCCGGCTCTATACCGGGTTGGTGCGCGAGCATGTGTGTCACGATGCCGCGCAACTCGATGCGTTCGATGCCGCGGTCGCGGCCGATCTGGCCGCGGGTTTGCATGCCGTCGTGCTCGCGGACTACGAATGGGGCACGGCGCTAAACGGCGTGCCTGGCGTCTCTGCGCGGCTGGCCGGCTCGCTTGGCGAACCGAAGCAGGAGTCCGGCCGGCTGCAACGGGAGCCGGGCCAAGTGTGCGGTCAGCCCCAGTCGTCGCGCGGTGCGTTCGACGAGCCGCTTCCCGCGTTGCGTTGCCTGATGTTCGATACGTTGGCGCGCCCTACGCGTCGCGAGGTCGACGATAGTCTGGCCGCCCACGATAATCGGCAGACCGAGCCGAGCTATGCCGGTGTGCTCGACCTCGAGCCCAGCGTCGAGCGTGCCGAATTCGATCGTTGCTTGAACGAGATCGGCGAGGCGCTGCAAGCCGGCGATGCCTACCAGATCAACTATACGTTCCGCCTCGATTTCACTGCCTACGGTGAACCCTTGGCGCTTTATCGTCGTTTGCGCGCGCGCCAGCCGGTGCGCTACGGCGCCTTGATCGCATTGCCAGAGCAACGCTGGATCCTGTCGTGCTCACCGGAACTGTTCGTGGCCTTCGATAGCACTGCGGCCGAGTTGACCGCGCGGCCGATGAAAGGCACCGCTGCGCGTTTAAGCGATGCGCAAGCCGATCGAGAAGCCGCTTCAGGCCTGGCCCACGATGCCAAGAATCGCGCTGAAAATCTGATGATCGTCGATTTGCTGCGCAACGATTTGGGCCGTATTGCCGAAACCGGCTCGGTGCAGACACCGGCGCTTTTTTCGATCGAAGGGCACCCCAGCGTCTGGCAGATGACGTCGACCGTTACGGCACGGCTCAAGGCCGGAACTTCGTTCGCCAATGTGATGCGCGCGTTGTTTCCCTGTGGGTCGATCACCGGTGCGCCCAAGCATCGCGCGATGCAGATCATCGCATCGCTCGAGTCGACGCCGCGCGGGCTTTATACCGGTGCGATCGGTTGGTTGGACGCGCCGCTCCCGGGTACAGCGAACGCATGCGGAGACTTTTGCATGTCGGTTGCGATTCGTACGCTGTGCCTGCAAGCGCCGCATGCCGATGGCATGCGAGCGGGGCGCATCGGCATCGGAGCGGGCATCGTGCTCGACAGTCAGTGCGACGACGAGTATGAGGAGTGTTATCTGAAGGCGCGCTTTTTGACGGGTCTCGACCCGGGCCTGACCTTGTTCGAAACGATACGTGCAAGCCGCACAGAGCGGGCGCCCTATCTCGATCGGCATTTGGCTCGTCTGGCGAACGGTGCGCGCCGATTGGGATTTGCCTGTGACCCGGCGGCGCTGCGCGCTGCGGTGTTGACCAAGATTGGTGAGCTGCCCGATGAGGGCGAGTACAGATTGCGGCTCGTGCTCGCGCACGATGGCCAAGCGAGCGTCACGCATGCGCCGCTGCGGCCATTGCCGCCAGGACCGGTCAAGATATTGCTGGCTCAGGACCTGGGTTTTGCTGCTACCGCTGCCTCCGATGTGTTGCTCGGGTTCAAAAGCAGCCGGCGTGCCGACTACGATAAGGCATGGCAGCAGGCCGAAGCGCTGGGCGCCTTCGATGCGATCTTCGTCAATACACGCGGTGAGTTGACCGAGGGCGGCCGCAGCAATCTGTTCGTCAAGCTCGCAGGTCGCTGGTGGACGCCGCCGTTGGCGAGCGGCGTGCTGCCTGGGGTGATGCGAGCGGTGCTGCTGGAGGATCCTCAGTGGGCAGCAAAAGAGCGGGTCTTGTTGCCCGCAGATCTGGATGCGGCTGAAGCGCTGGTCGTGAGCAATGCGTTACGCGCGGCGCGGCCCGCGCAATTGATGCGGCATCTGCCGTAGGAGAGCTGCTGCCGGGCAGCCTCGAGCGCTCACGAGAGCACCTCGCAAACGCGCTCGCCAAAAGCTCTCGACAGTAACTTCCCAACAGCCCCACCAAAACTCGCCAGCACAACGCTCAGTAAAATCGCTACTTAAAAGACGTGTGCCTCACCCGGGAAGCTGCCCTCTTTCACTGCCTCGATATAAGCCCGCACCGCGCCTTCGATGCTGCTCTGACCTTCCATGAAGTTGCGCACGAAACGCGGCCGCTTACCTGGGAAAATCCCGAGCATATCGTGCAGCACCAATACTTGCCCGGAGCAATCGACGCCTGCACCGATCCCTATCGTCGGAGTGCGCAGTCGTTCGGTGGTGGCCTTGCCCAAAGCCGCCGGCACGGCCTCCAGCACGAATAATTGCGCCCCGGCTTGTTCTAGCGCCACGGCATCGTCGAGCAATTGCAAGGCGCTCGCTTCGGTTTTTCCCTGCACCTTGAAGCCGCCAAACGCGTGCACCGATTGCGGCGTCAGACCAATGTGCGCACATACGGGAATGGCGCGTTCCACCAGCATGCGGACTGTACCGGCCAGCCAGGCGCCGCCTTCGAGCTTGACCATTTGTGCGCCGGCGCGCATCAGCGCCACCGCGTTGTTATACGCGTCGGTCGGCGTGCCGTAAGTGCCGAACGGCATGTCGGCGACGATCAGCGCATTGTGATTGCCGCGCGCCACGCACGCGGTGTGATAAGCGATATCGGTCAACGTCACCGGCAACGTCGTCGAGTGACCTTGCAGCACATTGCCGAGCGAATCGCCGATCAGCAATACTTCGACGCCGGCGCGATCGAGCAGCGCTGCGAAGCTTGCGTCATAGCAGGTCAGCATGGTGATTTTGTCGCCTGCGTCGCGCATCGCCTGAAGGCGCGGTACCGTAACGGCGCTGCGCGCCTTGTCTTGCAAATAGGTCATGGAGAATCCGGTGGAGTATAGGCGCCCGCGTGGCGGCCGGCGGTAGCGGTGACGCTGCGCAGCCTAGGGCGTGCCTTTGACGAAAGACGTTTTGCGACCGCGCAAATTGCCGATCCGTTCGATCAGCAGCGCCATGTCGGCGTCGTTTTCAAGCGGGTTGAAATGTTCGGTGTTCACGGTCAGCACCGGTGCTTCGCTGTAGTGGTAAAAGAAGTTATCGTAGGCGCGACACAAGGCGCGCAAATAGTGATCGGTAATCAGTTGCTCGGATGAGATGGCGCGCTTCTGAATCCGGGCAAACAGCACTTCAGGGCTGGCTTGCAGATAAATCACCAAGTCGGGCGCACCGGGCGCGAGCTGCACCTGACGCGCCAGTTCGCGGTACAGCGAGAATTCGTCGTCGGGCAGTGTCAGGCGTGCGAACAGTTCGTCTTTCTGGCGCATGAAATCGGTGACCACCGGCGGCCCCACATCGACTGCCAACGCGATCTCGCGCGACTGAGCGGCACGCTGCAATAGAAAACTCAGTTGAGCGGGCAGCGCATAACGCGCGCCCTGCTGATAAAAGCGCTCGAGGAAAGGATTGTCGCCCGGCTGTTCGAGCACCGTGCGCATCGACCAGCGGCTGGCCAGCTTGAGCGCGAGCGACGTTTTACCGACGCCGATCGGACCTTCGATCACCATGTGCCGAACCGGCGGGTTCAAATCCGGGCCCTGCACGGTAACTTGCGGGGGACGCGACGTGAATGAGCCGGCGGACATCGTGCTGGGCCTTCAGGCGGGTTTGGGGTGGCTGGCGGCGAGACGCGCGCTTGCGTCTTTGGCCTTCGCTGCGCTTTGCAGCGGGCACTGGCAAGTCTCGACTTTTTCGATGCGTTGCTCGGCCACTTGCGCCAGATAGGTCTGGGCGCGGCCATAACCGGGGATGACGATGTCGGCATCGAGTTCGATCAGCGGCACCAGCGTAAAAGCGCGTTGGACCAGACGTGGATGCGGGATGATCAGATCCTCGGCATCGACTTTCTGAGCGCCGAACAGCAGGATGTCGAGGTCCAGGGTACGAGGGGCGTTGCGATACGAACGTTCGCGCCCAAAATGATTTTCGATCAACAGGCACAACCTGAGCAGCGACGGTGCAAGCAACGCGGTCTCGACAGCGACCACGCAGTTGTAGTAATCGTCGCCGTCCGCATCGACGGGGGCGGTTCGATACAGGCTCGATTTCGCGAGCACCGTGATCGTGTGTTGTTGCGCCAGGCAAACCACGGCGTCTTTCAAGGTCTGGCGCGCATCTCCCAGATTCGCGCCAAGTCCCAGATAGGCTAGCGTCATAAACGTCCTACGTCTGTCCAAAAGGCTCCTGGCCGCTTTCAGCCTGATCGCCCGACCCCGATTCAGCTTGGCTCCGGCCTTTGCCGGCACCACCCCTGCGGCGCCGACGGCGCGGTGCGCCTTCTTTATTCGTGCTTTGCGTCAACAGCAGCTCGCGTGCCCCCGAGTCGGCTTCGATAAAATCGGTCCACCACTGCGCTACTGCCGGATCGAGTTCACCCGATTCGCAACGCAGCACCATGAAATCATACCCTGCTCTAAATCTTTGGTGTTCCAGCAGCTTCAAGGCCGAACGTCCGGAGCGTTTCTCCAGGCGCGGCTGCATGCCCCAGATTTCCTTCATATCGGCGACGAAGCGCTTCTGGATCGCGAGTTTGCCGGTCTGGGTTTCGAGCACGTCGTCCATGGCGCCGTGCAGCGCGGGTATTGGGAATTCGCCGTTCGCGACGTTCTTTTGCCAGCGCTCCTGTACTTGCTGCCACAGCAACGCGGCAAACAGGAAGCCCGGCGACACCGGCTTGCCGGCGCGCACGCGGTCGTCGGTGCGGGTCAGCGCGAGCGAAATGAATTTTTCGCCGTGCGGCTGTTCGAGCGCAACATCGAGCAAGGGCAGCAAGCCGTGATGCAGGCCCTCGGCACGGAGCCGCTGCAGGCAGGCCAGAGCGTGGCCTGATAACAACAGTTTGAGCATTTCGTCGAACAAGCGGGCGGCGGGGACGTTGTTCATCAGGTCCGCTACTTCGACGATAGGTGCGCGCGTGGCGGCCTCGATCTCGAAACCGAGCTTGGCCGCGAAACGCACGACGCGCAACATGCGCACCGGATCTTCGCGATATCGCGTGGCCGGGTCGCCGATCATGCGCAACAGCCGCGCGCGGATATCGGCCATGCCGTTGTGGTAATCGTGCACCGTCTGGGTGGCCGGATCGTAATACATCGCGTTGATGGTGAAATCGCGGCGGGTCGCGTCTTCGTGTTGCGCGCCCCATACGTTGTCACGCAATACGCGGCCTGCGGCATCGACCGCGTGGGTCTTGCGATCGAGTTCGTCGCGGCGTAGCCGGCGTGTCTCGGAGGGCACGGCGGCCGTGCCGGGTTCGGCTTCGCGGGGCGAGTCGACCAGTGCGCGGAACGTCGAGACCTCGATCAGGTCCTGGCCGAATTGCACATGCACGATCTGAAAGCGCCGCCCGATCAGACGAGCGCGGCGAAACAGCCGCTGCACCTGCTCGGGGGTTGCGTCGGTGGCGACGTCGAAATCCTTGGGCGCCACGCCCAGCAGCAGGTCGCGTACCGCGCCGCCGACGATAAAGGCGCGAAAGCCAGCCTCCTGCAGCGTGTCGGTGACGCGCACCGCGTTGCGCGAGATCAGCGCCGGGTCGATACCGTGTTCGGCGGGCCCGGCAATAACCGGTACGTCAGTCGCGGCGCCCTTGGCCTTGCCGCGCGGCTTCTTGACTGCGGCCGCGCTGCGTGCGGGTTTCGCGTCAGACGAAACCGGTGCAGCCGCGGTGGAAGACGAACCGACCGCCGTTTTGGCTTCGGCAGCGGGAGGCTCGGTTTGCCCGAGCAATTTGCGGATGAATTTTTTAATCACGTGGACCTGAATAAGTCGAGAATACGCCAGCCCCGCGACTGCGCATGGGCGCGCAACGTATCGTCGGGGTTGGTGGCGACGGGATGGCTGACCTTTTCCAGCAGCGGGATATCGTTCAAGGAATCGCTGTAGAACCAGGTCTGGTCAAAATCCGACAAGCTTTTGCCCAACGACTGCAACCAAGCTTCTGTCCGGATGATCTTGCCTTCCCGGTAACTGGGAATACCGGTCACTTCACCTGTGTAGTCGCTGGCAGGGTCGCCATCCACAGTAGCAGGCTCGGACCCGATCATGTTTTCGATGCCGAACGCCTGCGCGATCGGGCGGGTGACAAAGCTGTTGGTCGCTGTGATCATACAGCACAGGTCGCCCCGGGTACGATGCTCGGCGACCAGCGCCAGCGCTTCGGGCCGAAGTGTGGGCAATATCACCTCATCCATGAACTGCCGGTGCCAGGCGTCGAGCTGCCGGCGCGGATAGCGGGCCAGCGGCGCGAGCACGACGCGCAAATAGGCGTGGATATCGAGGCAGCCGGCCTTGTAGTCGGCATAAAACTGCTCGTTGTCGCGGGCGAAGCTTTCGGAGTCGACCATAGAGTGCTCGACCATGAAGCGGCCCCATGCGTGGTCGCTATCGGTCGGGATCAGGGTGTGGTCAAGGTCGAACAGGGCAAGATTTGTCATAAGTGTCATTTTACTTGAAGCGGCTGTTTAGGTTATCTGCAGCCGCGTCGATGGGCGAGAGGGATTCTTGCGAGGTCGCACTGAGCATTGCGCGCAACAGCGGCAGCGTTACGGCGCGGTGCTGCTCCAGCGAATAACGGTCGAGCGCGTCCAACAAGCGCATCAGGCTGGGCATGTCGCGCTGGAAGTGCGTCAGCAGATAAGCGGGCACATCGTCGGCAAGCGCCAGCCCGCGGGCTTTCGCCGCCTGGCGCAAGGCCTCGATCTTGTCGGCGTCGGTGAGCGGCGCCACCTGGAACACCAGGCCCCAGCCTAGCCGCGTGCGTAAATCTTCACGCACCGTCAGCGCCAGCGGTGCTGCGTTGCCGGCGATGACCAGCGCGCTGCCCGGGTGAGCGCGAACCTCGTTGAACAAGTTGAAGAGCGCGATCTGCTGCGCCGGATTGAGGCGCTCGCAATCGTCGACGGCATAAAGCGCCACCGCCGGATCGAACGAAAACGCGGTCAAGGGGCTGGGCGGGCTGGCAAAGCGCGCCTGATGCGCAGGCGCCTCGTGGCACAGCGCCTGGAGCAAATGGCTGCGACCGCTGCCAGTCTCGCCCCAGATATAAAAGTTGCGATCGGCCACCGGGCCGGTCGCGAGCTCGCTGCCCAATGTGCGCAGTCGCGTCACCAGCTCATAGTTCTGCGCACCCAGAAAGGTCTCGAAGCGCGCCGGCGGCGGCGTGCCGAGGTCCAGCAGTAATTGTCGTGATGCAGCCATGAGGAGCGCAGCTAGGAGGGGTTGAGTCGCGACGGTTTCTATAGGGCCGCCATGAGACGGGGGCGCGACGTATCAATTACGATAAAGTGCGCTCGATAAATAAATCCGACGGATCTCACGCAAACCGGTGAGGATGATGGCGCTCATCGGCAATGCCAGCAACACGCCGAAAAAGCCGAATAGCTGTCCGAACGCAAGCAATGCGAAAATGACCGCGAGCGGATGCATGCCAATGCGCTCGCCGACCAGCCGCGGTGTCAGGAAGAAACTTTCCAGCACCTGGCCGACGCCATAAATCACGGCGACCGCGCCAAAGCCGTACCAGGTGCCGAATTGCAGCATCGCTGCGAGCAGCGCCAGCACCAAGCCGATGGCGAACCCGATGTACGGGATGAACACGGCCAGGCCGGTAAATATGCCGACCGGCAACGCCACTTCAAAGCGCGCCACGCTCAACGCGACGGCGTAGTAGGCTGCCAGCACGCCCATGACCAGTAACTGTCCGCGCAGATATTGCGACAGCATCTGGTCGATTTCGGTGGCGAGCGCCAGCGTTTTCGGCAGCCACTGGCGCGGAATGGCGTTCTCGACGCGTTCGAGCATGCGGTTCCAGTCGTACAGCAGGTAGTACAGAACCAGTGGCGTGAGCACCAGGTTGCCGACCACGGTCATCGCGACGTTGGTTCTGTACTA
>Ga0265338_10000929_pt1 | contig 49448 bp, 32 predicted proteins | sample 42126metaG_FD_193579 | JGI IMG/M metagenome (GOLD analysis project Ga0265338, IMG submission 193579) | Rhizosphere microbial communities from Carex aquatilis grown in University of Washington, Seatle, WA, United States - 4-21-26 metaG | ecosystem: Host-associated > Plants > Roots > Rhizosphere...
TGCTTTTAGGCTGAAATTTGTTACATTAAGATATTCTTATAAGAAATCAACAGATTTAAAGATATGGAACGTTTAGAACATATAGTTCCAATAAGCAAGAAGCAATTGGCACTTTTAATGAATATTTCAAATTCAACCTTACGATTCTATTTAAATCATGAATGGTACGAAGATTTGAAAAGTATAGGATACAATAAAGATAGAAAAGTAATGAGTCCTCGACAATTACTTTATATAGAATCGAAATGGGGTGAACTTGATTTTAGTTTACTGCATTTAAAACAATTTAATCAAACCCGACAAGAAGCTGTTTAATTATTAGCTTATTGTTCTATATCTTTTTTTACAACATCTTTCCATTTACCTATTTCTCCATTTTTAGTAGCAGCTATCCATTTTTTTATCAAATGGTTGGTAATATATGTTTATGTATACTAATCAGCAGACAATCAAAAAGATCAATATATATACTGGTATGTTCTTTTGTTTCATAATACTATGCAATCTAATAGAAACTGCCATATAGTAACAGTAAACAATTCCAAACATCGCCATCCATCCTAATTCAGCTTAATTCATCACAATCTATCCGTATGCATCTCAAAAGTATTGAATTGAATTCTATTGTTTTGAATTCAATCGGAACTATCGCGAACTAAAAGTAGTGATATTTAGCACCGTACCTTTGATTAAGTTATTTAAATAAATATAAAATGATAGAATGATTACATGAATAACAAATGAATAAATGCTATGGACTCTCAAGATTATATAATAACAGTAAGTAAAAAGCAAATGGCTTTAATGATGAATATATCAAATACAACCTTACGATCATATTTAAATGTTGAGTGGTACGATGAATTGAAAAATCTAGGATACCATAGAAATAGTAAAGTTTTGACACCTCGCCAGATATTATTTATACAATCGAAATGGGGAAGACTAAACTTTAACATACTAAATACAAAATTAGCTAACATATAATTACTGTAAATAACACGATCAACAAATAGCCTCTATAGGCATAAAACATTTTGAAAGAATTTATTAGAATAATAATTTAAATCTTATAATCATGAAAAAGTCAGTTTTAATTTTCCCTTTCTTGGTACTAGGATTAAGTACCGAAATGGAAGCACAAAAAGTAACCGAGGGAGTTTACTTATCGGCAAAAGATTTCACCAGTGGAAAAATCTCATACGAGCATAATCAGAATATTTCGAACCATAAGCTCTATGTACACGATTCCTTTAAAAAGTCGACAATTAAAATCGTATTGGGTGATAAAACAACCGTTTTATACAAAGACTCTGTATACGGCTATCGTAGTGATGATAATAGTTTTTACCGTTTCTATAAAAGTGACGAGTATAAAATCATCAATCATTCAGAAAAAATATTGTTGTATAGTTTATCAACAACCGAAGGAGCTCCTCGAAACATACATCAAGTAACCAACTATTATTTTAGTAAAGATGCCGGTTCGACAATATATCCATTAACAAAGCAAAACATTAAAACGGCATTTGCTAATGACACTAAATTCATAGAGTTGGTAAATACCTATTTCGAATTTGATTCTGAATTGTATGCTTACGACAGCACACAAAAGATGTACAATTTAAGCCGAACCTACGAACAGTATCTAAAAGACAAATAACACAATAACGATCATAGTAAACAATAATTAACTCTAATACTTAATAAAATGAAAGCAATAATTACACTTATCCTGTCAGCTGCAATTAGTATGAATCTATTTGCACAACTAGCATCTCCCGATCCAACAAAAGTTCCTTTTGAAGGATACGATCAAACATGGCAAAACGGTAGCGACCGCAGAGATTCATCGGTATTTCAAAATACACCAATGGCAAAATACTTTGTACCACAAATTCTCTTTGATATCGCTTATACAAGATCGAACCACAATCCTATTGATAATACAGTAGTCGGATCAACAGCTTTAGCACGTAACAATGAGATACAATTGAACTCATTAAACTTTGGTGGTGATTTTACCTTTGGAAATGCCAGAGGTCGATTAATGACTCAGTTCGGAACCCGTTCGCAAGTTGTTCCTCGTAACGACCTTAGTCCTTATAAAGGACAATATAAACTTGCCGATGTATATCGTTCGCTTGGTGAAGCATATGCAGGATATCATTTTAATAAATGGTATGGAATAAACCTTGACGCGGGTATGTTTATGTCGTATGTAGGATTAAACTCATATTATCAAAATGAAAACTGGGAATATCAAGCATCTTTTACTTCCGATAATACGCCTTGGTTCTTTAATGGAATTAGATTACAAATGTTTCCAATTAAAAATCTAAAAATTGAACCATGGTTGATAAATGGATGGCAAAGTTATGGCATGTTTAATAAGATGCCCGGTTTTGGTGGCGATATAACTTGGATGCCCAGTACCAATATAAAAGTAATTACCAATAACTATTATGGTACCGATGCTGCTGGAATCCCTTCAAGAAAACGTTTCCATTCTGATAACAGTTTTGAAGCAAGATACCTCAATAAACCTGAATCAAAAGGAATAAGTAAGATGGCATTTTCTTTAACCTTTGACTTTGGTGATGAAAAAGGTGGTGGTGTAAATGGATGGACAAATGGAGATAGTGCACATGGACCAGCACAATATTTTGTAAGTGGCATGGTTTACAACCGTATTTGGTTTGCAAAAAATAAATTTGCATGGACTGTTGGTGGAGGTTTCATGAAAAACCCAGGACGTTATTTAGTATTGGCACCATCAGGTCAAGCTAGTCCACTACCTAGTGCTACAAATCCAACACAAACAGAAGGAACGTTTCCTTTTACAGAAAACCCTGGAGATCAATTTTCAGGACTTGACTTCTCAACAAACTTCGATTTTATGCCAAATCAAAGTTTTACGTTCCGTATAGAATTAGTTCACCGTCAAGCAAGTGTTCCTTACTTTGCCGGACCGGGAGGAGTTACTTCGTCAACAGGATATTCTACAACACCTGTCGATCCGAACGGAACGTGGAGACCAGACTTAGTGAAGTCTGAGAATAGAATAATATTCGTTCTTTTATTTAGAATATAAAAGGGTTACAATGGAGTGTAATTATTTCTTTAAAAAGTCTTCTTATATTTAAATGTTACTAATTTAATATTCGAAGGAGCCGGTTTATTGTAATTACATAAATCGGCTTTTTAATGGAAAAATAACTATTCTAATCTCATTCTAATCTCATTCTAATCTCTGTTTAATTTAAGGGTATTAGTTTTGTCTTAAAATATAATAACTTCAAAAAGATGTGTATGTCGCTTAAAAAACAAATAGTATTTCTTGTAACCATATTATCGGTTAGCGTATACGGGCAGGATGTCTATAAAGATACTCTAAAGATCACGGTTCAAAAAGCCGATAGCCTTTTCTTATTGCAAAACCTTTCGTTATTGGCCGAGAAATGTAATATTGATGCTGTTCAGGCACAGATATTACAGGCAAAGGTCTTTAACAATATCACTTTCGGCTTTAATCAAAATGTTTTAAATACAGAATATAAAACCAATGGTGGTCGCAAATGGTTCGATTTTAGCAATAAAGGCGAATCAACCGTGCAATTGCAAAAGATATTTCAAATTGCCGGTCAACGCAATAAACAAATTAAGATTGCACGCTTATCGGCAGGTAAAGAAGCAAGTTTGTATTTCGATTTAATGCGAACATTAAAGTTCTCGCTTCGAAGCAGTTTGTATAATATCTATTATTTAAATCAGATTGTAAAGGTTTATGATAAGGAAATAGCTTCGATGGGCAATCTTATAGGCGTTTATCAAGCACAATACGAAAAAGGATATATTTCGAAAAAAGAATTACTTCGTTTAAAATCATCACTCTTCTCTTTAGAAAACGAGAAGATAGGTTATACCAGTCAGTTATTGAGCAATCAAGCCGATTTTAATGTTTTAATGCATACATCGAATATTTATTATTCACCACAAATCGATACTACAGCTTTTACAACGGTAGCTTTACAAAATTTTAAACTACAAGCATTAATTGATACGGCAACACAAAACCGTTACGATTTAAAAATGGCTCAAGCCGATGTAGACATCAGCCAGGCAAATCTTTCATTACAGAAAGCAATGGGAGTTCCCGATGTAGCCCTATCAACCGGATGGGATAGAAACGGAAGTTATGTTCACGATTATAACTATATAGGAGTACAATTCGATTTGCCAATCTTTAATCGTAATCAAGGAAATATAAAATCGGCCAAAGCAATAGTCGAGGGTAGTAAATACAGTCTTTTAAGTGCCCAAGATCAAGTAAAAACCGATGTAGTGAGTGCTTATGCAGCAGCCTTAGAAAACGAAAAGATTTACAACTCGTTCGATAAAAGCTTTGTGAACGATATGGACAATCTGAATAAAGAAATGCTGAAGAATTTTGAGAAGAAGAATATCAGCCTTATTGAGTTTCTCGATTATTACGATGCTTATAAAGAAAATGCTGTTCAGTTGAACAATCTTTTATATAACCGCATCAACGCATTCGAGAATATCAATTTTAGTTTAGGTAAAGACATTATAATTAAATAAATAACACCATGATTAATAGAATAAAAAATCTGTTTTTAATCGTTATCTCGCTTTTTGCATTAACGAATTGTAACTCAAAAAAGACTGAAGATACACAAGGTACTACTGCTCAATTCTGTTTACCCGATAGTTTAATGAATCAGGTAAAATTCGATACAGTACAAATGAAACCGGTATATGATGAATTGAAAGTAGTTGGAAAAATATCGTTCGATCAAGATAAAGTTGTTCGCATTTATCCCTTAGTAAGTGGAAATGTGGTTGAAGTAAAAGTATCGTTAGGATCGTATGTCGAAAAAGGACAAGTATTAGCAGTTATTCGCAGTTCTGAAATGGCTGGAGCCGAAAACGATCAGGTAAGTGCTAATGCAAATGTGGCAATAGCTGAGAAAAACTTTGCAGCTGCTGCCGATATGTATAAAAGCGGCATATTATCGGAAAAAGAATACACTACAGCTCAAAAAGAATTAGATAAAGCGAAATCTGAATTGAATCGCACCAAAACAGTGCTTTCTATCTATGGTAATGGAAGCAATAATTATGTTGTAACATCACCAATCTCAGGTTATATTGTTGAGAAATTTATTACAACGAATATGCAAATTCGTTCAGACAACAGTACGAACATTTTTACCATTTCCGATTTATCGAATGTATGGGCATTGGCCAATGTGTATGAATCGGATATATCGGAAATTGTTGCAAACGAAAAAGTTGATATTACAACAATATCGTATCCCGACAAGAAATTTATAGGTAAGATCGATAAAATATATAATTCGCTCGATCCTGATAGCAAAACAATGAAAGTTCAGATTCAATTAGAAAATAAAGACTTTCTTTTGAAACCCGAAATGTTTATTTCGGCAATTGTAAATCATAAAACCGATAAAACAATGTTGGCAATTCCATCGAAAGCAATCATATTCGACCGTAATCTCTATTGGATTTTGGTGTATACCGATAAATGCCATATCGAAGCTCGTAAAATAGACGTAGTAACATCAAACAGTCAAAGCAGCTATGTTAGTTCGGGTGTAAAAGTTGGTGAAAAGGTAATTACGAATAGTCAATTGCTTATTTATAATGCGATGAATCAATAATTGATGTTCCAGATTTAATTTAAAAATAATTCAATAATGAAAATTGATGTTCCAGATTTTAAAAATCTGGAACATCTAAAAAACCAATTAAATATATACAGATGAACAAATTCATTAAAAATATCATAGCATTCTCGTTGAAAAACAAATTCTTTGTCTTTTTCAGTTTGGCAATCGTTGTCGGTTGGGGGATGTTTAGTTATCTAAAAACGCCTGTTGAAGCTTTTCCTGACGTAACAAATACTCAAATTACCATTATCACCCAATGGCCAGGAAGAAGTGCCGAAGAAATAGAACGATACGTTACCATTCCTATTGAAATAGAAATGAATTCGGTACAAAAAAAGGTAAATGTACGTTCATCTACCCTTTTCGGTCTTTCGGTTGTAAAGATTATTTTCGACGACGATGCCGATGATGCATTTGCCCGTCAACAAGTAAACAATCTTTTAGTAAATGTTGATCTTCCCGATGGTGTTAAACCCGAAGTAGAACCTCCTTATGGTCCTACCGGCGAAATTTTCCGTTATACATTAAAAAGCAATAACCGTACGGTAAGGGAATTAAAAACAATTCAAGATTGGACTGTTGAACGTCAGATACGTTCAGTATCGGGTGTTGCTGATGTTGTGAGTTTTGGTGGAGAAGTTAAGACGTTCGAGATTCAAGTTAATCCACATCTTTTAACCAAATACGGTATAACTCCTCTTGAGGTTTTTCAAGCTGTTAATCGCAGTAATATTAACGTGGGTGGCGATGTTATTGAACATAACACGCAAGCTTACGTTGTAAGGGGAATAGGAGTTATCGATAAATTTGCCAAAATAGGTAATATTATTATTAAAAATATTGATGGCACTCCTATATTAGTTAGAAATGTGGCAATGGTTACAGAATCATGTTTGCCTAGGATGGGGAAAGTTGGACGCGACAATCAGCCCGATGTTGTTGAAGGAATTATTGTAATGCGTAAAGGACAAAATCCAGGAGAAGTAATTGAGAAAGTAAAAGAGAAAATTGAAGAATTAAATACAAAAATACTTCCATCAGATGTAAAAATAGATACCTTTTATAATCGCGAAGATTTGATTCATTTTGCTACACATACCGTGTTACATAATTTGATGGAAGGAATAATTTTCGTTACCATTATAGTTTTTGTATTTATGGCCGATTGGCGGACTACAATGATTGTTTCGTTGATTATTCCATTGTCCTTGCTCTTTGCTTTTATTTGTTTGAAATTAAAGGGAATGTCGGCCAACTTACTCTCGATGGGGGCGATCGACTTTGGCATTATAATCGATGGTGCCGTTGTGATGGTTGAAGGCGTATTTGTAGCTCTCGATCATAAAGCTCAACAAATTGGAATGCCACGGTTTAATAAACTTTCGAAACTAGGTATTATAAAAGAAACAGGTACCGAAATGGGGAAATCGATTTTCATTTCAAAATTGATTATCATAACAGCTCTATTACCTATTTTCTCATTCCAAAAAGTAGAAGGTAAAATGTTTTCTCCATTAGCGTTTACTCTAGGCTTTGCATTACTTGGAGCTTTGATTTTTGCATTAACATTTGCTCCGGTAATGGCCAGTATTTTATTTAACAAAGATGTAAAAGAAAAACATAATCCATTCTTGAACTTTATAATTAAACACACTACAAAAGTGTTTGATGTAACCTATAGAAATAAGGGTATTAGTTTAGCTATAGCTGCAACAATATTGGTTACAAGTTTTATTTCGTTTGCATTTCTTGGTAATGAGTTTCTACCACAGCTTAACGAAGGAGCTATTTATGTTCGAGCATCGCTACCTATGAGTGTCTCGTTGAATGAATCGGTGAAGATATCTGAAGATATGCGTCATATATTGAAATCGTTTCCTGAGGTAAAACAGGTAATGTCGCAAACAGGTAGACCTAACGACGGAACCGATGCTACCGGCTTTTACAATGTCGAGTTTCATGTCGATATATATCATACTTCGGAAATGGATAAGAAAGCAAACCGTGATGCTTTGATTGATAGAATGACAAAGAAACTTTCGAAATATCCCGGTATTGTATTTAACTTCTCGCAACCTATTCAAGATAATGTTGAAGAAGCCGTGTCGGGAGTTAAAGGTTCGTTGGCTGTAAAAATATTTGGCGACGATCTTTCTTTACTCGAATCGAAAGCTGATAGTGTATTTACCATTATGAATAAAGTACAGGGAGTTGCCGATCTTGGAGTGATTAGAAATCTGGGTCAGCCTGAATTTCGTATCGAATTGGATGAAGATAAAATGGCAATGTATGGTGTATCTACTGCCGATTGTAATTCTGTGATTGAGATGGCAATAGGTGGAAAAGCAGCATCGATATTCTTCGAAGGATATAAAAAATTCGATATCAGAATCCGTTACCTACCCGAATATCGTGTTAATGAAAATGAAATAGGTAATCTGATGGTTCCTACTTTAATTGGGACGCAAATTCCGATAAAAGAAATTGCAACTATTAGAAAAGTGAATGGTCCTATTTTAATCTATAGGGATAAGAATCAACGGTTCATTGCACTTAAATTCTCGGCTCGTGGTCGCGACATGGGTTCAACGGTAGCCGAATGTCAACAAAAGGTTAATGCTAAGATTAAACTGCCCAAAGGCTATTCTATGTCGTGGGAAGGTGATTTCGAAAATCAACAGAGAGCATCGAAACAGTTAAGTATTGTAGTGCCCATAAGTCTGGTCTTAATCTTTTTCATTTTATTTATTCTATATGGTAATGCAACAGATGCCGGTTTGATATTAATGAATGTACCGTTTGCCATTGTTGGAGGTATTTTGGCACTTCATATAACCGATACAAACTTCTGTATTTCCGCTGGAATTGGATTTATAGCATTATTTGGTATTTGTATTCAAAATAATGTTATCTTAATGTCGAAGTTTAAAAAGAATTTACACGATCGAATGCATCTGGACGAAGCAATTAGAAATGGCGTTATAGCACGCATCAGACCGGTTGCAATGACTGCTGCATTAGCTGCAATAGGATTAATTCCGGCTGCAGTGTCAACTGGAATTGGTTCTGAATCGTCTAAACCTTTAGCAATAGTAGTAATTGGCGGATTAGTAACGGCAACAACATTGACTTTATTTATTTTCCCGATTTTTTTTAGAATTGTTTATAGAAATAAAGGTAATAAACTACAATAGCAGACAAGATTGTTATGGCAAATATTCTGGTGATTGAAGACGAAGTTAATGTTTCTTCCTTTGTTAAAAAAGGATTGGAAGAAGAAGGACATTGTGTTGATGTTGCTTATGATGGGGCTATGGGGCTTAGTTTATCTTGTTCTAAAGATTATGATGCAATTATTCTCGATATCGTTTTACCACAAATGAATGGCATTGAAGTATGCCAGCGTCACCGAAAAGAACGAGGATACGAAATTCCTATACTTATGCTCACCGCTCTTAGTACCACCGATGATATTGTTAAAGGATTGGAAACAGGTGCCGACGACTATTTGCCCAAACCATTTAAATTTAAAGAATTATTAGCCCGGGTAAATGCACTGTTACGAAGAAAAAGTTTGGGAAACAGTTCAAAAAAGTATCAATTTGCCGATCTTGCTCTCGATACCGACAGTAAAACAGTGAAACGTTCTGAAACAATTATTGAACTTACTTCGAAAGAGTTTCGATTGTTGGAATTCTTTATGGCCAATCCCAAAAGGGTATTGTCGCGTACCACTTTATTAGAAAGTGTATGGGATAAAAATATTGACCTCAATACGAATATTGTCGATGTGTATGTCAACTATTTAAGGAATAAGGTCGATAAAGGGTTTAAAACGAAACTTATTCATACTATTATTGGTATGGGATATGTTTTAAAAGAAGAATAGAATGCTTATCAGACGTAAAATATCGATTGTTTTTACCCTGCTTACCTCTCTGGTAATGATGTGTTCTTTTACGTTTATCTATTATCTTTCGTATAAATATACAAAAGAAGAATTCTTTCTTCGATTGCAAGAAAAAGCCGAATTTACAACACAAAAATATTTTGAAGAAGACGAGTTGAATAAAACTGTTTATGACGAACTGGTCGATAAAAATGCAAAGAGTATTCCCGAAGCAAAAGAAATCGTGTTAAATACCAATAAGCCTAATTTGGTTCACGATTCGCTTCTAAAAATATTGCCCGAGTCACAAATAAATGAACTGCTATCGGGGCATAATATTAAATGGATCAAGGGAGTTAAACAATCGGTGGGTATATACTATCCCGATAATCAAGGTAAGTTTATTGTTGTAATAACGGCAGTCGATACTTTTGGCAATCAAAAACTGAAGAATCTGCTAAAAAACTTACTTGAAATATTTTTTGTGAGTATATTGTTCATCTATTTTATAGGAATGTTTTATTCCGAGCGAATGCTCACGCCTTTGGCTCATATACTTAGAAAAGTTAATGAAATAAAAGCCACCAATTTAAAACTCCGTCTTAAAGAAAATAGCTCACGTGACGAATTAGGCGAATTAACTCGTATGTTTAACCAAATGCTCGAACGGTTGGAACATTCGTTTACCATGCAGAAAAATTTTATTCATAATGCATCTCATGAGCTGAAAAATCCGTTGACAGCTATTATTGGCGAAACAGAAGTCACGCTCTCAAAAATACGGTCGCAAGACGAATATATTGATACCCTTAATAAAATTGCAACAGAGTCGGAACGACTCAATATGCTTACCCGTAATCTTTTAAATATAGCTCAGGCCGATTTCGAAATTACCGAAATAAACAGCGAACAAACCCGTATTGATGAATTACTATGGGAAATAAAAGACTATTTCGACAACAGCGATTATAAGAACCGCATTATCTTTCATGTAGCAACCTTGCCCGACAGTTCAAAATCGAATATTGTTAATGGCATTAGCAATCTTTTAAAAACCGCTTTTATCAATATCATCGATAATGCTTGCAAATTTTCAGACGAGCAAATTGTAGATGTTGTATTAACTATCGATAAATCGAATATTTGTATTTCGGTTATCGATAAAGGTATTGGAGTACCTGAAAACGATTTCATTAATCTTTTCCAACCCTTTTTTAGAGCTTCCAATACCTTCCAATATAAAGGTTCGGGTATCGGTTTATCGCTAACAGAGAAAATTGTGAAGCTACATGGAGGTACCATAACATTCAATTCGACCCAGGGTATTGGTACCAAAGTTGAAGTTCGATTTAGTGCTGCATTAAATACCGTTTCGTAAATTAACAAACATCTTTTTATTTGCCTGTTAATATAACTAACGTTTATCGCTAATAATCGGAAAAGGATACATGGTAATAAATAATACAACCGTATGTTAACTTATATATTCATTTTATATCTTTTCGTGTTTTGTTCTATTAAAAATCCAGAAGATAATAGGAAACACCAGTAAAGTTAAAACGGTTGCAGAGATTAATCCTCCGATTATTACAACAGCAAGCGGTTTTGCCGATTCCGAACCGATTCCGGTAGATATTGCAGCAGGCATTAATCCTATTGAAGCCATCAAGGCAGTCATAATAACGGGTCGTGTTCTTACTTTTACCGCTTGTAAAATGGCATGATCGAGGCTTAAGCTATTTTTTATATTCTTATGAAATTCTGAAATCAGAATCACGCCATTTTGAATACAAATACCAAATAAAGCAATAAAACCAACTCCAGCTGAAATTCCAAAATTGATTCCTGTGATATGCAATGCAAGTATACCTCCAATCAATGCAAACGGTACATTGGCAATAACAAGCGACGCATCTTTAAAATTTCCAAACATAATGAATAGAACAACAAAAATGGCAACTAAACTTATTGGTACTACCTTTGAAAGACGATCGGTAGCTCTTACCTGATTTTCAAATTCTCCCGCCCAACCTATACTATATCCAAGAGGAAGTTTTATTTGCGACACCCTATGTTGAGCATCCAATATGGTACTTCCTAAATCGCGGTCGCGTACCGAAAATTTTACCCCGATAAACCTTTTCGTGTTATCGCGGTAAATAAAAGCCGGGCCGGTGACCTTTTTAATAGTACACACTTCTTTTAACGTTATTTTGGCACCATTTAGAGTTGGCACTTTAAGATTGGCAATATCTTCCTCATCTTTACGAAATTCTCTATTGTAGCGTATCCGTATATCGAATTTACGTTCGCCTTCGTATTTTTCGGTTGCTGTTTTTCCTCCAAATGCCATTTCAAGCACTGCTTGTGCGGCATCGGGCATAACACCGTATGCAGCCATCTTTTCTTTATCAAGAATTACACTAATTTCGGGTTGTCCTACGTTACGCATCACACCAAGATCGCGAATGCCCTGAACATTTTTCATCTTATCTACAACTTGATTTGAAATTTCGTCGAGTTTGTCGAGGTCGTCGCCATAGATTTTCACCCCGTTCGAGGCATTAAATCCGGCAACAGCTTCTGCCACATTATCAATTATAGGTTGCGAATAATTATAACATATTCCTTGATAATTTTCCAATTTCTTATCCATTTCGTCAACCAGTTCCTCGTAGTTGATTTTATGTTTCCACTCGTCATGGGGTTTAAGATTTACCTGCATTTGAACATAATAGAATCCGCTTGGATCGGTTCCGTCGTTACTTCTTCCGGTTTGCGAAAGAACACCATTAACCTCTTCGAAGCTCATCAAAACTTTTCGTAGTTGGGTTACTTTTTTAACCGTTTCGGTAAGACTTTGGCTCATCGGATATTTTGCTTCAACCCATAATGCCCCTTCGTTTAATTGGGGCATAAATTCACTTCCCAAAAATTTAGCAGAGAAAAAGGTTAGAGCCATAATACTAAAAGCAACAATAAGAGTGTAGCGTTTATGTTTAAAGGTAAACGTAAATGCTTTTTCAGTTATATTATTCCAGAAAGTAACAAAGGGATTGTTCTTTTCGCGAACATTTTTATTTAACAACACATGAGTCATTACCGGTACTAATGTCAAGGTAAAAAGTAAGGCACCCAATAAGGCAAACCCCAATGTCCAGGCTAAGGGCGAAAACATTTTTCCTTCAACTTTTTCGAACGAGAAAATGGGAAGTAATGCGATGATAATAATTAATTTTGAGAAGAAAATTGCTTTACCCAATTCGGCACCATTTTTCTTAATCAAGCTACCTTTGGCAAGTTTGTTGAACCGCTCGTCGCCCATTTTTTCGCGTAAATGATCGAGTGTCACAAACAACCCTTCGACCATTACAACAGCTCCATCGATTATAATACCAAAGTCGACTGCCCCCAACGATAATAGGTTTGCTGTCATACCCTTTAAACGCAGACAAAGAAATGCAAACATCAATGCCAACGGAACAATAATCGAAACAATAACCGTTGTACGCCAGTCGGTCATAAAAAGGAATACTATAACGGTAACAAGAACAATACCTTCCATCACATTATGCATCACGGTATGTGTTGTATAATCCATCAGATTATCGCGATCGTAGAATGTTTCCATTTTTACATCAGATGGAAGCATGCGGGTATTAAGCTCTTTTATTTTATCTTTTACCCTTGCCAGAACTTCATGGGCATTTTCGCCTTTACGCATCACAACAATTCCTTCAACAACATCGTCGTTATTGTTTAAACCCACTTGACCCACCCGGGGCATGGAACCTTCGTGAACTTCGGCTATATTTTTTACTAGGATTGGATTGCCATTATCGTACGAAACAATCACATTCTCTATATCTTGTTGCGATTTGATAAGACCTACACCTCGCACAACAAAAGCCTGTCCGTTTTTCTCAATAACATCGCCACCAACATTTAGATTACTTTTGTTAACGGCATCGTATACGTCCATAGGAGTAATATCGTAGCCCGATAATCGATTAGGATCAATGCTTACCTCATAGGTTTTTTGCTGCCCACCAAAAGCCACTAGATCGGCTACTCCGGGAATAGCCCGAAGCTGACGGTCGATAACCCAGGTTTGAAGGGTTAGCAGATCGCGGGTATCGCGGCTTTTGCTTGTAAGCACATAACGAAAAATTTCGCCCGTAGGACCATAAGGAGGTTGAACATCGGGTTCAACTCCATCGGGCAGTTCTACATTATGCAATAAATTATTGACCTGTTGGCGGGCAAAGAAATCTTCAACATCGTCTTCGAAAATAATTTTTATTACCGAAAGCCCAAACATGGTAACACTTCGAACGCTGGTCTTTTTTTGAACCGAGTTCATGGCAATTTCTATGGGAGCGGTAACGAAGCGTTCAACTTCTTCGGCACTTCTACCATTCCATTGTGTAACAACTATGATTTGGGTATTAGTAACGTCGGGAAATGCTTCAATGGGCATTTGACGAAAAGCTATAAATCCGGCAATAACCAAAAGTCCAACCCAGAAAAAGGTGAACATTCTGTTTTTGAGCGAAAAGGCGAGTATTAATTTAATAAACTTGTTCATCGTTTAATCGTTTAAAGCATCGTAAATTAATAATTGATTGTGGGTTATAACAGAATCGCCTGCTTTGATGCCCGACTTGATAAACGTTACATCGCTTAGTTGTCTATATACGTCGACCTTATGTGTCTCTATATTAAACCGGTCTTTATAAACCATTACATAATATTGACTTTTATCGAATATTACCGCCGATGAAGGAACGGCTATCATTTTTTCTTTTTGTTTATAACTGATTTTTACCGAAGCTTTCATTTCAGGTTTTAGCAAATAGTCGGTATTTGGAAGTTTTATCCGCACTTTCATTGCCTTTGTTTCGGGGTCTATAACATTAAAAATTTTATCGATTTTGCCATGGAATATTTTATCAGGATAACTCATTGTGGTAACATCGGCATCGAATCCTAATTCAACATCTTGAATATCGGTTTCACTAACATTTGCTATAGCCCATACTTCATCAATTTCGGCAATATCAAAAATATTGTTTGTATGATCGCTACGAAGTAACATATCTTGATTGATGTTTTTTTCTAAGATGAACCCACTGATAGGCGAACGTACCTCGTATATGGCACCATCTTTCAAGCTGTAAATTTTATATGTTTCCTGAATTCTCGATAATTGCGATTCGGCCTTATTTAATTCGCTCCTAGCAGTCAGAACATCGCGTTCGGTATTCAATTTACCTTCGTACAGTTCTTGTGCAGCTTTAAGATTGTTTTTAGAAACCACCACATCGTTTTTTGCATCGTTCAAATCTTTTTCAAAACCGGCAACCTCCGTACTTCTAATGGTGGCAAGGAGCTGTCCTTTTTTTACATAATCGCCCAATTCTTCATAGACTTTCATTACATTACCACCTACCATCGGATATATTTCGATCAATTTATTGTTGTCGGCAGCTATTTTACCGTAAAACTCCAATTCGTTTCTAACCGGTTCTATTGCAGCTTTACTAAAGGTTGTTGAAGTAAGCATTGTGTCGCTTAGAACAAAGGTTTTTTGTTCCGAATCGGAGTCGGTTTTATGACTTTTACAGGAAAAAAGGGTTATAGAACAAACAACTGCAACAAGAAGAACTGATAGTTTCATAAAATAGTATTTTAGAGTGAAAGTCATTGTTAGAATATTTTAGAGTTGGTTGTAAAATTTATTTCTTCACAAGCATTTACAAGATTTTTGGCAAATTGATGAAATTGCATCATCGACAATGTATAGCTTTCCATAAAATCGGTAAATTCAATAAGCGAGATATTACCGTCTTTAAAATTTTTCAATACCCCGGCTTCAACATCATCAAAGTTTTTGAGCGATTGTGTATTTAACATTTTAAAATTCGATTGTGCTTCCTTCCATTTTTGCGATGCCAAGTATACTTCGTTCAACACGGTATTGATCGTAAGAGTTTGCTGGATACCCGATTGGCTTTGTTGTGCTTTGGCAATCTTTATATTACCTTGATTCCTATTCCACAACGGCAGAGGAATGCCAATATTGAGATTTACTTCGTTTTTAAATGCTGAACCAAGCTGGTCGTAATTTACTCCTATCGTTACATCAGGAATTGCAAGCGATTTTTGCCATTTAACATTTATGTTAGCTGCATCAACTTGCTTTTGGGCTATTTTCAAATCGTAGCGGTTGGCTAATGCTTTATTCTTTAGAGTATCGATAGGTAACATGGTATTCGATTGATAAATGGTTATTTCCGATTCAACAGGTGTAGGAACTATTGTATTCGAAATTCCGGTTATCAATTGCAGGTTGCGTTGATTTTCAATGATACTGTTATATAAATCCGATTTCTGCTGTTTAAAACCGAAATACAACGATTGTAAGCGTACCAAATCTTTCATCGGGATATTGCCTTTCTCTACTTGTGTGGAATATGAGGTGATAAGCGTATCGAGATTGTTAATTTGTCTGGTTAAAGCAATGTACGATTGATTGTCGAAATATAGAGCGAAATAACTTTGACGCAGATGAAATTTTAGATTTCGTAATACATCGGCAAATTCTTGTTCTGCTATTTCGGCATTACTACGAGCCATGGCTATTTCGTTCCGTTTTTTGCCTCCTAAATAGATTAACTGATCTATTCCAAATGCTTTTTGACCAACTGAACCGATATCAAAATACTTTTTTTGTTCAGGATTGTAGGCGTTCAATTCGCTCGTTAACGTTGGGTTTTCCCAAAGGCGGGCTTGAATAATTGCTGCTTTGGCCGCTTCAACATTACATTGTCCTGCCAGAAGGGTTAGATTGTTTTTAAGAAACAACGATTCGCTTTGTAGTAGGGTTAGGCTGGTATCGGTTTGAGCCGTTAGTACCGATACCGTGAAGGTAAAAAGAAATGCAAGTAAAGTCCTCATGTATGGTCGAAATTATAATCAATAGCAAAGATTACAATCTCAAAATTAAAGGCGACTTAAAGCCAGCTTAAAAAAAGCTTAAAATGTGAACGATATTACAAAGCGGTTGCTTAATTCTTTATTGGCAGTGTATGCTATTTTTGCATTATGATATTGTATAATACGCTCTGCAATACGGAGCCCCAAACCGGTTCCGGGAATATTCTGAGCATTTAATCCACGCGAAAAGGCTTTAAACATATTATTTTGTTCATCAACCGACAATGTTTTACCCGAATTGGTTATTTCAACCTTAAGGATGTCTGATTCTTGCATCATTACAACCATAACCTGTTTATTATCGGAATACAGATAGGCATTCTTTAAGAGGTTGACAAAAACAATTTTCAATAAATTTGCATCACCTTTTATTTCAACATTTGTATCGTCGGATGTTTGATTCTCAATATTAAAATGAATATGAAAATCGGGATATGTTTTTGAAATAGAATCGATAGCTTCGAAAATAACTTCGTCGAGACGGCAGGGAGGAAGATATTTATTGATATTGTTTTTATCAATTCGCGAAAGCAAGAGTAATGAAGAGATGGTATCGGCCATTTGATTGGAATCGTTCATAATACTTTCGAGATAACGAATGGTATTTTCGGAGTGTTGCTCGTGTTTAATGAGATTTTGAATCTGCATAAGCACTCTTGTAATAGGCGTTCGTAATTCGTGCGAAGCATTATCGGTAAATTCTTTTTGTTGCTTATACGAAGCATCGATACGTTCCATCATTTGGTTAAAAGCATGGGCAAGATGATCTATTTCGTCGTTCTTACCCGATTCTTCCAAACGAACATGCAGTTGATTTTCGGAAATACCGGTGATACGTTTTTGAAATTTTTCGAGAATCGACAGAATTCTTGCACTTAAGGTATACGATAAGATTATAATAGAAAACATTCCAAAGAAAAACGCTCCGAGTAATAAATACTGCAGATATAAAATTTTGTTATTGCCATATTTATCTTCGGCCGAAACAATAACATAGTAATAGGTATTGTTCGATTTGTAATACATACCGTATTTTTCAAGGTTGTTTTCGGTAATGTAAAAACTCCCTTTAGCTTTTAGCGATGTTAATTCCGGAATTGAATAGCCAATCGGTGTACCACCAATATTGCTGTATATTAACTTCATGTTATCGTTAAAGACCAATATATTGTCGTTAAAGAGTTTATCAACCGCATTTTTATCGATAATATCGAGCACATGTCTTTCCGAAACGGTAACATCAACTAACAGTTCGATGGTTGAAAAAGCCTTTTCTTCGAGTCGAAGCCTGAATTCTTCTTGTCGGAAGTGGGTAAATAGCCACCAAACAGCAAGAAGAACAATAGCAAGAATAGCAGAAAAGATAACACTCGAATAAATAGCAAATTGTTGTTTAAGACTCATTCTTCTTCTATTTTAAGGTAATAACCAAATCCGGGTCGTGTATGTATTAGTTTAACATCGAAATCTTTGTCAATTTTTTTGCGGAGAAAATTAATATAAACCTCTATGGTGTTTGTTCCTGTTTCGAAGTTTATATCCCACACCTGTTCCGAAATAGTTTGTTTCGAAACAGGTCGTCCTTTAGCTTTGGCCAATAGTAATAGAAGTTGGTATTCCTTGGGCGATAATACAATTTCAGATCCGTTACGCAGTACCTTCATTTCGGAAATATTGATTTCCAGATCTTCAATTTTAATAATGTCGTCGTGTTCCTGAGGCTTTAATTCGCGACGCATTAACGATTGAATGCGAATAAACAACTCGTCGAAATGAAATGGCTTTACCAGATAATCGTCGGCTCCGCGATTAAAAGCATCGATCTTGTCTTCAATTTGTCCAAAAGCGGTGAGCATTAGAATAGGTGTTTGTTTATCGTTATTGCGGATTGAACTGCAAATTTCCAGACCATTTATACCCGGAACATTTATATCAAGAATAAATGCATTGTAATGGGTTAGTTGATACTGTTTCAGGAATAAGCTACCGTCGTATACCACATCGCATTCAATATTTTTATCTTTCAGAAAAAGTTTTATTTCTGTTGAAAGTTTAAAATCGTCTTCAAGAAGTAATATGCCCATATCATTTTAATTTGATTGGAAAGATATGCAATTTTATATTTGCCGATACATGCGAACTAAAAACTAAAAACTAAAAGGTACTACTCTTTTGTTGTTTGTTAATTCCAAATTATGCAATAAAAATCTAATAGATATCGACAACTAAATCTATTTTAATAAGGTTTGGTTTTGTTCCTTATTGTTTTGAATACTAAGTCTTCGCAATTTTAAATGTTGAACGTCTAATTAAGATAACTTTATTTTATATTAAAATGATACAAGCATTTAAATTAATTGAATATTGAATCATTTCAGCGTTCGGAATCATTGTCACCATTCATAATTCATAATTCACCATTATATATTTATCTACCGCGTAAACGAAAATCGTTTAGTTGCACAAATTCATAGCCTCGTTCACGAAGTTTGGGAACAATCAGTGCAATAGCTTGGGCGGTATACCATTCGGGATGATTAAAATGCATAATAACAATAGCACCCGGTTTAATGTTTTTAAGCACATTCTCTTCTATTTCAATGGCAGGGGTAAAGGCAACTGCATCGCCCGAAAGCACTTGGAAACTAACAGCGGTGATATCGAGTTGTTTTGCCATACGGGCACAAGCTTCGTCAATAAAAGCAGTAGCCGAACGGTAATAGATAGGTTTATAATGAATAATAGCTTCTATTTTTCGAGCATTGGCTTCTATTTCGTCAAAGGCATCGGAAACATTCGAAGTGCCGCTTATGCCATATTCGCTTTCACCATCAATAGAACAAGGTTTATGGCTTAAACCGTGATTTTCTATTTCGAATAAGCTGTCTTTACTTAATTCGATCAAGGTTTTAAAATGGCTGTCGATCCAACGACCGGTAACAAACAAGGTAGCCGGAATTTTTTCTTTTTTCAGATATACTATCAGAGCTTCGTTATAGCCGTTACCACGTTCGCCACCGCAAGCATCAAATGTAAAGGCTATGTATTTCTTTTCAGTACAAAGATCTTCATCAACACCATGAACAAACTCGCCCCAACGACCTGGTTTTGCATGCATATATTCAGAAACGACCTTTCGACGTAGACGTACATACGAAGAGTCTTTGTTGAGATGCTCAAGAAATGTAATGTTAGCATAATTTTCGATGTTTTGTGAATACCCGGTTTCAACAAAGGCTATTGATAAAAGAATTAGAAAAATTGAACGCATGGTTTTTAAAAATGTTAAAATAACGTTTATTGGTGCCTAAAGATGCTTGATCATGACAATATCCCTAAGTTCGATATCCTATCTTTAGTTAATTTTGATCACTTATGAATGCCAACCCAAATATAAAATGTTTTTTACGAAAACAGCACCTAAGATCTGGAGTAAATTGTAATTGATATAGTAAAAAAAGAAGAAATCGAATTACGTTACAATAGTCAATATTTATACTGACTATTATTCCAAGATTGCTCGAACCTGATTTTCTAAAACGGAAGTTGCATACGAAAAATAATGGGAGCCTTAGTAATGAAACCATCACTATTCTGAATAATTCTTCAGTAATCCACAAGCGTATCGGTATGAAAGTAAATATAACCGGTATCCAGGCCGAGAGTCCCGGTACTGAGAATGATAGTACTGGTTATATAATCAATAATACCGAAAAGAGTAACCATATAAGGGGTAGCATTGTTTTATAATTTTTTAAAAGAAACTATTTACAAAATGTTTCTATGTCTATAACGTATATTATTATTCTATTCAAAATTAGCATTTTGATTATATGATAGCAGATAAAAAGTTGAATACTATTGCAAAGTAACTATCAGCAAAGATAAAAGAAGAGAAGCTATTTCACCTCATTCAGGTTATACAACATACTGCTTGTTTATTGCGGAGTACTAGCATTAAAAATAAAATGTGTACTGCAATGAAATACCCGATTCTATTTTATGCTATATTTGTTTATGACATCAGAATGTTAAACCAAACAGTATATCGTTATGAATAAATCGTTAAAAGGAACCAAAACAGAGCAAAATCTCTTAAAAGCATTTGCAGGCGAAAGTCAGGCACGCAATCGTTATGAATTTTTTGCATCGGTGGCAAAGAATGAAGGCTATGAGCAGATTGCTGCTATCTTTATGGAAACATCGTTACAAGAAAAAGAACATGCAAAACGTTTCTTCAAATTCCTAGAAGGTGGATGTACCGAAATTACAGCAGGATATCCTGCCGGCATAATAGGCACAACAAAAGAAAATTTAAAAGCAGCTGCCGAAGGTGAAAATGAAGAATGGACTTTACTCTATCCTGAATTTGCAAAAATAGCACAGGAAGAAGGATTTCCCGAAGTTGCCACTGCTTTCAAAATGATTGCAAAAGTAGAAACCGAACACGAACGCCGCTACCTAAAACTATTGCAAAACATTTCGGAAGATAAAGTGTTTATGAAAGACGGAAAAGTGTGGTGGAAATGTATGAATTGCGGTTTTGTGTATGAATCGGAAAAAGCTCTTGAAACCTGTCCGGCTTGTTTGCATCCTAAATCGTATATGCAGATGAGGGAAGAAAATTATTAAAAGGAATTGATTTTAGAAAAAGTATTAGAGTTTTTTCAAACGAAATCGAAGTAATGGTAAGAGGGCATAAAGCATTAATCCCGTTTGGATGTAATGCTTTTCGCCCTCTTTTCCAAATGTACCAAGCCTTTCTTTTGAAAATGAATCGAGTTACCCATTATTCATCCAAATCGTAGAGGGGATCTTCAAAATCTCGATTTCCCGCTTCTAAGCTTCGACGCATAAGGTGTTCTTTAAAGGTGTCGGAAACATGAATTTTAAGACGGCCTCCACATTCTTTAACCCATTTTAAAGGTTGCTCGTAATCGGCTTTTACTTGCATAACCCAAATCTCTTCCAAACAGTGAAAACGTTTAACCTCGAATTTATCTTTTATTGCTTGAATAAAAGCTTCGGGCGATACGCATTGTGATGTAAGAAAAGAAATTTGTGCATTCTTACTCTCCTTCTTCCAGAATTTCAAAATGACTCTGAAAGCAAATTCTTGTTCTATTAAACCTATTTCGTTTCCTAGAACTGAATGTATTAATTCATCAAGCTCCATAACTATCTACTTTTAGTTACTACAATAATACAAACATTTGTAAGCAGTTAGGTTTTTTGTTTTTTAACATTTTATTGACATTCAACATGCTACGGTTAAAGTCGTTTTAAAGTAATCTAATTTATTGATAATGTTGATGATAAATCTGTGTTTGTGTGCAATGACCTGATAGTTAGACAACTCAAGCTATTCAAAAATAGGGTAGTTTTGGTTCAAATTACTATTCTTAAAAACGTCGAAAAACGCTAGAAATACAGTCACAGCTGCATTTCCGGCATAAACTTCGATCGATAAATAACAGCTTTTTATCGAAGTATTTTAACAATCAAACTTTTTAATTTCAATTGTGAAAAAGTCCTATTTTTTTAATAAATTGCGTGGCTTTTTGGAGCTTATAATAGATAAAATATTAAACACACATTAAAATAACTAACAATGAAATACGGGCATTTCGACGACAATCGCAGAGAGTATGTTATTAATAATCCACGTACCCCATGGCCATGGATTAATTACTTGGGAAATGAAGATTTCTTCTCGCTTGTGTCAAACACTGCAGGTGGTTACACCTTTTATAAGGATGCAAAATTCCGTCGCTTAACACGCTATCGTTACAACAACGTGCCGATGGATAATGGTGGAAAATATTTTTATATCAACGATGGAGGCACAATATGGTCGCCGGGATGGAAACCTGTAAAAACAGAATTGGATAGTTACGAGTGCCGTCATGGTATGAGTTATACAACAATTAAAGGAGTTAAAAATGGTGTTGAAGCCGAAGTTCTTTTCTTTGTTCCTTTAAAAACATGGGCTGAAGTTCAAAAAGTAAAACTTACCAACAACACTACCGAAGTAAAAAAATTAAAACTCTTCTCGTTTGTAGAATGGTGTTTATGGAATGCCGAAGACGATATGGCAAACTTCCAACGTAACTTCTCGACCGGTGAAGTTGAAATTGAAGGATCGACCATTTATCATAAAACAGAATATAAGGAACGTCGTAATCATTTTGCTTATTATGGTGTAAATGCTCCGATTCAAGGATACGATACCGACCGCGAATCGTTTGTAGGTTTATATAATACCTTTGCCGATCCTCAGGTTGTAACCGAAGGTAAACCTCGTAATACCGAAGCTCACGGATGGTCGCCAATCGGATCACATTATATTGAAGTTGAACTGCAACCCGGCGAATCGAAAGATTTTGTATTTGTTTTAGGTTATGTTGAAAACGAAGACGAAGATAAATGGGAATCGAAAAACATTATCAATAAAACAAAAGCAAAAGAAACGCTTGCTAAATTTGACACGGTTGAAAAAGTTGAAGCAGCTCTTGCCGAACTTCGTACTTATTGGGATGGTTTATTAAGTACCTTTGTCGTTGAAAGTGGCGACGAACGCTTGGATCGTATGGTTAACATTTGGAATCAATACCAATGTATGGTAACCTTCAACATGAGTCGTTCAGCTTCGTTCTTCGAATCGGGTATTGGACGTGGAATGGGTTTCCGCGATTCGAATCAAGATCTTGTAGGTTTTGTGCATCAAATACCATCGCGTGCCCGTGAACGTATTTTTGATATCGCTTCTACACAATTCGAAGACGGTGGATGTTACCATCAATATCAACCCCTTACTAAACGTGGAAACAATGCTGTTGGAGGAAACTTCAACGACGATCCGCTTTGGCTGATTCTTTCTACTACAGCTTATATTAAAGAAACCGGCGACTACTCGTTGCTCGACGAAATGGTGCCTTTCGATAATGACGAATCGCGAGCAAAAACACATTTCGAACATTTAAAAGCTTCCTTCTATCATGTGGTTAATAATCTGGGACCTCACGATCTTCCATTAATCGGTCGTGCCGACTGGAACGATTGTTTAAACCTTAACTGTTTCTCTAAAAATCCTAACGAATCGTTCCAAACAACCGAAAATAAAAGCGGTGGAACAGCAGAATCAGTTATGATTGCCGGACTATTTGTAGTGTATGGTCGCGATTATATTGAACTTTGTAAACAAATAGGTAAACACGACGAAGCAGCCGCTGCTCAAATTGAGGTAGATAAAATGGTTGAAACCATTAAAACAAAAGGCTGGGACGGCGAATGGTATTTACGTGCTTACGATTATTTTGGTCGTAAAATAGGAACCAACGAAAACGAAGAAGCTAAAATCTTTATCGAATCGCAAGGTTGGTGTACAATGGCCGGAATTGGTTTGGAAGACGGAATGGTTGAAAAATCGTTGAATGCCGTTAAAGAACGATTAGATACTCCTCACGGTATTGTATTGAACAATCCTGCGTTTACCAAATATTATATTGAATATGGCGAAATATCTACGTATCCGGCAGGATACAAAGAAAACGCAGGTATATTCTGTCACAACAATCCATGGATCATAATTGGTGAAACGGTTTTAGGTCGTGGAAATAATGCTTACGACTATTGGCAAAAGATTTCGCCTGCATTCCGCGAAGACATCAGCGACCTTCATAAAGTAGAGCCTTATGTATATGCACAAATGATTGCAGGTAAAGATGCCTTTAAACCCGGAGAAGCTAAAAATTCTTGGTTAACCGGAACAGCAGCTTGGAACTATTATGCAATTACACAATTCATTTTAGGAATAAAACCTGCCTATGAAGGCTTACAAGTCGATCCATGTATTCCGGCTTCTTGGGATGGATTTAAAGTTGTTCGTAAATTCCGTGGTGCAACATACAACATCGAAGTTAAAAATCCGGCTAAAGTACAAAAGGGAGTAAAAACGCTCACCGTCGATGGAAAGCCTGTTGCAGGCTGCATTATTCCTTTAATGCCTGAGGGTAAAACATATAATGTTGAAATTATTTTAGGATAATTGAAGATTAAAATTTGATTAAAAAGACTGTTCAATGTTGAACAGTCTTTTTTTTGGTACTTAAATGTCGATGAATGGATATTTATTACTATATTTACATACTCAAGTTGAAAGTATTTATTTTTTTTATTTAAATCTACCGTTATGAAAAAGTTATTATTAGTAATCTCAATTGGATTAGTTGTATTTGCTTCCAGTTGTAAAAAAGATTCGACTCAGCCTGCTGCTAAAGCAACTGATACCACTAAAACAAATACAAACACGAATACGACTACAACTACAACAACAACAACGACTAAAACACCTGCTGAAATTACTGCTGACAACAAAGCAGCTATGGAGACACAGGGTACTGCTTTTGGAAACGAAATAACAACTATTAAGTCGACAAAAGCTAGTTTGGCAATTCAAAACCTTACAAGTTTGTTTTCATCTTCATCAACAAAAGCCGGGCTTGTTGAAAGTAGTTTACCTGTTGGAAAACTATTGAGTTCATTCAGTTCAAATACTTCGGGAGGTATTGTTACAGCATTAAAATCGGGTACAACTTCAACCGTTGATTTTAAATCGGAAATTTCAAAATATGCTTTAACTTATACATATAATCCTTCAACTAAAAAATTTGATACTAGTGCAGCAGAATCGGCAAATGTTTTGAAAGTATTATTTCCCGGATCAAGCGATAGTCAAACAAACAATGCCGAATTTAAAATTTATGGAATGGCATTCTCAACAGTATCAACAACAAACACGTTGTATTCTGCAAACAATGCAATTACCGCTTGCAGTGCCTATTTAAAAGTTGATGGTACTAATGCAATGACGTACGGTCTTTCTGTTACTTATGACGCTAGTGGATATCCTTCTAATTTATCGACAAATTTAACTGTCGATACCTATTCTCTTACTTACAATTTAACTTATACTTCTGCTAAATTTACAAGCGACTTATCGTTTAAACATGGTGATGTTATTATAATGGCTGAAGGTTCTGAATTAGACGGTACATTGACTGAAGCAAAAGCAAAAGAATTGAATACCTATTATAACGATTCAACTGTAGCTAGTCACAATGCTGCAAAAATCGGTCAGTTCGTTAATACTGCTACCGTTTACTATCAAGTAATGGATATTAAAATTGTAGGATCGGTTGACGCTCTAAATTTTACTACTGCAATAGATGGTCTTTCTCAAAGCGATAAAGACAATTTTAATCAAACAGATGCTGACCTCGTTAATAAGTACTGTTCTTTATATGGTATTTTTGCAAGTACAAATAAGAAAATTGCTGATATAACTATTTATGCTAAAACACCAACGACCGGAACCGTTGTTCAACCTGCATTTATGTTAACATTCCCTGATGGAAGTAAATCTGATCTTCAAACATATGTAACAGATCCGAATAACTTTGCAGGGTTAAGATCTCAAATTAATTCTCTCATTCCTAAAAAGACTAATTAATGTTATCGGTTTTATTTTAAATTTTCACTAAAAGTCGCTTATCTTAAAAAGATAAGCGACTTTTCCTTTTTGTTATGCTTAAGTTATTGAATTTATTGTTACTTTTGTTAGCATCGCATACTTAAGATGACCGGCATGTGTAAAGTATTATTAGTTTTCATATTTCTTTCTCTATCCTCGTATTTGTTTGCTCAGAAAATTACAGGTATAGTAGTCGACAGTTTAACCCATGAACCGTTGCCGGGAGCTGGTGTGTTCGATTCGTTATCAAAAATCCAAACGGCTACCGATTACAAAGGTCGCTTCGAAATCAAAGCAAAAATCCGGACAGCTTTCACAATATCGTTTGTAGGCTATAAAACGGTCAATAAAACTATTTATTTGACTTCCGATACTACCGTATTCATAGCAATGCAACGAGCAAATACCTCATTGCAAGAAATAAGCGTGCAGGCACGTTCGGAATCGAATGCTTCGAACGCTCAACCGATGACAACACTTAATCAAATAAAAATAACAAAAATTCCAACCATGCTTGGCGAATCGGATGTTATTAAAATGCTTGCCACATCACCCGGTGTGATGCAAGTTGAAGGTCAGCAGGGTTTTAATGTGAGAGGAAGCAGCCAGGATGAGAATCTTATACTCTACGATGATGCTATTATTTATAATTGTTCGCATATCCTAGGTATGTATTCTGTATTTAATACCAATGCAATTCAAAATGTGCAATTTTATAAATCGGGCATGCCATCCCGATATGGTGGACGCTTGGCTAGTGCTATGATAATAGAAGGCAGCGGTGGTAGTATGGAACGTTGGGAAAATCATATTTCCGTAGGTTTGTTAGCTTCAAATATGACTTTCAGCGGTCCATTGATAAAAGATAAATGTTCATTTTCAATCTCAGGAAGACGATCGTATATCGATAAAATTATTTTACCCTTGATCAATAAATATGTCGATCCTTCTATTTCGAGTTATAATTATGGCTATTTCTTTCAAGACTTTAATGCAAAAGTAATTTTTAAACCTAATACGAATAATAAAATAGAACTTTCAGGTTATACTGGATTGGATGCATTTAAATTTCAAAATCAAAAGAATGAACTTACCAATTCGTTAAATTGGGGTAATAATGCGTTGAGTCTTAAATGGAGGCACCGGTTTTCCGATAAACTATCGTGTACCAACTCTTTGGCATTTAGCAATAACTTTATGGCTTACGATGTTAATCAATATTTGTATAATTTGAATTTAAAAACAAGCATAGCTACGCTACGGTATAAAAACGACTGGCTATTGACAACGAACAACAATCCTCTTCGATTTGGAATCGAAATCATTAAAAACAACTATAATCCCAATAACATAAATGCATCGGTAAAAGAATATTCGCTCGATTTTGGTAAAAGCACTACACTTCATGCAATCGAATCGGCTGCTTATATTGAATATCCTTATTCTGTAGGTTCAAAAATAACGATTACACCTGGATTACGATATTCTTTATTTAATCAAATTGGTCCCTATACACAATATAAACAGAATGTTGTAGGTCAAACAAACGATTCGATAACATACTCCTCCAATAAAATTGTTCAAACCTATTCAAGCCCTGAACCACGGTTAATAGCTACGTATACAATCGACGAATCGGCTTCGTTCAAAACCTCTGCAACCTATAATGTTCAATACGATCATCTTGTTCCCGTTATTGCTTCTGCTTTACCTACCGATATGTGGTTGCCTTCGATGAATGGAATCAAACCTCAAAAAGCAGCTCAACTATCGGGGGGATATTATAAATCGAACAACAATTATACTTTTTCGGTCGATGCTTATTATAAAAGAATGTTTGATGTATCGGAATCGGCTAATACTTTAGTCAATTTTTATAATACATCGAACAATAAAGATGCAGTTGTGCAAGGCTTGGGATATGCCTATGGAATTGAATTTGCTTACGAAAAGTTGATCGGCAAATGCACCTATGCCATTTCGTATACCTATTCGCGTTCGATGAGGGTTTTTGAAATGTTTAATAATGGAAAAGCCTTTCCGGCTAAATACGACAAACCTCACGATTTAACCGTTATAGGCAGCTATAATGCTTCGAAAAAAGTAACTCTCTCGGCTTTGTTCACCTATTCTTCGGGAGTTAATGTAACAATGCCTATCGCCCGTTATTTTATTCAAAATAGTGTGATCAACTATTATGGATCAAAGAACGGTTACCGCATGCCTGATTATCATAGGGCTGATGTTTCGGCTAAATTCTTAATTGCCGATAAACCAAAGTATAAATCGGATATTACCATTTCAATTTCAAATGTATATAATCATCTTAACCCATATTATATGTATTATAATTTTACCGGTAGTATTCAACAAAATAGATTGGAAGTTCAGGAAGAAAAAGTGTATTTGTTTCCAATCTTACCTTCAGTAACATATAATATTACATTTTAATATGGTACAGTTATGAAAACAATATTGCCAACACATAAAATCCATTATCGTTTGTGTATTATAATATTGTTTGTTTCAGTGGTAATTGTTGGATGCCGTAAAGAAGAAAAACTTCCCAAACAACTCATTGCTGTTGATGGAAAAGTTGAAGAGGGCGATTTCCCTTTTGTGTCGCTTACCGGGTCTACAGATTATGTTTCGGTTATCGATTCGTCGGTTTATTTTGATGTTGTAATGACAAAGGCAAAAATAACGGTTTGGACTGACGACGAATCTGAAGTTTTAATTCTCTTTCGCGATAACAATTATTTCCCGCAAAATTTTTATCGAGCCAATCAAATGCGAGGTAAAGCAGGTAAAACATATCATTTGGAAATAATACTCAATGGCGATACCATAACCTCACAAACAACGATTCCACCTCATATTCCTTTACAAACAATACGATTCGAACATGATAAAAGCGATACATCGAAAGGATTTATTTGGATTGGATTTAACGACCCCGCTGATCAAAAAAATTATTATAGGGCATTTACCAAGATATATGGAGTTCAAAAACAGTTTACGGCAACTCATATTTCGGTTTTAGACGATAAGTCTTTTAATGGTAAATATATTGAATATCCGCTCTATAAAGGTCTCAATACAAACACCGATAAAACAATCGATTTCCGTTTCCGTTCGGGCGATACCGTCGATGTTAAATTTTGTACTATGGACAAAGCCAGCTTTGATTTCTGGACCGGTTACGAACGCGAAATGCTTAATGCCGGAAACCCATTCGGTGCCGAGGGACAAAACCTTAAATCGAATATTAACGGTGGTATTGGTGTATGGTCGGGTTATGGTGTTTCGCTCTATCAGGTAATTACGAAATAAAACAGCTGTCCCCATATTCAACGAAGACAGCTGTTTTATCATCGTTATTTTCGTTACTCTATTCTAAATTTGTAGTTAATGGTTTGAGTATATATTAAACGAAGGTTAACACTTGGGAAAGACACATTTCGGTCTAATTGACTTGCTATACTCTATCTAAAATCAACTTTTTCGATATAACTTTTCGGATGGATATCTTTTTTACTATATATAATACTATAAAACAACTATTTATATTGTCTGATATTTGTTCTGTATTAATAATTCCAATCGTAGTTAACTTTTGTTTTCTACTTTATTTTTTGTTTTTAAGCTTAAGAATGAAAATACTAAGCCTACATTTTATAAATCTAAGCTTACAAACGAGAAAGTTAAGCTTAGATTTTATAATTGTAAGCTTACAAATGAGAAATCTAAGCTTAGATTTTTCGTTGGAAGGCTTAGAAATGTAAAAACTAAGCCTTCGTTTAATGATACTAAGCTTACATTTTGTAAATCTAAGCTTACGAACGAAAAAGTTAAGCTTAGATTTTATAATTGTAAGCTTACCAATGAGAAGTCTAAGCTTAGATTTTTGATTTGAAGGCTTAGAAATGTAAAAACTAAGCCTTAATTTAATAAAACTAAGCCTACATTTTATAATCCTAAGTTTGAAAATTATGTTCGTAGGTTTGAGTTTACTGTTTTTAAACTTGAATCGTCAGTTTGTGACAGTATTATTTTCAATTTTCTTACTGGAATCTATATAAATAGGCTTGTGATTAATAAAGTCTATACAAAAATTGCCTTATCTAAACGAAAACGCCCCATTATTGATCCCTTAGTTTTTTAATAAAATAGACATATATAGGTTTTGAAGGTAATTTTCAATCTTCATAAGCTAGAACGTATCTTTCCGAAGGATACCCGTAATCTTCGTTATCCAGAGCGTATTCTTCCGAAGGTTATTCATAAGCTTCGGAAGTCAGACAGTTTGACTAATATGGTCATTAAAGAGTCCACCAGTTAGGCTTTTAGACATTGCATGCAATATCTTATCAATCTAATATTATTTATTAAAAAAAACATCGATGACTTTCCGACCTTTCGACCTTCAAACCTTCCGACCATAAGACTTAAATCCCTTATCTATTTCCACAAAAACTTCACCAAATCATTCCCATTAGCATAAAGTAATAGCGTAAGAAGGAATGCCATTCCAATTAATTGAGCTTTTTCGAGAAATACCTGTGAAGGTTTGCGACGGGTTACTATTTCGTAAAGCACAAACATAATATGTCCACCGTCTAAAGCCGGAATAGGTAGAATATTCATAAAAGCCAAGATGATTGAAAGAAATGCAGTCATACCCCAAAAGATTTCCCAGTCCCAAAACACAGGAAAGAGGCTTCCTATTGAAGCAAAACCACCAACTTGTTTAGCACCTTCGGGAGTAAATACCAATTTCATTTGTTTAATATAATCGCCCAGAGTGCTCACGCCTTTGGAATAGCCTGCCGGAATCGATTCTAAGAATGTATATTCCTTTTTAGAGAAATGGAATATTTTATCAAAAGCGGTAATTGCTACGCCTATCTGACCTTCTTTATTAACCGTAAGAACTGCCTCCTGTTTAACGCCTTTGCGAATGAAAACAATCGTTGTGTTTTTGTTTTTCAACGTCTTAACAAGCTTTGAAAAATCGTAATATGCAGGAGTTTCAATGCCATTGATTCCCACAACCTGATCGCCTTTTTGTAATGAAGCTTTCATTGCCGGCGATCGCGGTATAATGCTGTCTATTATAAAAGGAATAAATGGTACAATAAACATTTGATCGCCCTGGGCTATCATCTTTTGAATCACTGCATCGGAAATAACGATTGTTTTCAATTCACCGTTTCTATTCACGGTAATTTGATTCTTACTTTCGGTTAATACCTTTAACATGATATCGGAAAACTTTTCGACTTTATCGTTACCTATTTTTTCGATTATATCGCCATTTCGAAGACCGGTCGATTGAGCCAGCGAATCGCAGTAGATTCCGTATTTTGCATCCTTTACCGAAAGATATTCATCGCCCCAATGCATTAAACTCATTGAGAAAATAATCAAAGCAAAAATAAAGTTGAATAAAACGCCCCCGAACATTATTAAAAAGCGTTGATAAGCCGGTTTTGAGCGAAACTCCCACGATTCGGCAGGTTTCTTTAATTGTTCCCTATCCATCGATTCGTCAACCATTCCGGCAATTTTAACATAACCTCCTATCGGAAGCCAGCCGATACCATAGGTTGTATCGCCTTTTTTGAATTTATAGAGAGAAAACCAGGGATTGAAGAATAAATAGAATTTCTCAACCCTTGTCTTGAATAGTTTGGCGAAAAGGAAGTGCCCCAGTTCGTGTATAAAAACCAGTAACGAAAGACTAGCTATGAGTTGTAAAATTTTAATTGCCATAATAAATGATATTTAAAACAAAGGTACATCATTTTGTTGATAACTCATAAATGTCGCAGACTATCAAATTTGTATCTTTGAAATAGTAATACGATATGAATACATTCTCAAAATATATAGACTATGTCGCAAGAATTCACACATTTACATGTCCATTCCCAATATTCGATTCTTGACGGGGCTTGTGAAATAAAAGCATTGATAAACAGATCGATGGATCTTGGAATGAATTCCATTGCCATAACCGATCACGGTAATATGTTCGGGGTAAAAGAATTTTATAACTCGGCCAAAGATGTTGTAAAAAAGCGCAAAGAAAAAGCCAAAGCTAAAGGGTTGCCTTACGAAGATATTACATTCAATCCCATTTTAGGCTGCGAAGTTTATGTGGCTCCAGGTTCAAGAATCGATAGAGATAGGGATGAGAATAAAAGAGCCTATTATCATCTTATTTTACTGGCAAAAAACCTTACCGGCTATAAAAACCTTATACATCTTGCTTCTAAAGCATATACCGACGGCTATTACCATCATCCGCGTATCGATAAAGAACTGCTTCGCGAGCACAGCGAGGGTTTAATTTGCAGCAGTGCCTGTCTTGGAGGCGATGTTCCTTACGCAGCTCGGAATAAAGAATTAGACGAGGTTGTAAAGTTAGCCTTGGAGTATAAAGAAATCTTTGGCGACGATTATTATCTTGAGTTGCAACGTCATCAGTCGGGAATTCCAACTATTGATGCCGATGTATACGAGCGCCAAAAGAAAGTAAACAAGGTTTTACAGGAAGTATCGAAAATAACAGGTATAAAACTAATTGCGACCAACGATGTACATTTTATAAAAGCCGAAGATGCCGAAGCCCACGATCATTTAATCTGTCTTAATACCGGAAAAGATCTCGACGATCCGAACCGTATGCGTTATACAACCCAGGAGTATTTAAAATCGCCCCAGGAGATGGCAAAGATTTTTGAAGATGTTCCCGAAGCAATTACGAACATTCAGGAGATAATAGGAAAAATTGAAAGCTTTAAGCTTGATGTTGCTCCTGTAATGCCTAATTTCCCATTACCCGATGGATTTACCGATCCGGGCGAATATTTACGACACATTACCTACGAAGGAGCAAGTAAACGTTGGGATGTGATAACTCCTGAAATAAAAGATCGACTCGATTTCGAATTGGATACGATAATAAAAATGGGATTTCCCGGTTATTTCCTTATCGTATGGGATTTTATTCGCGAAGCCCGCGAAATAGATGTTGCTGTTGGTCCGGGTCGTGGTTCAGCTGCCGGTTCAGCAGTTGCCTATAGTTTGAAGATTACCGAAATCGATCCGATTAAATATCTGCTGCTTTTCGAACGTTTCCTTAACCCCGACCGTATATCACTTCCCGATATTGATATCGACTTTGACGAAGATGGCCGCGAAAGAGTTATTGAATATGTGGTAAACAAATATGGCGAAAATTCTGTGGCTCACGTTATCACTTTTGGAACCATGGCTACCAAATCGTCGATCAAAGATGTCGCCCGTGTTCAAAAACTGCCGCTCGACGAAGCCAACCGTCTTTGTAAACTTATTCCCGAGAAGGCTAAAGATTTTAAAGATGCCTGTAAGCTGGAACCGAAACTCGAAGAAGAAAAAAAATCGGAGAATGAACTTATCCGTAATACTCTTCGTAATGCCGAGATTCTCGAAGGTTCGGTACGTCAGGTAGGTATACATGCCTGCGGTATTATTATCTGCCGCGATAATCTGTGGGATCATATTCCGATCAGTAAAAATAAAGAGGCAAAGCTTTTGGTTACCCAATACGAAGGTAAGTTTATTGAAGAAGTAGGGATGCTTAAGATGGACTTTCTTGGACTTAAAACGCTTTCTATCATAAAAGATGCGGTTAAGTTCATTAAAGAATCGAAAGGTATTGCTATAGAAATAGATAAAATTCCTCTTAACGATGAAAAAACATTTGAACTTTACAGTAAAGGCGAAACAACAGCTTTATTCCAGTTCGAATCGGCAGGGATGAAAAAATATCTTTGCGAGTTAAAGCCAAACCGTTTCGAAGACTTAATTGCAATGAATGCCCTGTATCGTCCGGGTCCGTTGGAATATATTCCCAGTTTCATCAAACGGAAACATGGTAAGGAACCCATTGAATACGATGTTCCCGATATGGAAGAGTTTTTGCACGATACCTATGGTATTACCGTTTATCAGGAACAGGTAATGCTTTTATCACAAAAGCTTGCCGACTTTACCAAAGGTGATGCCGATACCTTGCGTAAGGCTATGGGAAAAAAGCAAATTGAGGTTCTTAATAAGATGAAAAGCAAATTCATCGATCAGGCTAAAGCCAAAGGACATCCTGAAGATAAACTCAATAAAATATGGACAGACTGGGAAGCATTTGCCCAATATGCCTTCAATAAATCGCATTCAACCTGTTACGCTTATGTGGCCTATCAAACAGGTTATTTAAAAGCCAATTATCCTGCCGAATTTATGGCTGCCGTTTTAAGTCGTAACTTAAGTAATATCGACAAAATAACCATTTTCATGGACGAATGCAAGCGCATGGGTATGAAAGTTTTGGTGCCCGATGTCAACGAAAGTAAAATTGACTTTGGGGTGAATAAAAACGATGAAATCCGTTTTGGCTTAGGTGCAATAAAGGGAGTGGGTGAAGCTGCTTCGGAAAATATTATTGCCGAACGCAAAAAAAATGGTCCCTATGTTGATGTGTGGGATTTTATGACCCGTGTGAACCTGAAGGCGGTAAATAAAAAATGTATGGAAAATCTCATCAAAGCAGGTGCCTTCGATAGTTTTGGTATAGATCGCTATCGTTATTTCTTAGAAGACAACTCCGGACCGTTTCTTGAAACACTTATTAAGTTCGGACAGAATATGCAGAATGGTAGCAATTCAGGTCCAAGTCTTTTTGATGATGTTTTAGATGTACAAGTAAGCAAACCTAAATTTCTAGAAGGCGAGACTCCTTCTGCCCTGCAAATCTTAAACGACGAGCGCGACCTGATTGGTATTTACCTATCGTCGCATCCTTTAGATGAGTTTAGAATTGAAGTAAATCATTTCTGTAGAACACATCTCTCGGCACTGGCTGAGCTTGATTCATTAAAAGGCAAGGAATTAATGGTGGCTGGCATGGTTACCGCCGTTCGTACCGGTTTAACCAAGACCAATAAAGCATTTACCATTTTCAAACTCGAAGATTTTTACGGATCGTTCGAGTTTGCATTGTTCGGTAAAGATAATGATGAGTTTAATAGTTTTGCAATTGTAGGTAATAGAATCAGTATAAAAGGCGTTGTAGACTTCAGGTTCAGGGGGAGCGATCAGCTTGGCTTTAAGATTCAAACCATTGAACCTCTTTCGGAACTGAAGAAACGTATTAGAAAATTTACCGTGAGGGTAAATGTGCGTGATATTGATGAAGAGATGATTGAAACACTCTATGGCTTTGCCGATGAGAAAATAGATAATGGTATACCTCTTTGTTTTATGGTATATCATCCTGCCGAAAAAATTTGGATAGAAATGGAATCTCCTAATTTTAAAACAACATTGTCGAACGAACTGTTTGAGTATATTGAAGAGCTGAGATCTGCTGATGTGGAGATTGATTATCGGTTGAATTAAAACAGCATATAGTTAGTATTCACAATAATAAAAAATGACAAAAGAAATACTACAATGGTTCGATGAACTTACTAATGATGAGAAAACTATTCTTGAAGCATTATGCTTTGGATTTCGCTGGCAATCGGTAACATCATTATTCAATTGGTTTGTGAAAAGTGGAATGTTAAAGGAGCAAAATATTCCATTTAAAGCTTCTGAATTTTCTGCCATTTTAGCTAAATCTGATAAAATTGGTTTTACCGATATTCAGAATATTCATTATCATGCTATAAGAGCGGAATATCGAATTCCATTTCTTACATGCTTTTTACATAAAACGATTCGAAATAACCAACTTCTCATTGGATTTATAAAACAATTTTCTCCAATAAGTGAACCTTATTCGTGGATTACTGAGGAACAAATACTAAATTCATATAGCATAGTAAATCAGGCATTGCTTCTTGAAAATCATAGTCTTGTAGATAAAACAATAAATGATTTGAAACTAATAACTTCGCGAAGTCATAGTTCAAATTTAGATGGCGTTATTTTCGCTGGTAACGAAAGCTTAATGTCGAGATTAATTGCCTTTGATAATGTAAATAAAATTGATAACGATTGGCTGAGAAAACAAATCGTTAATGTGGCTGAAAGAAGTTTTCTATTGGGTTATACCAATCCTCAGATCATCGAAGCTCTCTCTTTATCGCCACAGACATATCCTGAATTTGATTTATATAAAGCAAATCATTCCTTTTTAACGGGCGATTTTGCAAATGTATTGTCTTTAACCGACAATACATCTGATGCCCGATTACTACTTTTAAGACTCTTTACCTTGTTTGTTACAGGTAAGGATGTTGACCATTTTATTGCCGATTTCTTGAAACAGCAAGCTATATTTAAAACAACAAAACAGGAATTCGTTTTAGACGGATTTGCCTGTTTCTTTCAAGTACCGCTTCTATTATCAAAAGATACGAGCAAATTTACTAAAATAACGACCTATTGTAGAGAACATATTGTCAATTGGGAAACTCCTTTAAAGTACTATGCAAGCTGTTTTAAGCATCTGGGACATACCAATGCTATAGAATTCTATAAAAATGATTGCAATAAAATATCGTACATATATACTAATGTTTGGAATATACTTATTTATCATATAGGTCAATACTGGCTTTGTTCAGGAAAATCGAAAGGAGTAAAAGACAGTCTTGAAATTGCATTGAAAAATACTAAAGTAGCCGGTTCGAAATATATTGAACTCGAAATAGTGAATCTTTTAGCTCTTATATTCGAAGAAGATGGCTATATAAGTGAAGCTGAAAAACTAAAAAAAGAACTAGCTGTGGTTCGTTGCATTTCCGATATTTATACACCCCCATCGGAATGGGAATTGAAATTGTCTTTAATCTCTAATGTAGTAGGAAAAAATCAAACAAAACCCTTAGAACAAAAAGAAGAACGCTTGGTTTGGTTTATCACACCTCGCAACGGTAGTATTCAACCAGTAGTTCAAAAAATTACCAAAAGCGGAATTTGGACATCGGGACGAAATCTAGCATTAAATAAATTGAAAGACCTTGAATTGCAGTATATAACAGAATTCGATAAGCCGGTTATTGCCCAGCTTAAATCAGATTATAGCTATTATGGATCAAATTCGCATTTCTATTTTACCTATGAAGCAATAGTTGCATTGATAGGACATCCCTTTCTGTTTTTAGAAAACTCGCCCAATGTTCCCATTCAACTTGAGGCTGAAGAAGTGCAATTGATTGTTGAAGAAAAGGCAGGAAAATGCCATTTCTCATTTACCTATCCTTTAAAAACAGAACTTTATAAGCTTATAAAACAAAGTACTAATTCGTATAAAATAATTACAGCAAGCAATGAAATAAAAAGTCTTGCAGGAATTATCGGCGATTCATTAACCGTGCCATCATCAGCAAAGCCCAAAGTGTTGGAAACTTTAAAACTTCTGGCAGGAACAGTTAAAATTCAATCGTCACTTATAGGCGAACAAACAGGTGCAAAACGTATTACGGCGTCAACAAACCTCTATATTCATCTCATGCCTCTAGGTAATGGAATTAAAGCTGAGCTCTTTGTAAAACCACTCAATCCTGAACCTCCCTATCTCCATCCGGCTGAGGGTTTAAAGAAAATTTCAGGATATATTGATGATAAGCATGTATGGGCAGAACGTAATTTCGAAGATGAGATTAAAGAAGTAGAGAGGCTTATGGAATGTTGTCCAATATTTGCATTACAAGTTTCAAACGATTCATCGGCACAGTTTGACGATCCTAGCGAATGTTTGCAAGTATTGTCTGAATTTCGAGAAGTGCCCGATCTCGTTACCGTCGAATGGCCTCGCGGACAAAAAATATCGATAAAGAGTCGCTTATCGTTCAACAATTTTAACTTAAAGGTTAAAAAGCAAAACAACTGGTTCGATCTGCAAGGTGACGTTAAGGTAGATGAAGAATCGACGCTTTCGCTGATCAAAATGCTGGAATTACTCGATACAGCTAAAAATCGTTTTGTCGAAATAGAACCGGGTGTATATGTTGAACTTGAAAAACATTTTGTTCGTCAGCTCGAATACCTTAAAACAGTTGCAGATATCGGAACGAAACAAATAAAACTTCATCCCTTTGCAGCGGTTTCAAATGCCGGATTGTTCGATTCTGTGGCTGCATTTACTGGCGATAAGGAATGGAATTCGTTTATTACTACTATTCGAAAGACAGAAAAATCGAAATATGAATTACCTAAGGGACTTGAAGCCGAATTGCGACCATATCAAGAAGAAGGATATCGCTGGCTTCGGAAAATGTCTGATTGGGGAACAGGTGCTTGTCTGGCCGATGATATGGGTTTAGGTAAAACACTACAATGTTTAGCCTTATTACTAAGTAGGGCAAAAGAAGGTCCATCGATGGTTGTTGCTCCATCGTCGGTTTGCCGGAATTGGATAAGCGAAACCGAAAAATTTGCACCGTCACTCCAAGTCATTCTCTTTGGCGATACCGACCGAAAGCAAACCATTGAAACATTAGAATCGGGTGCATTGCTTGTAGTGAGTTATGGTTTATTAACTTCCGAAGCCGAATTACTCGCTTCACGTAAATGGAATGTCTTGATACTAGACGAAGCACATGCTATTAAAAACATCAGTACAAAACGTTCGCAAGTGGCAATGAGTATCGATGCATCGTTCAAAATAGCAGCTACCGGAACGCCTTTGCAAAACCATATGGGCGAATTGTGGAATCTTTTCCAATTTCTCAATCCGGGTTTATTGGGAAGCCAACAATCGTTCAGCGAACGATTTGTACTGCCCATCGAAAAATCGAACAGCGAATTGGCTCGTCGATCAATAAAAGATCTTATAAAACCTTTTATTCTACGTCGAACAAAAAATCAAGTGTTGGATGAGTTGCCAGAGAAGACAGAAATAACCATGTTGATCGACCTTTCGATCGAAGAACGTGCCTTTTACGAAGCATTAAGAATTAAAGCTCTCGACGAAATTCAAAAGCTCGATAACACTGCTAATGCCGGCGAAAAACAAATTCGAGTGCTAGCCGAGATAATGAAACTTCGCCGTGCTTGCTGTCATCCGTCATTAGTTAACAAAGACATTCACATAGAATCATCGAAATTACAACGTTTTGAAGAATTGGTTGATAATCTTATAGAAAATAGACATAAAGCGTTAGTGTTCAGTCAATTTATCGGACACCTAAATCTCATTAGACAACTATTAGATAAAAAAGCAATAGCTTACGAATATCTTGATGGTTCAACACCTACCAACGAACGCGAAGAGATTATAAACCGATTCCAAGCGGGAAGTACCGATCTGTTTCTTATTAGTCTTAAAGCCGGTGGAGTTGGACTAAACCTTACGGCTGCCGATTATGTTATACATATGGATCCTTGGTGGAATCCGGCAGTAGAAGATCAGGCAAGCGATCGTGTGCACCGCATAGGACAAACAAAACCGGTAACCATTTATCGATTGGTAACCAAAGAAACAATTGAAGACCGCATTGTCGATTTACATAAGAACAAACGCGATCTGGCCGATAGCCTGCTTGAAGGTACCGAAGCTGCTGCAAAAGTTACTGCTGATGACTTAATCGGCTTATTAATGGGAATGTAGACCCTATCTAATGCGTTGCGTTGATAACTCTATTATTTCTTATATTATTAATATGCTCTACGCATTCCCCTCATTTTTTATCAATTCAATAGCAACTATCATATTTTTCATTACATTTGCTTATCATTTAGAATAATTCTAAATAAGAGTGTGGATTGGTGATATCATACACCTTTTCAAACGTCAAATGATACGTTAATACTAGTAAAAGTGGTTGAAGATAAAGAAACAGAACTCATAACTGAGCTCACCGAACAAGATTACAAATACGGTTTCGAAAGTGACATCGAAACAGACGTATTTCCTATAGGTCTGAATGAAGAAATAGTACGTCGTATTTCAGGAATGAAAAACGAACCTGAATTTATGCTTGAATGGCGTCTTAAAGCCTATCGTTATTGGCTTACAATGCAACATCCTAAATGGAGCAGCATTCATTTTAATATTCCCGATTTTCAATCAATTGCATATTACGCACAACCTACCAATAAAGCAAAATACGAAAGTCTCGATCAGGTAGATCCCGAATTGATCGATACCTTTAATAAATTAGGTATTCCACTCGAAGAACAAAAAATGCTCAGTGGCGTTGCTGTTGATGCTGTATTCGACAGTGTTTCGATTCATACAACCTTTCGCGATCAGTTAAAAGAAAAAGGAGTGATATTTTGCTCAATAAGCGAGGCGTTGCAAGATTATCCCGAATTGGTAAAGCAATACATCGGTTCTGTTGTTCCAACCACCGATAATTATTATGCAGCTCTTAATTCAGCCGTATTTAGCGATGGTTCGTTTGTCTATATTCCAAAAGGAGTTCGTTGCCCAATGGAACTTTCAACCTATTTCCGCATTAATGCTAAGAATACCGGACAGTTTGAACGGACACTCATTATTGCCGAAGAAGGAGCTTATGTTAGTTATTTGGAAGGATGTACCGCTCCAATGCGTGATGAAAATCAGTTACATGCTGCGGTTGTTGAACTTATTGCCTTAGATAATGCTGAGATAAAATATTCGACCGTTCAAAACTGGTATCCCGGCGATAAAGACGGAAAGGGTGGAATTTATAATTTCGTTACTAAACGCGGATTATGCAAAGGCAACGGTTCTAAAATATCGTGGACTCAAGTAGAAACAGGTTCTGCAATTACGTGGAAATATCCTAGTACCATCTTAAAAGGTGATAATTCTGTATCAGAATTTTACAGCGTGGCTATGACCAACCATTTTCAACAGGCTGATACAGGTACCAAGATGATTCATATTGGAAAGAATACCAAAAGCACCATAGTTTCAAAAGGTATATCGATAGGGAAGAGCAGTAATAGTTACCGTGGTTTGGTACGAATGTCGAAGGGAGCTGAAAATGCCCGTAATCATTCACAATGCGATTCGTTGTTGATCGGTTCTCATTGTGGTGCACATACCTTCCCATATATCGATGTACAAAACAAAACGGCAACCGTTGAACACGAAGCAACAACCTCAAAAATTGCCGAAGATCAAATCTTCTATTGCAATCAAAGAGGTCTAAGCACAGAAACAGCGGTGAGTCTTATTGTCAACGGATTTGCTCGCGATGTACTCAATCAATTGCCAATGGAATTTGCCATTGAAGCCCAAAAATTGTTAGCGTTACAGTTGGAAGGCAGCGTGGGGTAATTATAAATTATAAATGGTGAATGGTGAATTATGAATTGTTGCAATTAATGAAAGGGACTATTCTATTTATGTATTATTTAACTAAAAACTAAGAATTAAAAACTCAAAATTAAAATAATGTTATCAATAAAAAACCTACATGCCTCAATCAATGGCAAAGAGATATTAAAAGGGATTAACCTTGAAGTTAAAGCCGGCGAAGTACACGCTATAATGGGGCCTAACGGTTCGGGAAAAAGCACCTTATCGTCGGTCGTTGCCGGTCGCGATGTGTACGACGTAAGTCAAGGTGAAATATGGTTTAACGATAAAAACATTATTGGAATGAGTCCTGAAGATAGAGCCTGTGAAGGAATTTTCTTATCGTTCCAATATCCGGTAGAAATACCTGGAGTAAGTATTACCAATTTTATGAAATCGGCTTTGGAAAGTAAACGAAAATATCTAGGACAAGATGTCCTACAACCTGCTGAATTTCTTAAGTTGATGAAAGAAAAACGTAAAGTGGTGGAACTTGACGATACCTTAAGTAAACGTGCCGTTAACGAAGGTTTCTCGGGTGGCGAAAAGAAAAAGAACGAAATCTTTCAAATGGCAATGCTCGATCCTAAATTAGCGATACTCGACGAAACCGACTCAGGTCTTGATATCGATGCTTTAAGAATTGTTGCCACCGGTGTAAATAAATTAAGAACCGAAAATAATGCTTTCTTGCTTATTACTCATTATCAACGTTTATTAGATTACATCGTTCCCGATATTGTTCATATTCTTTATAATGGACGAATTGTAAAAAGCGGACCTAAAGAACTTGCGTTGGAACTTGAGGCGAAAGGTTACGATTGGATTAAACAAGAGGTTGGCGAATAAAAATACAAACCGATTTAAAAGAGCTATAACGTTACTAGTATCGATATAATTCTTTGAATCTATATAAAAAACAACATAATCCTGATCTTCCAATGGCTGATAAAAGTATAGTACTGGAAGGCTTGGCTTACTAAAAATAAAGAAATGATATTAGAAAAACCCATAAACGACTATCTATTGGAAACGCTTGTTTCTAATAGTGCTGTTGTTCCCGAAGAAAAAAAAGAATATCTCGACGAATACAAAGAACTTCATATTCAGACAAAAAAAGATGAAGATTGGAAATATACCGATATCGCAACGGTATACGAAAAACGATATGTAAAAGCATCATCGTTCGAGATATCTAAGAATGAAATAGAAAAACTATTGCCTAAATCGAATCCCGTTGCACGGATTTGTTTTATCAACGGACTCTATTCTGCAGTACATTCAACGATTGCCGTACAAGGTTTGTCGATTGAATCGTTGAAAGATAGTTGTCGACGCGAAGCATGTGGTTTTAATGCTACATTCAATGCAACAAAAATAAGTACACGCGGAAAGTTGGAATTGTTGAATACTATTTTTGCAACAGAAGGGGTTATTATTCGCGTAGCACGAAATGTTTCAATAAAAGAACCAATTGAATTGGTATTTCTTCATCAAGGCAAAGAGGCATCGGTATTGCAAAATCGTAACATTATTGTGTGCGATTCTTTTTCAAAAACACAGTTCCTTACCTATCATCTTTCTGTTAACGAAAGCAGTCATTTCAATAATATCGCCACTGAAATTATAGTTAAAGAAGGAGCTTCGGTATCGTATATTCAAACCTATAACGAAACAGATCAAAATACCACCTTTCATGCAATTGAAATTTCGCAGGAAGCAAATAGCACATTCGAATCTCATTCTTATTTGATAAATGGGGGATTGGTTCGTAATAATATTCAAGTAACTCATGGTGGCAAAGGCTGTGAAACTACTCTAACCGGCTTGTACACGCCATCTAACGAACAAACGCTCGATTCGTTTACCAATGTTTCGCATATGTATCCCGAATGTACTACAAACGAATTGTACAAAGGAGTTGCAGCACATAAGTCTACTGGTATATTTGTAGGTAGGATATATGTTGCCAAAGATGCACAGAAAACAATGGCACGGCAATCGAATAAGAACATCCTTATTTCGCCCGAAGCTACCATACACAGTAAACCTCAATTGGAAATATGGGCCGACGATGTTAGTTGTACCCATGGTAGTTCGATTGGACAACTAAATGCCGACCAATTATTTTATTGTCAGGCACGAGGCATTAATCGCGATAGTGCTGTTATGCTTTTACTTCATGCTTTTGTTGCTGAAGTGATTGAGAAAAACAAAAACGAAGCTTTAAAAGAATATATTTATGAGTTAATTGCACGCAAAGAGAATTTTTAGATGCTTGCGATAACATAAATGTGAGTATATTTGAAAGAATAATCATTCAAACAAGAAGAGGCGGTTATTGCCTCTTTCTTCGTTGTTTGGAATAAATGAATTACTAATATGAACAAAACAATTCGTTCTCAGTTTCCTGCTTTACATCAACAAGTGCATGGGAGAAATTTGATTTATCTTGATAACAGTGCAACAACGCTTAAACCACAAGTTGTAATCGATGCTATTTCGGAATATTATTCTACCATAAACAGCAATATTCATCGTGGCATTCATTATTTAAGTCAGCGTTCTACCGAGCGATACGAGCAGGCACGCGAAACCGTTGCTCAATTTATTAATGCACGCGAATCGCATGAAGTAATATTTACCCGAGGAACAACCGATTCTATTAATCTGGTGGCTTTTTCGTTTGGCGAAACCTTTCTCGAAGAAGGCGACGAAATCATTATTTCGGCAATGGAGCATCATTCCAATCTGGTACCTTGGCAAATGCTTTGTGAACGTAAAAAATGTACGTTGAAGTTTATTCCATTCAACAACGACGGCATTCTTGATTTGGAAATATATACAACACTTTTTACCGAACGCACCCGTTTGGTTTCGGTAACGGCAGTTTCAAATTCGTTAGGAACGGTTAACCCGATTACAGAAATTATTGAAATAGCACATCAACATAATGCCTATATTCTTATCGATGCAGCTCAAGCCATTCAACACTTGGCAATAGATGTGCAGGCGTTAGATGCCGATTTTCTTGCGTTCTCCGGACACAAAATATACGGACCTACCGGTATTGGAGTGCTTTGGGGTAAAGAAACGTTGCTCGATAAAATGCAACCCTATCAAGGTGGGGGCGATATGATTGAAACCGTTACTCTCGAAAAAACTACCTACAACAAACTACCCTTCAAATTCGAAGCGGGAACAGCTAATTATGTCGATGCTTACGGCTTGGCAGTAGCATTGGATTTTGTTACTTCTATTGGTATTGAAACAATTACCCGACACGAAAACAATTTAATGTTTCATGCCACCAAATGTTTGGAAGCAATCGACAATTTGGTGATATATGGCAATGCACCCCGTAAAGCAGGAGCGCTATCGTTTCTTTTCAATGGAGTACATGCTTCTGATATTGGAATGATTCTCGACAAACAAGGAATAGCAATTAGAACCGGAACCCATTGCACCGAACCAATAATGCATTTCTATGGAATAAGTGGTACGGCACGTGCTTCATTTGGACTTTATAATACAATTGAAGAGATAGACTTCTTTGCCGATATGTTGGTAAAGGTTGGGATGATGTTTTAATATATAGAAACTCACAGTACTCATTTTTACAACTGAGTTTCAACAACGTTATTTGTATCAATTAACTGATTATGGGCATTTGACAAAAAATCTGTTTTATCTTTTATTTGAAAGCGAAAATACACCTCACCTTTTTTTATGAGAGAACTATTTGCTGCATTATAATTTGAATCCTGTCCATTCGTTATGAAATAGAAGAATACCGATAAAACGATAATGAGTGTAATAAGTAAAAAATTCTTCATACCTTATATTGTTTTTGAGATAAAAAGAGAGGGGTTGGAAAAACAATCCCTCTCTCAAATGGTATTAATCAACAATTACTTTTTTACTAACTGTTGCCGAATCTGATACGATTGTAACAATATAAACTCCTTTATTAGGAAGTGTTATATTTGTTTTGCCCAATACATTATTTGCATTGTAAACAACCGAACCCGACATAGAATAAATAGTAATAGAAGAGATAGCCGAAATATGATTTATTTCAAATGAGCTAGTCGTAGGATTGGGACTAATACTTAGAACATCGTTTTTATCTATTTCAATGTCTTTCGTTAGTTCATTTCTTGAATCATCGATAGTTGTATTTTCCGCTGCAATGCTGGTTTCATCTTCAACAAGGTCGTCTTTGAACGAAGAACCTCTACAACCTTTTAAATCGGCCAAAAACTTAGATCCGGAACTTACGGCAAAACCGGTGATCATACGAACCGAAGAATTAGCTCCGTAATGAACCGTTGCATTGCTCGAAATTTTGTTACTGGCTACAATCGATGCACTTGCTGTAGTCGATGCGGTTCCTCCAGTAATATTGGAAGTAATGGTAACGCTACTTTTGCAACTCTTATTTATTACTTTTAGAGAGGGATCGCCAAAAATATGCCAAGTCTTAAACATGTTAACTCCCGAACTGCCATAGGCATCCATCATTTTGCATGAAGCGGTAAAACAGAGACCACCCATCGAAGTATTCGATTCGGCTACTAAGAGATTATTAAAAGCATCTTGACAATACATTGGTGAGTTCCAATCTTGATTGATTGATGATGCATACATAGCTGCGGCTCCCGTTGGATTGCCGGTACTTGCATTTTTAGCTCGTAACCATGCCTCTGCAAAACATGTCGTTCCAACAAAATTACCATTGACACAGGCTACCGAGAAAATAATAGGCAATTTATTGTCATTTGTTAATGCATTAACATTACCAACTGCAAAGCCAGTTGTGCCCCAAGAAGTATTTGAACCGTGTCCGGTATAATTGATGATTGATACTCCTGAATTGACAACCGATGCCACATTTGCAGCTGTTGGATTTCCAGCAGCATCTAAACCACCTTGGCTTCCATCATATAATTCGGCAACTGAGGTATAATGATAACCAAGTAGTTTAGTTCGTATATTACGAATATGCTGATAATCGTATTCACTATTATCGCCAGGTCCTTGATCGGAACCAATTCCTAGACCATTGTTGAACCAACCCGTTGTTGTCATGTTTTTTTCGTAGTAAATTGTTTTATTTACTTGCGTTGTAACATCGGTGGTATTTTCGGCCGATAAGCGTCCTACGAATATATCGGGATAATTATCGTTTCCTGCCAGTAAGGCATAAGAAGGATCCGAACCTCCACCCGAATAGGTGAATGTTGGAAGTTTTGAAGCATCACCAATAAGCAGAACATACGATAATCCATTTTTCTTATTGTATTCGTTTTGGATATAAGTCATAATCTGAGTATTTGTTGATCCTATGGACGATAGTTTCGTTACCGTTGTGGGAACACCACTTGAATTCTTCCAATCAACTAAAGGTTGCACTTGTGTAGCATATTCATCGGGAGTTATAACAATCATTCTACCCGATTCTGATATTGCTGTAAAACGCGATGCTTGATAGTTTAGGAATTGAGCTTTATAGATACCATTAAACTGATCGGTTGTCGAATCCGATGGTCGGGTAATGATATTTTTTGTGTCTGTTCCCGAATTTGTAATCGTAACACTTATCGAAGTATATACCCGTAATTTTTTAGTTATTGGGTTATATTGAAAAGGCACTATAGATACTGCCATACCTCTTAGATCTCGCAAAATATAAGGCGAGCCAAGACTAGCAATAGTTGTAGGATAGAAGCTATTCTTTGAATAGGTATCGGCAAAAGTGTAAGCAATTGTTGATGGATCAATAGTTCTCGAAAGTACTCCTTTTGATGGAGCAACTTCCATGTTGTAATCCACGTAACTACTTCCGGTAATCGATATTTTCATTAAGCCGGTTTCAGGAATCATAATACTCCTGCTGATTTTTCCAAGATCCGGGTTCCCTTTTTCCTCTATAGCTGCTTCTTTCAATAAATCTATCGAATAGTAAGTCTTGCCATTGATGGTGACAGGGGTTTTGTAGAATTCTCCAACCAGAATCTTTAACTCTGTTTTTGTGCTTGAGCTTGAAACTACTGATACTTGTATGCCATTTTGATTAATGGTTACTTTTTCGCTTGCAAATGGTTTGAAAAAGCAAAGTAGTAAGATTGAAGCTAAGACCAAAACCTTCGTAATTGTTCTATTTTTCATATAAATATATATTAAAGGTTTTTACTGTTTTAATGAAACACACATGTTATCATTCTAAATGTTTCCATTTATTATGATTGAATGGGTGAATTATTAAAAACTATTTTTGTAATGCATCAACTTTAGCTTGCAATGCTTCGTTTTGTTTTTGAAGTTGTATCATGTACAAGGTTAGCTCTTCAACTTTTTGTAGCAATGTTTGGTTAAATGCCCCAAGGTTAACTCCGTTACATGTTTCTTCAGCAGGAGCCACATCTGGTAAATGTTTGTTTTCGGAAATATATTTTTCTACATCTTTTAACGAACGTAACGAATAGTTCTTGTCGAACACAAAATCGGCAGCCACATCTTTAACTTCTATCTCTTCGGCGGTAATTTTCCCATTTACCGTTAGCAGTGTCGATGGATTTACGGTTCCAATGCCCATATACCCATTACTCTCGTTAATACTGAAATAAACTTTCGAAACGGTTTCGGAATTCGTGAGTTGTAGTTTACTGTAATTATTCATCACAAAAGTAAATCCATGATTTACAACGGCCGAATGACCATCCCAATAAATACCTCGTAATGTCAAACTTGGTGCTGATGTAGTTAATTTTACAGCACCTTGAGTAATATTGCTTTCGTTATAAACAGGAATCGGAGCACTACTTCGCATTACTATTTGTGTTGGGCTATAGGTAGCAGTAGCTTGATAGTAGCCTACATCGAATTGTTGAATCTTTGCCGGAGTGATATAGGTTTGCATATCACTGTATCCGTTACCTTGCCATTTAGTAACACTTAAATAATTACCATCAGATTTAACGGTATTATTTCCTGTTGCAACCCCAAACGTAGTGTTTAACAAATGTAAACCAAAGGTCGGTGTTGAGGTACCTATTCCTATTTTTGTAGCCGTAGGATAGGAATACAGATTCCCGCCCGAGGCTGTCCAATACTGAGCATCTACCGATGCAATACTTGCTAAACCAAGTAATGTTAAAAACAATTTTGTTTTAAATGTATTCGTTTTCATAGTTATTAATTTTTAAATATGCCTACTCTAAAAGCTTTTCGGCTTCCGCTTTAATGGTTGAATGAAAATGAATGAAATCGTTATAACGACTATCAGAAATTCAACAGAATATATCTCAATTGAATGATGGGTTCTGTCTATTGGGCATTACATAAGCTATCTTATCCTTTTCACGGAAACAACGGTATGTCTGCTTTTCAAGAGAATTGTATCACTGACCATTTTGTAAAATACGCTCACTCCATTTTCGAATGTTAATTATTGTATCAACTGTTGTAAAAGTAATTTATCGAAATGCGGAAGTAAAGGGCAGTGTTTTCAAAAACAGACTGTTTGGTAAGAAACGACGACTAAACTGTCAAAATTTAGGATCAAACTGTCAAAATTTAGGATTAGTTGGTTTTTGCTCGAAACGGGTTTCGGGCGTTTGCGGGCTGTTCATTGAAATATGCGAAGTGCGAAAAACAGAAAAAGAGCTCATGTTTTTTATATTCTCCCTAAATGGAGACAAATTATTCTACTTCAGAGTAAGTCATTGCAATTTTTAAAAATTGAACATCTAATTCATATAATGTTGTTATATGTTAAAGTGATATAGGTATTTATATCAATTGGATATTGAACCCATTCAGGGTTCGGAATCGTTTTCACCATTCTACCACGGGTTTCACCCGTGGCTAATCACATTAAATCCTTTCAGGATTTTGCTTTGTCAACAACCACGAAGTGATTTAATAGTGATTTTAACCCACATTGCAGCTCAAACCCGCTATTTGAAGAAAAATGAGTGTGAAAAGCTCTTTTTTTAGACACTTGTTACAAGGATAATTTTG
>Ga0265338_10000930_pt1 | contig 49417 bp, 57 predicted proteins | sample 42126metaG_FD_193579 | JGI IMG/M metagenome (GOLD analysis project Ga0265338, IMG submission 193579) | Rhizosphere microbial communities from Carex aquatilis grown in University of Washington, Seatle, WA, United States - 4-21-26 metaG | ecosystem: Host-associated > Plants > Roots > Rhizosphere...
GCGTGATTTGGGCGGCGTCGAAGTTCACGGCGACAAGTTCAAGTGGGACAGGAGTTTATGCCGAACGTATGACACTGACGAATCTGCAAAGCAGTTCGGAACCCTTCTTTCCTGGCGCCTCCTTTTCACCGCAAAGTGGAGCCAGCTTTATCGGGTCGTCGGCAATCGCTGTCGTGCCCGCGGGCACGTATTCACTGCAAATTGGCGGTGAGACCGTGAGCTCAGTGACGAGTCATCAAGTGACTGGAGCGTACTATCCGCTTTGTGGAAGTTCGACCGTCATTGCGTCTTATAAAACCGATTCCGCAACGGCCGCGAGCCCCATTCTGCCGTTGAGTCTCGATGAGAGTGCGCATGTTTTCGTCGCGGCGGAAAAAACGGTCAGCAATGCGCCGACGTTTCTTACCATAACATTGCACGTCCTCAATACCGACACCAACCAAACAATCGCCTGTCCCTTGCAAGGAACGACGGCTTGGCACTATCAGGGCAATTCGACGCCTTCGGTGTCAGGGTTTTGTGAAGTCGACCTACCGCCCGGCCATTATGCAATTTTCAACGTGGTCAGCTCGGATGCGGCCGATCTTACCGGCACGCAACATTTAGGCTTTCTGGCCGTGCGCCAAACTGCCGGTGAAATTTACTCGTCGTTTTAGTGCTTAGTTTTCTCGGCTAAGAGTTCGGCGAGGTGATTCAACTCCTCGCCGATTTCCGAGAGCTCATCTCCATCGCGCAAATGCACGCGCGAAGAATAATCTCCCTCGAGCAACTTATGAATGTGCCGGCGGATCGGAACCGTGGGACCGAAGATCTTATGCGAATAAATAAGCCATAAGGCCGCGCACACAATTACAAGCGCGAAAATTCCCGCCGTTCCCATTACCGTTACACTACGTTGCGCTTCGAGGAGCGCATTCATCGCCGGGAGATTTTCCATCCCCACAAGTTCGGTGGACTTCAGCGCCTGCATGATTTTCCAGCTCATGGCGGTCACGAGGCCGATACTGAGGAGAGCCATAACGATGAACGGAACGGACAAGCGCGCGAGCGCCCGCTTGTCGACGACCAAATTTTTGAGTTGGCGGCGGTGTGTGAAATCAGTCATACGACTGATGGTGAGTGAGATTCGGGACTTTGTCTAGTTGCCAGCCCGGCTTTTCGCCATCGCTATGTCGATTGCATCAATGTCTTTGAGATTGTCGCTGAGGGCATTCAATAGAATATTGATATGTTTGCGTGTCGGGCCCTCACTCGACCATTTCTCCGACTTCACCTTTTGCAGGCAATCGCGCATTGTTGCCACATACTTTTTCAGAGGCACGACATTCGCGTCATCAGGCGCCAACGGGTGAGCATCGCGGAGACTCTGGACCCATTCAAAACCGCGTGCGGCCTTTTTGTATTCAGGAGCATAGAACGTAATGAGTGATGCGGCATCGTTTACCGGCTGACACGCGGGATAATCCTGAATGTTGAAGTAGGCTTCAGGGGTATCATCCTTGTCAGCAGGAGCCTGACTTGGGGAAAGGGTCGGGTAATACGTCGAAAGATAACCCTCCGAATTTCCGCCATCTTGAGCGTGAACGAGCAGGGGAAGAACCAGGGCTGCGAGGATTAAAAGTGTTTTCATACCCTAAACCTATTCACGCTTTATGCCCGCTGGCCATAAACCTGTAGCGGCCCTGAAACTATGCAATGACTAAGGACTCTACAGGTGTTGAGAAGCACTTGAGATTTCTCAATTTGAGATTTAGGCTCAGGCCCATGGCTATTCTCAATGACGTTAGTGACACGGCTTTGTGGGTGGCGGTCTACCGTGACCGCGAAACGAAAAGGCCTAATGCCCTCTTTAAAGATCCCTACGCGGGAATGCTCGCGGGAGAGCGCGGGTTGAATATCGAGAACCAGATGACCAACTCGAAATATGTCGAGTGGTCGGTTATCCTCCGCACCTTGATTATTGACCGGTTTTTGGAGCAAGTGATTGGCGAAGGCGCGGATATGGTGATCAATCTCGGCGCCGGGTTGGACACGCGCCCGTACCGCATGCAGCTTCCCAGTTCGCTCAAATGGGTGGAAGTCGACTTTCCGCAAATCATCAATCACAAGAACGAGCGCTTAGCTAAGTTGAAACCGGTTTGCCAGCTCGAGCGCATCATCGCGGATCTCTCGAACGATCAGGTACGCCGCGAAACATTGGCCAAGTTAAATGCGAAGACGCGCAATGCGGTTGTAATTACCGAAGGCGTGATTCCCTATTTATCCAACGACTCTGTCGCCGCCCTCGGACGAGACTTGCACGGGCAGCCGAATTTCAAACATTGGATTGCCGAATACCATGCGCGCGAATTGATGAAGTATTTGAAGCACAAGCGGAAGCGGCGTGAGATGCAAAATGCACCTTTTCAATTCGATCCGCCCGATTACCTCGAATTTTTTAAAGCGATCGGCTGGAAAAAGTCCATCATGACTTTCCTCAAAGAGGAAGCGGATCGGCACAATCGGCCGGTTCCCCACTCGCTGTGGGTGCGGACGATGATGAAGCTCTTTATGTCCAAGGAGAGACGCAAACTGGCCGATCACTTCAGCGCCTATGTGATGTTCGAGCGCGTCTAGAGACCCAATCTCTGTTTCAATTCGTCTAACCGCTCGCGGCTGACAGGCACGCGGGTGGTCTTCGCGTCGTTGAGGACCGCCGTGTATTTGCGGTCTCCTTCGCGCTCGAGTTCCTTGAGGTAATCGAGATTAATCATGGCGCTGCGATGGACTCTTAAGAATTGCGCGGCTCTGAGACGCTCCGCGAGCGTGTCGAGGGAATCGTCGGAGAGCAGTTCGCGTCCGTCGGCTACGATGGCAGCGTAGTGATCGCGGGCGATGATCGCGGAAATTTTTGTAGCGTCAAAAACAATGTACTTTGAACCGCAGCGCACGGCTAAGGGGCGGCTGCCTTGCGGGCTCAAGACGGATTGAATGAGCTTTGCGAAGTCCGGCATCGGCGGATTTTGCTGACGCAGTTTTGCGATCGTAGCGGCCAAGCGTTCCTCGGCGACTGGCTTCACGACATAATCCACAGCCGCGACATCAAAGGCGCGCAGAGCGTGTTCATTGTAGGCTGTCACGAAAACGACGGCCGGCCCATGACCGCGAATGGCTTCGGCGACGCCCAGGCCGTCGAGTTCGGGCATTTCGATGTCGAGGAAAGCGACATCAGGCTTCAGCGCCTCGATTTGCTCGAGCGCTTTCAGCCCATTTTCGGCCTCACCGACGATGGTAACGTCCGCGAATTTTGCGAGCAAACGCCGCATGCGTTGGCGCGCAGGCGCTTCGTCGTCGACGATCAAGGCCTTCATGTGGTGACCTCTTGGAACGTCTTTAAGGGCAAAGACATTTGAATCGCGGTTCCGCCCTGCTCGCGTTCATAAATTTTGAAAGCGCCGCCTTCGCCGTAATGAAGTTTGAGGCGATCGCGGGTATTTTTCAGTCCTGTGCCGGCGCCCCCTTTTTTGAGGGGGGAAACGGCCGCCGAGTTTAAGCCGACACCGTTGTCGTGAATTTCAATTTTGAGCGTCCCATTGTCGGCGGCCGCGAGGATCGCCACTTCGCCGCCCGCCGCTTTCGGCGCAAGGCCATGTTTGATCGCGTTTTCAAGCAACGGCTGAATGCTGAGCGCGGGAATTTCCGTCGTCGCGGGATTCACGCTGTCGGCGATTTCGATTCGCGCTTTCAAGCGATCGCCAAAGCGCGCCCTTTCCACAGACAAATAAGCATCGCAGAGGCGCAATTCGGTCGCAAGTGAATGAGTCATCTTGCGGCTGGAATCGAGAACGCCGCGATAGAGTTCGGAGAGCTTTATGACCACTTCTTCAGCCTTGGCTGGATCGGTCGGAACGAGCGCGGCGACCGTGTTGAGCGCGTTGAACATCAAGTGCGGATTCATTTGCGCGGTCAAAGCGGAGATCTGTGCTTGCAACCGTTCGTTCTCGAGATCTTTCATACGCGCCTCGTTCTCACGATTGCGGACTCGCGTTTCGCGCCACGCTTCGAGAATAAAAAACGCCAGCGCGATGGCTGTGCCGATGAGAAAGCCGACTCGGTAATCGTCGAAGTTAATGTTGAAGGAAATTCCTTCGATTCGTTCACAGAGATGGAAGCCGAAATACATACCCAACGGCATCGCGAGAATCGCCATGCCCAAACCCCAGCGCTTGGTGTACTCGAAGTCTTTCCAGCCGAAAAGTCTACAGGTGTTGGCTTCTAGAACTTGCATCAATGCCGAAAATAAAATGCAGGTGTAGGAGCAAGTGAGCGAAATAATGAAACCGCGGGACCATTTAATCCAGATGTGATCGAAGCCAGTGAAGAGAATAAAAAGCCCGGGACCCACGATCGGGCAATAGAACAAAGTCGCGCGGATCAGCTCCGAGAGGTGTCCACCGGTCATAGGAAAGAGTAAGTCTTTAATCTTCTTTTGCATAAACATAAAAAGGGGCCGGTTAGGCCCCCTCCCGTTCTAGTTAACTCGCGTCAGAGATTCACGCAAAACCTTGATAGCCTTGCCATTTTGTAAAACCGTCGTGAGGTCACGCCGGGCATTCTGACCGTCGCTGATAATTGTGGTGGCATAAGCCATTCCGTTTGCGCCTTCGATGTAATTTTCACAGGTGTCGCTTCCGTAGCATGCGCCACCGCCCTGGCCGAGATTCGAGACGTCCTTCCACTCGGAACCGTTCATCGTCAGAGTTTGGGTCATCTGTTGTTGGGAGCCGTCGGCGAGAGTGATTGTGGCCACACTCACGACCACATTCGGTGCCGATTGCGTGTTGTCGACGCTCACTTGGTAGGTCGCGATCTGTTTGCCGTCGGGTGTGAATTCAGCGCCTGATCCGGCCCATTTTTCAGCATGAGCGGTGCCGGAGAGAAGAGCCGCAATGGCGATAAGAATTAGAGATTTCATAGGTTTGTCCTTTCGTCTATTGTGCCGAGATTTATTCGCGGCTGACACGAGCAGATGTACGTTCAAACTGGAAAACGCGGTAGAGCGTTTCCCCGAACGGACGAATCCTCCGACCGAGTGGACGATTTAGGCGATGATTATTTGCGTTAGCCACAGGGGCCGCCCATGGCGGCTAACTAGCCGCCCGAAGGGCGGCACCTGCGGCTTAAGGGCAGGCCGTAACGCCAGGATCCGTGCTGACGAAATACACGTGACCGTCGGCGCTCGAAGAAACGAGCGTGCCGTCGTTGCCCACTGTAACCGGCTGCAGGAAGGCTTGGCCTTTCTCTAAGGGGCCGAGGGGGCCAAGCGTTGTGAGTTCGGTGCCGCTGAGATTGAGAAAGTGAATCATGTTGTCGTTGGCGCCGGCCACGATCGTTTGCGGATTGAGGAGAACAGGCGTACCGGCGTAGCTGCCGCTCGTTTTCAGTGAGGTCAGCAAATTGCCGTTCGGTTGCAAGACGTTGAGCTGATGAGTGAGCGTTGAGATCGCGATGTTGCCGTTAGGAAGGGTGAGCGACGGGCCGAAGAACGTGGTCTTAGTATTATATATGACTCCGCCCTGCGCTTTGGAGTCGAGGCGGTAGACGTTGCCATTAGCAGCGCCGAATATCACATGGTCATCCGGCGTGATCACGGGCTGCCAGGGCACGGCGCCGACCGCGAAGCTGGCAAGGAGGGCGCCTTTGGTGTTGAGAAAATAAACTGAGCCATCTTCCGAGGACACGACGACCGTTCCATCAGAAAATTGCGCGGCCGAAACGCGGATTGGACCCTTTGTCGAATACGAGGCCTTGGCGTGACCGTCACTTCCCAAAAAATAGATCGTATTATCCTGCGAACCAACGACGATGGTGCCGTCCTTCATCACGCTGGGTGCGGCGAAGACCGAAGCCTTGGTTTCAAAGGAGCTCAGTTTGTTGCCGTTGGCATCGAAGAAATAAACGTTGCCGTCACCTGCACCGATAACGACTTTGTTGTCATGCGTGAGCGCCGCCGAACAGTTTACGCCGGCGGGCGTAGTATATTTCTTAGCGACTGTGGCATCGGCGTTTAGAAAGTAAATCGAATGATCGACACTGCCGATGACCACACGGCCGTCGGGCAAGATCAGCGGTTCAGAGCGCACATCGTCGTCAGATTTAAAGCTAGCAATGACTTTCGGAGTGACCGGCTGGCTAGAGTGTTTGAAACAGCGTTGGTCTTGGTTACCGCGTCCATAGGTAGCGTGGGCCATAGTTGCTGAGAAGATTAGCGCGCCGATAAGCAGATTCTGTACAGGCATTGGAGCCTCCGTAAGGAGAAAAGTTCACTTCAATCCGGAGAATTTGTCTATGTTTATGCGGGTGATAACTAAAGTTCGCGAACCACTAACTCGCGCGGAATGCGAAAACGCTCGCCCCAAACTCCCCGCTCCGTGCGCTCACCGGCCGAAATCACCATCACGATGGTTTCGCTGCACCCTAGACCCAATGCGCGGCGAACTCGCCAAGAGTCGAAACCCTCCATGGGACAGGTATCGAAGCCTTGAGCGGCGACAGCGTTCATAAAATTTTGGCAGGCCAGTGCGGTCGACTTCACGCACACTTCCTGCAAATCGCGGCGTGTGGCCACTTCGCGCACAATGGGGCGAAAGAAGCCGGTGACCAAGAACGAAATCCACTTGAACGGCGCGAGCCAATGGTAGCCGTAAATCATCGGCATCAATTTGCCGTAATAAAGTTTCAAATCTTTGCGCGGATTATCCTTCACCGATTCGACTAGCAAAGGCTGACTGATTTTGTAATTCGCGGGGTTGCAGGTGAACACGATCAACTCTTGGGCCGTACGCGCGGCGCCCTGGCTCATGCAGGCTTTCACTAGGCCAGCCCGTTTGGCCGCGTCTCGCACCCAGTAAATACGCCACGTTTGCATGTTTGACGAATTCGGCGCAATCAAGGCGGCATCGATGGCCTTATGAATCACCTCAGGCGGCACGGGTGTCGCGGAATAATTGCGGATACTGCGGCGGCGGGAAAGCGCTTCGAAAAAGTCCATGATGGCCGAGGCTGTACCCCGGCCATGCATCTGCGGCAAGAAAAATCAGTTCAAGTCTCCGCGAACCACCGCTGTGGCTGCACAATGCGAGATTTGATTGATGTCCCACACATTGCACTTGGTGATTGCAGAACTGAGAATGACACAGTTCATGGCTCCCGCGGCGTTACAGGAGTTTACGGCATTGAGTTCAGCAGCTTCGCGGACACCGAGCTGCTCCAGATCGTTAAAGCCGATGTCAGCCGAATCGGGCATTGTGTATTCCGACGCGCCAGTAAATGTTTTCACTGTGGCGTTGGCGGTGATCGCCGCGCAGGCAACAAAAAGTGCAAATCCGAATTTGGTAATTTGGTTCATAGAACCCCCTTCAAGCGCCGAAACTATCCGGCTTTGGGGCCTCTCGAAAGCAGATTAATTCGATCCACACTATCCAAAATTAAGATTTTTACCCGAAACTGTGTCGCTTATGCCAATCGGCAATCGATTCCTCGGAGTACTGTCGGAATTTGAGATCTCCGCGTTTAAACTGTGGTTCTACCCAATTGGCTTTGGAGCCCAACATCATGTGCGTTGTTTGCGGAGGTTTCGGGAGTGGCGAATCGATGACACTCGCGTAGGGATGCACGAGGTCCGGCCACTCGCGGTCGTAAACCCATAAACCCGTGCCACAAGTCCCGCAGAAATGCCGCTCACCGGTGCTGATGTAAGCGCGCTGCCCTTTGTTCTTCACACGCGGGTGGTATTTGCGGATGTGCTCTTTGCCTTTGACTTTCAATGTGCGGAAGTCGCCGCTAAGGTTAATCGCATAACCGCCGCCTCCCTGATGCTTGCGGCAGATACTGCAGTAACAGCGTTGGTAGGGGTAATAATTCGCGGAGCGCACGGAAAATTTGACCGCGCCGCACTGACAGGAACCTTTAAGTGTGAGAGTTCGTATCATGCGCGCTAAGGCTGCAAGGTGCAGGCCCCGTCCGTGACGATCTCTAGTGCGGCCACTCGTCCATGGCGTCTGACATTTCGTTGATCTTTTTCTTAGGGAGCGCTTCGCTCATAAGATCGAGATAGTCTTTGCGCTTCCCAACGAAGACTTTGTCGAGCTTATTGAAGTCGGAGTTTTTCCAATCCCTGAAGAATTGGCGGTAGGTCAGATCGACAACGGCATCGAGTTCGGGAATGTATTGGAAGACGTGCCAGCGGCCATCGCCGTCTACCACAGGGAGACGCACCCAAGTGACCTTGGAAAATTCATTTTCAAACTTAGGTCCCCACTCCCTAACGACCTCATTGCCGACATGACTCGCGAACGGATCGCTGATGTCCACGCGCGAGCCGCCAATCGACTCGATCGTGTCGGAGATGCGCAGCAACCGCGCGTAGACGTAATTGCGGATGATGGCGATTTGCTCCGCGCGTTCATCGCCCTTGAGGCGCTCTTTCATCCGCACCTTACACTTTTGTGCGGAGTCCTTAGCATAGGCCGGAAGCGTATAAACCAAAGACGATAGACCGACAAAAAGTGTCAGCAGAGCCAGGGCCCTTCTGATGGGTGGTTTATTTCCTTCTGGACGCATATCCCACCCATACTGCAATTGGGACGCCTGAGCTCGGGTAAAAAATAGCCGGCAAAGCTTGAGGCCTTGGCTTTGCCGGCGCCGTCGTTCGGTGTGGGTCTGCGACTTGCACTGCACGGGTTTATGCGACCGTTAATCCTTATATTGAGTGTTTTATGCTCAACAGCGTTCGCCGCTTCCCCCTGCGACTATAACTTTCTTGAGAAAAGCATGCGGTTTCCCACGGTCGATTGGCGTCCGCTCTCCGACAAGCAACGCCTCGGAATTTTGGTGAGCCAAATCACCAGCGTGTTTATGATCGGAGTGATTCCCACCCAGAGCAATCTCAACCGGCTGACAGAAGAACAGGCCGCCGCCGCGGGATGGAGCTCCAAGGATCTGCGTTTGATTCCCCAAAGAGCGGAAAACTTGCTCGGCGAAATTAATTCGAGCGGATTGAACAAACTGGCGGAACTCGCCGCCATCCGGCTGAAACCCTTGCCGCGCGAAGAAACCGTGGCGGCTCAGGAGCCCGCCGCCGCCGTTGAACCCGCGCCACCGCCGGCCGTTTCAATTGAACCCGAGCAGGCCGATCATATGACGAACGCCGAGGTTCAAGTTCTGCTCCGTAATCAAGTGCATGCTTTGGTAACGGCAGGCCTTTTGAACTCGATCATGGATCTCCGCTTCATCACGCAGGAGGATCTCGACGAACACGCTCTCGAAATCACGACGGAAGATCTGCGGCGGCTGAATGTGCGCGCGGCGACAGCGTTTCCGGAGCAGATCATTCAAAATCGACACGTGAACGGATTGGTGCAACTGATGCTCGAGTGTGGCCTGCCGCTCGAAAAGATTCTGGACTATCGCACGGATCCGCCCAAGCCAACGGTTCCGCGGGCCTGGAGGCCACCCAAAGAGCGCGGCCTGCCGAAAGAGATGCAGCCGCTGCGCACGGTTGTCGAATTCCTTCTGTTGCCCTGGCATCAACGCAAAGAATTGGGACTCGTCTACCGCACCGAAGCCCGCGCCATTCTCGAGCGCATTCTGCGAATCGATGCGAAGGCACCTATGGCCGCGGCCGATTTGAAACTTTGGGCGGAAGGGGCGGATCTCAGCGGAACAGATTTGACTGTGGCACTGATCGAGTCGCTACCCCAACGCGCGGAGGTCGGCTTCGTGCACATGAATGGATATCGCGGACTACTTGAGGAATTCGGTTTGAGCCTGGGTCTCGAAGAAACCATGCAAATGACGGGCACGCGCCGAATCGCTCCTGAAGACTACATCCCGCCCACTTTCCGCCAAGCCGAGCACGAGCCCATTATGCCATTAGCCAGTGGGCCCGTTCGCGAAGCCACGCCCGGGCAGACCGAGTTGCTGGCGCTGTACCATCAACTCGAAGCGAAGGGGTATGACTTGGATATTTTAAGTTTGCGCACGCTGACCCGTGATCAAATGTTGCAATTTGGCTGGCGTCTCACGGGAGCCGATCTTGAACAATACATTCGCGAGCAGTTCAAGGGCGGATGGCGCGATTGGGTGACGGAAGCGGGAGGAGACCCCGACCAGATTGTGTTGCTGGCGCGGGGCCGGGGGCCTACTTCACATTGACGGCGTCGGCCATGTGGCCTGAGCAGGCCAGTGAAGCTGAGGACGCGTCGACATCGTCTTCGACTTTTTGAATCACGCGCACCGGGCGGCCGACGGCCTCAGACAGATCAATCTTCACGTGGCGCTGAGCGTTCGATTGAATTTTTCCCGCCAGTGTTTCGTGTTCGTTGACCGGAGTTCCATCGCCGAAATCCGCGATTACATCGCCACTAGATATTAGAACCATGCGCTTACCTTGAACAAACCAATCGCCGGTGACACTTTCCCGATCCGTGCTGACGGACTTGAAGATGGAGGTGCGGCCTCCATAGCCATAGTGGCTGCGCGAGAACTCCATGCGGAATTTCGAGCCGACGAAGTAGAGATAGATGTCTAGCTCGTCGCCGTCTCTATAGTCGAAGTAGTCGCGGCCATTGTAGTTCAGGCGGTGGTGGACGATTTGAGGTTTAGCCTTGTCGCAATCGACCGCGGCCGTCTGAAATCCCGAATAAAATGCCTGTGCCGATTTGCCGCCGAATTCGGGGCGGCCTTCGTCTTTTTTCCCACAACCAGTGATCAAGACGGCAAAAAATATAGGGAGGAGAGCGTACTTCATGATTTAAATCCTTCCGGTTCTTTGTACGCTTAAGAGAGCAATCTCTGGGCCGGAGAATTTTACTTCGTAAAAACTTGGCGGTCATTCGTCCCGTTGAACGAATAGATGATCACATCAGCACCATATTTATTTACAAATTCATCGATGCGCGCGCGATCCCGCGGATCTGCCATGAGGGACGCTTTCCATTCGCCGCCTAAAATGGCAACACAGAGAACCAGTTTATCAGAGGTAATCAACTCCACCCGCTCAAACGTGCGTTCAACGGTCTCATAATCGTCAAAGTGGTCGTTGTAATAAATTGTCCAGCGGAAGGCTCCACCAGACGCCTCGTCCACATAAAACTCAATGTCCCGGTCTTCGCCTTTTGGAGATTTCAACCAAAGCGACGGGTTCCAAGTCCCATCTCTGTCTTTGAACATGGAGGCGTTGCCTTTTGTTTCCGGGAATACATCGAAAATCAGATCCGCAAACGCCCTTCCCTTCTCGCAAAGTGCCGCGTGGTCGAAGGGAGCCAACTCCAATTTGGTCTTCATCGATTTCATCTATAAGCTATGGTGAATTTACCGCCCGACTTAAGCAACATTCGCCGCGATGACGCGATACCCCATCCCCGTAAACTTGCGGCTTTCGAGTACTTAGACTAACTTAACGGACTAATTTTAGGAGTGTACTTTGCAAAAACGTCGGATCGTCGCCACGGGCGCTTTGCCCTATGCCAATGGCCCCATTCATATTGGTCACCTGGTTGAGTATCTGCAAGTCGACTTTTGGACGCGCTTTCAGAAAATGCGCGGCCACGAGTGCCTGTACATTTGCGCAGACGACACGCATGGAACGCCCATCATGGTGAAGGCGCGCGAACTCGGCGTGACGCCGGAAGCTTACATTGCCCAAAGCAAAACCGAACACGTACGCGACTTCACCGGCTTTGGAATTGAGTTCGATTACTTCGGTTCGACCAACGATCCCGAAAACAAACATCTCGCCGAAGAATTTTACGGCAAGTTGAAAGACGCCGGTCACACGGAAATACGCGATATCGAACAGCTCTACTGCGAGCACGATAAAATGTTTTTGCCTGACCGCTTCGTCAAGGGCACTTGCCCGGTTTGCGGCGCTAAGGACCAGTATGGCGACTCGTGCGACGTCTGCGGCTCCACTTACTCTCCCATTGAAATGAAAGACGCCCGCTGCGCGATTTGCGGGAACACGCCGGTTCAACGCAAGTCGAGCCATGTGTTCGTTAAGCTCGATCACTTTCGCGACTTCTTAAAGGGTTGGGTGCCCGAACACACTTCACTTGAGGTGGCGAATAAATTGGCCGAATGGACGGCCGGCGAACTCCGCGATTGGGATATCTCGCGTGACAAGCCGTATTTCGGATTTGGCATTCCGGGCTTGCAAGACAAATTCTTTTACGTCTGGTTGGACGCCCCTATCGGTTACATTTCCTCGACTTGGAATTGGTGCAAGCAGCACAACCGCGACCTCAAAGATTATTGGCTCGATCCGAAGACCGAGAACTATCACTTTATCGGCAAAGACATCGTGTACTTCCATTGCCTGTTCTGGCCGGCGATGCTGAAAACGGCCGGCTACAATTTGCCACGCCAAGTGTTCGTGCACGGCATGCTCACTGTGAACGGCGAGAAAATGTCGAAGTCAAAGGGCACTTCGGTGACCGCCCGCAAATATCTCGAGCATCTCGATCCGATGTACTTGCGCTATTATTATGCGTGCAAGATCAACGGCAATTTGCATGACGTCGATTTGAATCTCGAAGACTTCGCGGGGCGCGTGAACTCCGATCTGATCGGCAAGATCACTAACCTCGGCTCACGGGGAGCGCAGATGTTGGGCAAACGTCTCGAAGGCCGCATGGGCACATTAAAGGGTGACGCTCTGAAACTCGCGGAGCTCGCCCGGTCCAAGTCCGAAGAAATCGCCGGCCACTACGAGAACCGCGATTTCGGCAAAGCCGTGACGGAAGTCCGCGCGTTGGCCGACGAAGCCAACCGCTACTTCGACGAGCGCGCGCCGTGGAAATTGATCAACACAGATCCCGAAGCCACGCGCGAAGTGCTGAGCGCGATTCTCAATGTGTTCCGCGTACTGACGATCTATTTGAAACCGGTTTTGCCGAAATACGCCGACCGTGTAGCCGCGCTGATGAATGAAAAGCCTTACCAATGGAGCGATTCGGATAAAGTTCTGACCAATCACACTATTGGCGAGTACGAGCACTTGGCCGTGCGGATTGAAATGCCGAAGATTCAGCAGATGATTGAGGAGAGCAAAGTGACTGACACTAAAGTTGCGCCCGCCGCCGCTCCGGCGAAAGCCGCACCCGCGAAGGCGGACTCCGGTGGCGTGATCGAGATTGACGATTTCATGAAGGTCGATCTGCGCATTGCGAAGATTCTCACGGCCGAAGCCGTCGAAGGCGCCGATAAATTGTTGCGCCTCAAGGTGGATTTGGGCGAACTCGGTCAGCGCCAGATCATCGCCGGAATCAAAGCCGCGTATGATCCCGCGACGCTCGTAGGACGGCTTACGGTTGTCGTTGCGAATTTGAAACCGCGCCAGATGAAATTCGGAATGTCGGAAGGCATGGTCCTCGCGGCCGGTGCCGGCGGCAAAGATTTGTTTATTATGTCGCCCGATACTGGCGCCCAGCCGGGCCAGAAGGTCAAATGACCCTCGGCGCACGCGATCAATCCAGACTCGCCCGCATCTTGGAACGCGCGCGCCAGCTGGAACTCGCGTGGCCGGCGAATGGCCGCACTCAAAAACTAAATCTCGCCGCGAGCTTTATGTATCAGGAACTCAAGCGCGAAATTTCTTCGTGCTCAGAGGCCGACGCGGACTCACTCCAGCGTTTGGCGGCGAGCGCCACACATTTTCATGATGAGATTTCGCTCGCGCATTTTTACGCCTGCATAGTCCCGTTTGAACGCCTCTCGAGCCGCGCCTTGCGCGACGATGAATTCTTGATTGAAGAAGGCGACGATGCCGAAAAAATCGTCGAGCGCGTTCCCTTAAAACTGATCGTTGAGAATGTGCGCTCGGCCTTCAATGTGGGCGCGCTCTTCCGCACGTGTGAATGTCTCGGCGTTTCTGAAATCATTGTCACCGGCTACACGCCGGGTCCCGACGACGAAAAGACAGAACGTACGGCCATGGGCACGGCGGAAATGGTCCCCTGGCGGCGCGTGGACCGCGCGCGCGCGGCGTGCGAAGAGTTACAGCGCCAAGGCTACAAGATTGTCGCGCTTGAAACGGCAGCCCATGCGACTTCGCTCGGCGAGATGAAATTCGAGGGCCGAGTCGCCTTTGTGCTCGGCAATGAGCGTTTTGGGATCGAGGCCGACACTCTAGAAATGGTCGATGAAGTCTGCCGTATTCCTGTCCGCGGCGTGAAGAATTCGATGAATGTGGGCGTGGCGTTCGGAATCGCGGCGTTTGAGTGGCTGCGGCAGTACGAAGGACGCACATGACTCCCATCGGTGTGTTTGCCGCCGAGAGCAAATATCCCTACGAGGCGCGGCGGAAAGCAGCCGTTGACTCGTCGCTGGGCGAGATTAGGTTAAATCCCGGTTTTGATTTTGAACAAGCGCTTGAGGATCTTGAAGGCTTCGAGCGCATTTGGATCGTCTATCAATTTCACCAGAACACCGAGTGGAAGCCGAAGGTGATGCCGCCGCGAGGTCCGCGCATTAAACGCGGCGTTTTCGCGACCCGCGCACCCTATCGGCCGAATGGAATCGGCTTGAGTTGCGTGCGCTTAGTGAGAGTCGAAGGCCTGCGCGTGATTGTTGAGGGGCATGATTTGCTCGACGGGACGCCGGTTCTCGATCTTAAACCGTATCTCCCCTACGCGGATGCGTTTCCCGAGGCGCGCGTCGGTTGGCTCGAAGATGTCGACGCAGAAAAATGGACGGTCGACTTGAGCACCGGCGCGGAAGCACAACTCCTTTGGCTTGAGGAACGTGGGATTTCGCAGCTGCGTGGATTTGTTGTCGGTCAGCTCGAATTCGATCCCTTGGATCATAAACGCAAGAGAGTCGAAAAATCCGCAAATGGATTTGTACTCGCCTATCGGACTTGGCGTGCAAAATTTACGGCAGATCATGCTACACGGCGCATTCTCATCGAATCCGTATTTAGCGGGTATACGTCCGCCGATTTAGAGGCCGAAGACGACCGTTACGGTGATAAATCTCTCCATCGCGAATTTCCCAAGGTGTAGTTTGCGTTAGCTTTGGCCATGAGGCAATTTCTCGGACGAGGTTGCAGAATAGCACTCACTATACTACTCAGGTCGATATGCGACTAATTCATCTTATCTTCGGTGTCGTCCTTGCACTGCCGTCAATTGTCTTCGCCAACGAAATTGCACTCGAAACCTCTCTGCCGATCCGCTTGATTCGTTACGGGGGAACCGTGGTCACAGGAAGTGCATCGATCGATTTCGCCTGGAGCAATCAGGGAGAATGTCTTCAATACATGGACGACGAATGGGTGCGGACCGCTGAGGAGGTCTGCGCACCCTACGTCTTCGCGCAGCTGTCCGACGACAATTGCTACGCGTTCAACGGTTTTGGCATGCGGAGAAAGCGGGTGAATAGCTCACAATGCGCGGAAAACTATGTCAGCCGCGATGAGAAAGGCCAGTGTGTGGATCATTTGTTTCGTCCGGCATTCACGGTAAAAGTTCCTACGGACATCAACCGCTGTGCGGGGATGTTTTAATCTCACGCTTCGCCTTGTTATCGACATCTGCCCACACTCTGATCGGTACATATTCATTGTTTAATCTAGCCCCGGCACGCCCTTTGTATTGTGGCAGGGTATGAAAATACAAATTGCGAAGTTTCTCGTGCTGAGTCTCATTGTGATACTGTCTCATAATGCGACGGCCGATGGCGCGTGCGATCCCGAACTGCCGGCCGGCATGCAACATGATTGCACGCCACTCGATCCGCCTACGCCAGAAACAACCTCCTACACGAATATTACGAACAACAAAGCCTGCATGAATCAGAAAATCAGCCAGTTTACCCTGGCGCGAACGATTGACGGCTGGGGCGCCGATCTTTTAAAGGACAAGAAGTCGATCACGCCAAAATGGGTGGCGAAAATCCGGGAAGAATATCCAGTCTCCACCCCAACGGACAAGAAAAGGAAGGCCCTCGAAGATAAAGAAGATGAATATGACTATTGGGCGCGAGCGGGCTACCCAGGGTATGGTGAAAAATCTCAAGAAATTCACGACAAACTAAAGAAAAACTACACCCGCGACGAATTTGTTCAGGCATTAGATCAGTGCATGAAGGCCATCTCCAAGGAACCATGGGTGGAGGAAGATCAAACACGCGAAAAAATGAAAGTGCTTTACGATGTGCTGAATCTCGACTTCGGACGCGAAATGAGAAATTCGAAAGCGCTCCCGCAACCGACACTAGATGGCGCGACAGCGAAGAAGGATTAGGCTCCAAGCCATTGGTGACGGTGCGTCGCAACACTTCACCTCTTGCCCCTGCGACTGGAAATTGATTCTCTAGACCCCACTAAACTTTGGGGGGTTAAATGCGCCTTTTTATATTCGCACTCTTATTTGTTAGCATTTCCGCATTCGCTGATACCGACGGTTTTATTTCATATTGCCAAAAGGATGCTGACCTCGGCCACGCGGGGTACCAGGTCGCCGCACCGACCGTCGCGGTTCAAGGGAGCTCGATCAGTTTAACAGTGTCAGTCGATGGCTTGGTGTGCACGAAGTCCGGCACGGTTTACTCATGGGCTCCGAAATCGTTTACCGCAGATTCGAATGTCACGGACCTCGATGGCAATCCTGAAACCATTCATCCTTCAGACCTAACATTCGTGTTGGCGAGCCAGGATTTTGACTTCCTTGGTACGGTTGCGGCGCAGAATGTGACAACACAGGCTCTGTCGTTCTCGGTCGATGTGCAAAAATCGATTCCCGCCAGCGATTGGACCAAGCTGCGAAAAGGCCAGACGATCGCGGTTCACTGGGAGTTTTTTGAAACCGGGATTCTGACCGCGACCGACTCGAATGGCAACACCATCGCACTCGGACAGAGCTCTGGCGGCAGCCAAGCCGTGATGTTCCACTTGGCTCTTGTTAACGGTCAATATGTCGTCACTCCGTAAGGGGTGACGTCACCTACCCTAAGATTTTTGATAAGCGACCACATGCGATAAAAAAGACATCCAGTACCGCTCATAGACTCTTACCCGAAACGAAATGTTGGTCTCGCGCAAAAACGTCCAGCGCGAGTCGAATAAGTCGTTAATATCTTTCACCGGGTCGCCCGCGTTGCCGATGTATTTATCGCTCCACTGATAGGTGCCGCTGAGCAAGACGATGCCAGAGGGAGCCGTTGATTGCTTTAAGAAATCAACGAGCTTGAGATGGTCGGTGCACTGATCAATCACATTCGAGCAAATGACCAGATCGAATTTTTCCGAATCGACATCGATATCTTGGAAGGGTTTGTTGATGCGGGTAATCTGAACCGCCGAACAGGCCGTCTTGATCGGTCCCGTCGCCAACGGAACTTCTTCCAACTGCAAATTGCCCTTCAAAACCTTAACTCGCGCGATATCTCCGCCCTCAAATATTTTCCCGAACTCTGAAAAAAGTAGCTGCGACGGCTCGATCAAGGTCGCCGACTCCAGAGATTTGATCTGTTTACAGGTTTCATAAAAAGTCCGGCCGAGAGAGGCGCCGACCTCCAAGAGACGCCGCGGCTTAAAGTCGGTTTTGTTCGCAGCCGCAAGTAAAAATTCGATCAGGCGCTCGTGGTAATCTGAGTAGAGATCGCCGCGTTCAAAGGGGGCGAATTCGAATGTAGGTCTGCGCGGATCACTCTTCAGAATGTGATCGTACCAATCCTTTTCAACATAGCCCGCGAGAGCGCGCTCATGGAGGTAAAAGTCTTTGGACATAGCCGACCATACACAGCTCGATCCTTGGCGGCAAATCTGTTATGGTAAATGCATGAGAATACGACAAATGGCCTTTTCCTCCCGGCTCAAATCCCATCGCCATCTCCTCACCTTGGAAACCTTGAAGTTTATTTCAGGATTTATTGAGCACGGCAACGCCAGCCTTGCGGCGCTGGATGCGGGCATTCCAGAAACCTATGCTTCGCGCCAGGGGCAATGGCTGAAAAAGCACCCCATGGTGATCGCCGCAGTGGAACGCGAGCTCGATCCACGTGATTTGCAAAAATTGAAAAGTGCGGTGAGAAAAATCGACGTGCTGATGGAAGAGTGTAAAGCGATTCTGGGACTTGAAGAAGACTATTCCAATTTGAAGCGATCGCGCACCCGAGCCAAATCCTCTTCACGCGCGCGCACACGTAAGGTCACGCCGACTTCGTTATAGCTTTCTTCCAAAACGCGCATCGCCCGGCGAATCTCGCCGATCGCGCCCTGAATCGTGTAGGGAACTAACAGCCGCGCCTCCTGCATATCCTTCTCGAAAAACACCAAAAGAGTCTCGCGCAATGCTGCGAGATCGGCCTGATCTCGCGTCGAGAGCTGAATGGCCTCAGGAAATTCCTGGCGCAACGCCTCGCACTCCTTAGCGGAGAGACGGTCACGCTTGTTCAATAACAGACGGCTCGGAATTTCGAGTGCGCCGATTTCGCCCAGTACTTCGCGCGTGACTTCGAGTTGCTGACGGAACGTGGGATCGGAGGCATCGACGACGAAGAACAACAAATCCGAATTTAAGGCCTCTTCGAGCGTAGATCGAAATGAAGCGATCAAATCGTGCGGCAGTTTCTTGATAAAACCGACCGTGTCTGACAGCAAAACCTTAGGCACGCTCGGTGGATGCATGGGCCGCACCGTGGTGTCGAGGGTCGCGAACAATTTGTCGGCGACCAGCACTTCACTGCTCGTCATGGCGCGCATCAATGAGGACTTACCCGCATTGGTGTAGCCGACCAGAGCGACTGAATTTTCGCCGACCCGGCGGCCGCGGCGGAGAGCTCCATCCCGCTGCACGTCCTCCAGTTCGGTTTTCAGTTCCTTGATGCGGTCCCGAATATGGCGCCGATCGAGCTCCTGAGAACTTTCTCCGGAGCCCTTGCCACCGATCCCGCCGCCTTGACGGTCACCGCCACCGCCCGTTTCGCGAATTCGCGGCGCCAAGTAATTTAAGCGTGCAATTTCAACCTGCAGGCGAGCCGCCCGAGTGCGCGCGTGGCGCGAAAAGATCTCGATAATAACGCCGGTGCGGTCCAATACTATGGCGCCCGTCGCCGATTCCAGATTGCGCAACTGCGACGGAGTCAGATCGCAGTCGAAAACGACCACGTCGGCGCGAACGCCTGCGGGCGGCGGATTCTCCGGCTCCTCGAGGCCGGCCTCGTCGACGTCAATCTCGTCGCCGTCGGCGTCATCCTCAGTCTCGTCCTCTTGGCCAAACCGTTCCGCGGCCTTGCTTTTTTTTCGCGTCACACTTGAGGCCACGTGACCGGTCCCTCCGGTCCACTCCGCGAGTTCGCGCAATTTGCCCTCGCCTACGACCAAGGCATTAGAAGTCGACTTGCGTTTTTGGCGCAGGGATCCGACGACATTGTAGCCAAGCGTGTGCACCAAGCGTTGCAACTCGGCGAGCGAGCCGTTGAATTCGACTTCGTCGACCCTTGGTAGTTGGAGGCCGACTAACAACGCATTTAGTGGAGGAGTGTTCATCTGGGGTGAGGGTACTCTGGGACAGGCCTAATAGCGATTGTTTTTTGAAGGGTGAAGGAAGTAGCTCCGAGAGTCGCCTGCCCGTTTAGGGCGACATGACCTCCAAACTTACTTTCGCTTTGTACGAATCCGCCCCAGACCGTCGAGCACCCTCGCGTGCTTCAAAGGAATTCCGCGATATTCATCTGTCGATTCGCGCCCGCGCTTATCTTTAATGGTCACAGTGACGTAGTTGCCATGTTTGTCCCATGAAAAGCGAGCGGTCAGACATTCAAAATCTGAAACCAACGCCCCTTGTTTCTCGCATAATTCTGGCAGCGCCTTATTGTAGAGTTTAATTGCGTCAGCAAGTGACTTTGAAGGTGTTGCGCCATCTGTAGTTCCGTTAAGGAAATCGACCGTGAGAAATTTCTCCTCGCTTTTTGCGGCCTCTCCGAAGATGTCCATCTCATAGACTCCGATCAGCAGTCCGCATCCGCTTGCGAGCGAGTCTACAATGTTGTGGGCTATGGACCGTAGATTGTCGTGTTTCATGGTCTTCGACGCTACCAAAAATTTCGGAGGAATCCCACCGGAGCCAGAATTCGGAGGGAGTTGCTGCGGCCATCCTGGCCTTGTCCCTTCGGGACTCGACCTGCGGTCTCGCGCAAAAATAGCATCCTGCTATTTTAGTGAACCCCCAGGAATAGTTCGAAGTCCCCCTACCCCTCTAATAAAGTTTCAGTCCTAAAATCAGTGGGCCTTTTCGCGCGGGGCAGACGCTTTCCCGCTGGCGTGTCATTGCCCGAAAAACGCGACAGCGCGAAGCGCGAGCGGCATTTCGAAACTGCAATGACATGCCAGTGGGCTTGCGGCTGACCCGCGCGAAAAGGCCCACTGATTTTAGGATTGAAAATTTGGTAGCGGAGAGGTGACTTGAACACCCGACCCACGGATTATGATTCCGTTGCTCTAACCAACTGAGCTACCCCGCCCCGGGATGTAAACTTACCGATCGGATTGAATCGTATGAGACAATTGATCGGTGGCGTCAACATACTCGGGCTCACAATAACCTGTCAACCCCTTGACCTTTCTAAGGAATGACATTGAAATTCTCCCTACAATTTAGGGGGGATCAATGAAACTTCTAAGCCTTCTTGCGCTTATGTTTGCGGGTTCGCTGGCGTTTGCGACCGACGTGATTACGGTGGTCGATGAGAGTCAGAATCCCGTGGCTAACGCGACGGTTCTATTTGGTTACGATTCTAACAATCCATTTCCGGGGAATACGTTGACGACCGATGGCAATGGCCTCGCCCAGGCACCAGGTGCTTGGAAAGCCGCGCTGCCAGTGACGGTCCAAGCTCCGGGCTTTGTGGCTGCCACCATTCCAGTTGCGGTACCGGGGTCTATGACCGTTCAGCTCAGCCACCAGGAAATGCCTACGCCGATTCAAATCGGCGGGCAAACCACCGGCTTTGGCACGATGACCGACAACGGCAAAGTGCAATTCGGCATGGTGATTCCTGCATTTTATCGGTCACAGCTGATCTCGTTCGATATCTCGACGATCATCAGCCCGCAAACCGATCAAATCAGCGTCCTCGGTCAAAACGTCAACTTGCCCAGCAACGTGACTTTGCCGACTCAGACGGTGACCTATGTCTTTCCGGTGAAGTTGGATAAACCTAACTACCGCTCATATGTCCGCTACAACGGCTCCACGCTGATGACGGCCATGCACGGCAACTTTCAGCTCTCAAAAGTGGTTGGCGAAATCCGCGCCGGCAAATCGATCTTCGACATGCTCAATGATTTCGCCTTCACCGAAGGTGGAACTGCGACAGTGAATGTGAACGGCAACGTCCAACAGGATATGCCGGTCAATCAAACTCCTTTTTCGGCTACATCGAACGTTCAAGCTCCGCAGTTCGCAGCGAATCAGCTGATGGTCAGCATGGCGCTCGACTCATCGAACGGCGCCATGCTGCCGACCGATTTGAAGCGCTTTTCCTCGGGCCAAGCGAACATCATGCACACGGCCGGCTCCGCGCCGAACGTGATCTCGCTGTTGATGGTTAATGCGAATCCCTTTGTGGGCGCGGCTCAGAAGGCAATGGAGATCTTGAACCCGGGCGAAAATTTCATCGAAACCGCCGCGTTCACTCCGCGCACGAATCCGCAAGGCTTCACGCAGCTGAGCTACAACTTGATGCCCGCACCGGCTGGGGGCGTGGCTCCGCAGTTTATTCCGCTGATGAATGCGCCGACTTTCGACTCGGCTAACAACGTGCTCAAAATGACTCCGCCGACTCTGCCCGCAGGCCTCACCGCGGTCGCGACCTACGCGGTCATGACGGAAGTCTTGAGCCTCCAAGGCGGCACCGTGCAGAGCGAACAGCGCACCCGCCTCTGGGAAGTTTGGTCGCCGGCCTGGCTCACGCAAATTGAGCTGCCCAAGATCGCGTTCACGCGCAATCCAGCCCGTACGTATCGCTGGGAAGTTATGTATCTTGCCCAGCCCTCAAGCGTTACCAGTGGAACGACCAGTGTAAATGGCGTAGACTTGAACTCAGTCACGCATGTTACACGCAACGCTGTCTCGCTCTAAATTTCTCTTCCTAATACTCATTACAATGAGTTTGTCGGCATGCGCTCTGTTCGAGGAGCGCAATGCCCCGCAAACATTCTACGGCCCGCGTGAACAAGTTTATTTCGCCAACTTTGAAGAAGTCTGGCGCGCGGTGAATCTCGTCTTGCAGCCCTACCCGCTCCGCATCAGCAATATGGATCAAGGCGTTTTAGAGACCGACAATATCCGCGGGTACAAAGTCTGGGGTCCGCCTTACAAATCGGATGTCGCCAGTACCGGAGAGAGCTATCACCTCACGATTCGCGTAGTGAAAGGCAATCTCGAGCGCCGCGCGGCAACCAAAGTGACGATTGTTAAGGACACCGAAGTTCAGGTCGATTTTTTCTCGGATCCGAAGAATGTACCTAGCGATGGGCTGGAAGAGAAAACCATCCTTTATCGTTTAGGGCGTGAAATTCAGATCGAGCGGGCGCTCGCTAAAGTTCAAAAGCAGAAAAATAGAGCGCAGCAATAGCTTTCCTCGGCCTTCGGCCCGAGGCCACAGGCCGAGGGGATTTAACTCTTGGGACCTCGTTTAAATTTGCTCGACGCCTAAGTGAGCCAACCAAGTCTGCCGCCGAACCTCAATAGGATCTGCCTTATCACCAAGCTTATACCCCGCCGCCGCTTCCAAGCCGGTAATCGCCCACTTGTACAGCCGCTCATCGTCATCCATCAATAAGCGCTCGAACTTCTTTAACCGGCCGGGCCCCGAAAAGCCCGCCAGAGCTTCGGCCATATGGGCGCGGACCCACAAGCTCTCGCGTCCGCGGAAATTTTTCGGCGAAAAAATGGCTTCCCACAATTTACCTTCGGCTTCAGTTGCACGGAGTTGAATCAAGTTGCGCACGGCCTGCGTGCGCACCATCAGCGCCGGATCGTCGAGGAGCTTCATGGACCAAGCCACCGCCCGCGGGCGCTCGTCCGTTTGCAATGCGATCAATGCGGCATCGCGCATGAACCACTCGTTGCTTTCCAATGCGCGATTGAGTTCCTTGCGGAAGGCCTCAGGATCAAGGCGCCCCATCGTCGTAATCGCGCGCCACCTCGTCTGCAATCCGTTATGCTTATCGAAAGCCGTCCGCGCGAGGAACGGATACGCGCCTTGCATTTTCAAGTCGCGAAAGGCCTTTACCCGTTGATCAATTGTCTGAGTCAGTAAGGTTTCCATCGGCGTGGCTGACGCCGCGAAGGAGCAAAACGCGATTATCGCGCAAAGGATTGGCTTCATGCTTTGTGTAGGCGTGTGGCCTCGGCGGCCATCTTCTCAGTGTCAATTTCTTCGTTAAGCGCAGATTTATCCGCAGGCGCGATGCTCACGAGTTCGGCCATTTCAGCCATCATTTTTTCGGTGTCGAGCGCACCCTGTTCATCCGGCGAGGGAGTCGCAAACTCAGCGAACAAATCATCGCCCTCCGCCACCGGCAATTCCGTCTTGCCCGCCTTTGTCGAATTCGGCGGGACTGCCGCGGGCACGGACGCCAACGGATTGACATTGGGAGGTGCGGGAATCGGTGTCGTCATTTCGGGCGGAGCCACTGCGGCCACGGCGTCACCCACTTGTTTTTCCAGTGCAACGGCAGAAGCGAAATCGGCTAAAGGATCACCCGTCGTACTGCCAGGAGGAGCCACTGCAACCGGCGCGCTCGGCGTAACTTCCTGGCTCACGGCCTCGGCGAATTCCTTCACGATGTCTTCACCAGAAGGAGGTGCGGCCTGCATTTCCGGCGCGGGAGCCGCCGCCACTGCGGCAGAAGCTGGAGCCCCGTTTTTGAGCTTTTCGAGCTCACTGCGCAAGCGCACATTTTCCTCTTTGTACAGCGAGAGGTCGGCAATATCGTCTTCTAAAATTTCGTATTCGGCCAGCTTGGCCTCGAGTTCCTTAATGCGCGCGGCGAGATCACCGCTGGCCGCACTGCCGGCTTTGAGTTTCGTCAGTTCTTCCTCACGCTGGGCAAGGTCCTTCTTCAGCGCCTCCACTTGGACGCCGACTTCACCGACCGCGGCCGGAGTCATGCCTTCGAGCTTAATGCCTTCGAGCTTGGTCGTTTGATCGAGAATCTTTTTAAGAAACGTCTGCACGTCGCTGCCATCCGCAAACATAGCTTGAGTCACGCCGACTGCGGCTCCACTTTCTTTGCGTGCGAACAGCGCGCGCGCAATCACGTAGGCCGAGATGAGCAAAATCGCGAGGAACAGCCATTGAATGATGGTTTCACTGTGATGGGTGAAATAGTAGAGAGTGTTTTCCAAGTTCACTCTACTAGTCTCAGGTTTCAGATTATTTCGGTCAACGGGACGAGGCTATTGGCCAGCCAAGCCTGCGGCCAAAGACGAGCACTCGTTCGGGTCTAAAGACTGGGAGAAAACCATCTGGCTATCGCGGTAACACACGCGCGAACAGGGCTGCGCCGCCGCGGTGGCCGGCGAGTATTCGAGTTCGCACGTCGTGCCCTGCGGGCTTCCCGTCGGCGGAGTTTCCGGCTGGCTGGCTGCCGGCTGGCAGCGGCGGCTGAATTGCGACTCGGTCGTCGCGCCCCAATCGCTCTGCACGACTAATATATGATTCTGGCCGCAGACATACTGGTCGAGCTGCTTGAGGTCCACGGCAAACTGTCCGTGATTACAAATGGTCGAGCCGCTCACTAACGGCTGCTCTGAATTTTGCTGGTCCCAAACCGCCCACGACATCGAAGCGCCATCGTGGTCGCTCGGGCACAGCCCTGAGATTTCCACACTCGCAGCCTCGTCCTGGATCTGCGAATCCGGCGTGATAAATTGAATTTGCGATTTGTTTTGATTATCCACGATTCCCACGACTCCGCCATTGCCGTCAGTAACCGCTTGAGCGTTGGGAGGCGCACAGTTTTGGAATTGGAATAAGACCAAAGGTAAAAGCACTAGAGCGATGATAAGGACGTGGTGACGTGAGCGCATCGTAACACCAGTTTATCGGCTCTCGGATCCCGGTTCCAGTTTTCGGTCTTCCGGTCTCAATTATGTGCGTTTTAGGCGGGCGTAGTAAAAGCCGTCGCCGCCCTTGCGCTCTGGGTAGAAAGTTTGCTCGGCCTCGAGTGTCCAAGCCGTCTCGTTTTGAGACAAAAACTTTTTCACCTGGAGTTCGTTCTCGGCGGGAGAAATCGAGCAGGTCGCGTAGACCATCACACCGCCCGCGCGGACCATTTGCGAATAGTTCCGCAAAATTTCGCCTTGAGTGATCTGCAATTGCGCGATTTCTTCGGGCTTAAGCTTCCACTTACTGTCGGGATTGCGGCGCAAAACGCCGAGACCCGAGCAGGGCACGTCCAACAACAAACGGTCGGCACTGTCTTTCAAGCGCTTAATCACTTTGGTGCTGTCGATTACGCGGGTTTCGATACATGTCGCTCCGTCGCGGGTCGAACGCTCACGCAGTTGTTCGAGTTTCTTCTCCGCAACGTCCATCGCGATAATCTTGCCCTTGTTTTTCATGAGCGCCGCGAGGTGCAGGCTCTTGCCACCCGCTCCCGCGCAGGCATCGACCACGCGCATTCCCGGTTCGGCTAAAAGTGCCGGAGCCACGCGCTGTGAGTTCGCGTCTTGCACCTCAAAGTGTCCAAGCGCGAAGCTCTTCGACAAAAACACATTTGCGCGTTCACTCAATTGGACACAATCTTCTTTCAAGACAACCGCATCGACTTTGTCCTGCTTGAGTTCCGACAACAATTTTTCAGGCGTCACTTTCAAACGGTTTGCGCGCAAAAATACCGGCGCCACCGAATTTAAAACCGGCAAGACCTCATCCCACTTCGCGCCGATTTGCTCACTGCCCCACTGATCTAACCAATCCGGAATCGATTCACGAACGGCACGGGGCAGAGACGGATCGTCCCACACCTTTTTCACGGCTTCCGCCCTCAAACCCTGCTTGACTACGGCCGGATCCAAACGCACGTCATGCAGAAGACACCAAGCCTCAGTCACGCGCGCGAGCATTTTCGGATCAGCACCCGTGACTCCATCCTCAGCCGGCCAAGGCGCATCGACCACAAACATGAGTCTGCGCCACCAGCGCACAAGATCGTACACCGCCTCGGCAAACAACCGGCGGTCATGGCTGCCCCACTTGCGATTCGACTTCAAATGGCGCTGAATCACCTTGTCCGCGGGAAAGCCCTCACGAAAAATGTCGCGCAATGCGCTTTGAATTCCGTCCCACACCGGGCGGTAAAGAGTTCTCATAGGTGAAGAAGCTGTCTCACGCCCCCGTGAGATCGGCAAGGATTTCCCCCGCCCGGTCGATCGGCAGGGAATAATGTCCATCCTTCGGGTAAAGTTTCAGCTTCGAGTGCGGCACTTTACTGTGGGCGTACTCGGACATTTTGTGGGAAAGCACCAGGTCTTCCTGGCCATGCCACAAGTAGTACGGGGAAGTGATCTGACTCCACTGCATGGGCCACGCGGCCGAAAATGCTTTGAGATCGAAAATGAATCCGGAGGCGCCTTGCCGCCTGCTTAAGTCCAAAGACTCCTTCATCGTCGTCAGCACCCATTCGCGCTTGAGCGCCTCTTGATCGGCCTGATTCAATTTTACCGCGAATTCCTTAAGGCGCGCTTCGGGATTAGCCATTTTGATAAAGGGATTGATAATTGTGCGCATCAGGAATTCCGGACTTTTCGCCGCAAAATCAAAGCCCGTCCGCGCGAATTTATAGAATAGGTCGCGAGTTTCCGAATAGGGAGTCATCCCGCAAATGCTTCCCAAGCCGAGCACCCGATCCCCGTGACGGGCGGCCATGCACAGTGCCGCTGGATTTCCGCCCGAAACGCCGATGAGGTAGAATTTTTCGACGCCCCTCTTTTCCAATGCGCGTTCGAGACCGTCGAGAAACTGGATCAGGCCCTTGCCCGGCAAGGGATCCGAGTACCCGTAGCCGGGCCGGTCAGGGGCGAGCACGCGGAGGTTGAATCGCTTTGTATGATCCTTAAAGACCGTTCCTTGCAGATGTGATCCCGGAAACCCATGGAAAAAGACGAGCGGCGTGCCCTCTGGCTCCCCGTACTCTTTAATGAAGGGAACGTATTCGGTTTTCATATCAGGTTAGAACGCGAACACGGTCCCGACGTTGATAAAGACGCCGTTGAATTGGCCCACGGAGGTTAACAAAACGTGATTCTTCACGCCCGTTTCCACCATAAAGCCGACCCGGTCGAATACGTTTTGAATGCGTACGCCACCGACGATCTGCCAGCAAAGGCCTACAGGCGATCGGTCACTGACCTGCTGAGTGAACAAGTCCGCACCCACGGCGCCGCCGAAATACAGCGGAAAGCGGCTATTTGCATCGGGGAAGCTCAGCATCGGACTGATGGTGATGGCTTTGGCCGAATCGTTGGCGAATACAAAGTTCGTATATTCGAGGCGGAGCGAGAAATCCATGGAGTTGACCCATTCGCCCAACCGATAGGTCACACCACCGTTAAAGTTCTTAATGTCGTTACGGGTGTCCGCCCACTGATAGGTCTGATCGCTAAAGAACGTGCCGATATGGATGGCCAAAAAGTGTGGAGCCGGGCCGCCGTTATCGCTCGACCGTTCGGCGTCGTGGTGCTCCTCATTCTTACGCGTTTGGAAGTACTCATTGGCTTTTCCCTTACCGGTCGCCGGCTGTTGCAAAGGAGGATTGGCAGAGGCGGAATCGTCTACTTCCACGCTCTGGGCGAGGGCGGGAACGCTTAAAACGAGGAGTAACCATGCGGCGAGAATCTTCATACATATCCCCCTGATGTCGGGGCGCCGGCGCAGCCGCCGCCCTTGAATAAGTAAGGCTAAAGACTCTTTTGCATCGTGACAACTGATCTTTTCTCGAATAGAACGGACCCCCTATGAAATGCCCACAATGTGGCCACTTGGAACACCGTGTACTCGAGACACGCGTGCACCGCGAAGAAGAGATCCGCCGCCGGCGGGAATGCCTGGGGTGTAAGCTTCGCTTCACAACGGTGGAGACACTTTTTACCGCTTATCCACACGTGATCAAAAAAGACGGCCGCCGCGAGCCCTTTTCGAAGGAAAAACTTCGCCGCGGCATTCAAATCGCCTGTAAGAAGCGTCCCGTCAGCGTGGGTCAAATCGAAGCTTTGGTGAATTTAATCTCGCGCTGGGTGCAGAGCAGTCCCGATAAGGAAATGGCCGCGCATAAAATCGGTCAGGCCGTGGTCAAAGAGTTGAAGCAACTCGACGACGTGGCTTATGTCCGCTTCGCGAGTGTCTACAAAACATTTCGCGACGTGAATGAATTTATCGGCAGCCTTGAAACCGAAGTCCACGCGGTGCCCGAGGCTGAGCTATGACGACGAGTACCCGCCGTTTGAGCCGGGAGCTCGCGCTCCAGGTTCTGTTTCAGCAGGAGTTCGCGGAAAAGCGCCTGCCGGTGGAAGCCGGTCTGGAAACTTTCCGCGGAAGCTTCGACGCCCCACCGGAAGTTTGGAGCTACGCGCTCGAATTGCTGAAAGGTGTGGAATCCCACGATAAAGATATCGATGCGCTCATCCAGCAATGTTCCGCGCATTGGAAGCTCAACCGCATGGCCCTCGTGGATTTAATCATTATGCGCGTCGCCGCGTTTGAGATTAAATTCGCCGCCGAATTGGTTCCTCCCGCCGTCGTGATCAACGAAGCGATCGAGATTTCCAAAAAATACGGCACGGTGGACTCAGCCGCATTTGTGAATGGCATCTTAGATCAAATCGTGAAACACTAGTTTCATGGCCTCCAAGAATCCAGCTTTAACTCCGGCGCCGGCCTCCGCTTATGACTTGTGGGTCATGCCCACCGCTCAACACAGCGCATGGTTCGCAAGACTCGATTGGTACTTAAATTGGCAAATGACGAAGGGACTGTCGTATCAGCGCCAGAAACCATCGTTGGAATTGTTGCGCGTGATGGAAATGTCCGACATCGCCTTTGGCGCGCATCCCGAATTCGGCAACACGCCGTTGATGGTGGCGTCGACCGGCCGTTTGGAAACCGACCGCTGCGTCGTCATCGCCTACGGTGACGATTTGAAGGCCTGGCTCGGCCAAGTCGCCGATCTGGCTGAGAAGCTGAAAGCACAAAAGCTACGCGTGTATTTGCCGAAGGGCTCGGCGCAATCCGCCGCCCGCGATCATTGGAAAAAGTTAAGCGACAATCAAATCGAATTCGCAACGGACGAGGATGCAACATGACGGAACCCATCAAGGAAGTCTCGCGCTGGAGTTTGGATCGCCTTAAATTTTTGCTCGCGCACATCGAAGACTTTATCGATGACGAGGAACGTGACTTGCGTGAGCGCGCCCGCGCGTTCGTGCCGGCGACAGGCCTCGATCTAATCGAGAAGTTGGTTGATATCAACCCGTCCGATGTCACGGTCCCGCGCCGGGTTTTGGAGCGGCTGTCGGGATTTTTCGATTCCGGCTTGATGCTTCAGCGTGGCCCTTCGGCTGAGCATGGGGGCTGGTGGGTGACCGATCTATTTTGGCGCGGAAATGTGTTTCACCTCGAATTGCAAGATCAAGTGCAGGCCACGAAGCTGGTGCCGGAAGTTCCGCCGCTGCAAGTGAACCGCACCTCGGCGGCCAAGATCGTCGAGGCTTTGAATTTGAAATTCTTGAGCCCGGGGGACGACGCAGATGCCTACCTGTTCAAACCGACGCCGTCGATCGCCTACATTTTAATTTCCAATCTGGGCAAGCCCTGGTCGCCCGATCACATCGCGCATACACAGCGTTTGATAAATAAAAGTTTTATTTACTGATGGAAGGACCGTCGACGATCTACATTCTGTCTGACGGAACGGGCGAAACCGCCGCGACGATGATTCGCGCGGCCCTCGTGCAATATCCCGACGAAGAGATTAACATCGTCCGCTGTAAAAATGTCCGCACCGAAGAGCAGATCGATGCGCTCGTCGAGGACGTTTATACGCAAAAGGGTATCATTATCTTCACGATGGTGAGCCCGCAGATGCGCCGCAAGCTCGTCGAAGCGGCCAATCAAAAAGGATTGGCTGCCGTCGATTTGATGGGTCCCTTGCTCGGCGCACTCGATCACTATTTCGGACACACTTCTAGCGGCCACACGGCCGGTTTGCTTCGCGCCGTCGACGAGCAATACTTCAAGCGCATTGAAGCCATCGAATATACGGTCAAACATGACGACGGCAAAACCACGGCCGATCTCGCCCAAGCCGATATTGTGTTGGTCGGAATTAGCCGCACCAGCAAAACGCCACTGTCGATTTTCTTGAGCCACAAAGGCTGGAAGGTCGCCAACATTCCCTTAGTGTTGAATACGCCGCTGCCCGAAGAGCTGTTTAAGATCGACCAGCGCCGCATCGTCGGTTTAATGATCGATCCCGATTCGCTAAACCGTATCCGCAAAAAACGCCTGGAGAAATTCGGCCAAGATCCCGGTGGCGAATACGCCGACATGGCCTACATCCATAAAGAGATCGAGTACGCGACGGATATTTTTAAGCAAAACCGCCGCTGGCCCGTTTTTGACGTCACTGACCGGGCGCTCGAAGAAACCGCCGCCGAAATCGTGCGCGTCGTGGCTTCACGTTTGGACATTCCTTACCAATCGATCCTCTGATTGGAGTTGAGACACTCTGTCTCACGATGAAACACTTTTTGTTTCAAAAAATGTCGAACCTTTCTCCAAGTGAGACGAATTTTGACTCTTGATACCAATTGAGATGACTGCCGACTGGTCCGGCGGTTGCTCCGTTAGTTTAACGTCGAACACGTTTTAGAACGGAGAGAAAAATGAAAGTACTAAAACTCTTGCTCGTCATTGGAATGTTCTATGTTTCAGTACCTGCCCACGCCGATGAAAAAAGTGTCAGTGAAGACTGCAAACAGGAAGCGATGGACATGAAAGACCAATGTTCGGCCGATTATGGCGCCGCCCAAGCCAATAATCAGACTCTGTCGGATGCCTTTATGGGTCCTGTCCTGAATGCGCAAGCTATAGCCCCCGGTGCCCGCAATCTCGCGAGCGTCTCGCAGTCAGCCATTAATAATAATAACGGCGCCAACACCGGCTGCTCAGCCGCTAAGAAAAATCTGAACGAGCTCTGTGGAAAGGCGGCCAACCGGGCGAATAAGGAAATTGAAGAGGCTCAGGCCAGCGGAGACAAAGTCAAAGAGTTAAAAGCCCGCCAGAAGTTGGAAGATATCAAGAAGAACTACACGGACGCGCGCGATAGTATTAACGAAAAACAAGATGACATCGCCGCCAACACGGCTAGCCTCGAGTCGGCCAAAACCCAGTCGGGCCAAGTTTCCGACGTTTCCGGTTCAGCTCCGTAGTCGCTAGGGTAACTCAGTGAACGTCGCCTGTTTGAATTGGAAAATGCGCAAACCGGTCTGCTGGTCGTAAGCCTCGTCAGACATCGGATCGTTCAGCTGCCGGTCGTAGCGCGCGAACAAGGTGATCGGAAAATAAATCGATTGGTTCAACTGCGCTCCATTATCTTGAGGATCGAGCGGCCACCACGTCGTATTGTCAATTTTCACTTCGACCCACGCATGTAGCTGAACGTCGGCGGAACGTGGTGCCAGCGCTAAACCTCCCACGATCCGTGTCGGCAATCCGAGGCCGCGGGCAATAGCGGTAAAAAGAGCTGCATAGTGATGGCACACGCCGGTTCTCAGATTCAGAATCTCCTCGGTCGTATGCACTTCGTTGATGCCGGCGGCTTGGCCCTTTGTATCCGGCACGAGCAACTGGCGCACCCTTTCCGCCACTAGTCCCGCCGCTTGTAAACGCGTTTTACCAGCGATCTGCGGGCGCAAGGAGGCGACAATGTCGGCCACTTTATCAATTTGAATGTACTGGCTACTCTGCAGGTACTTTTGATCCGCATCGGGCGCCGTCGCCGCGATCGATTGAGCCTTGGGCAATCCGGGAACGACAGTGTAGGTCGTGCCGTTTCCTTTCACGCTCATGAAGTACTCACGCCAGTTGCCGTACCACTGCACTTTATTCATTAGTTCGAGCCGGTACTTAAGCGGGCGGGAAAAATCTCCGTCATGAAAGCCATGCATTTGAATGTAAAGGCCGATGTTATTGTCGTTCAAAAATTCCTTCATCCACTCAGGTTGTGGGATTGCCTCATCCGCTTGCATGACTGAGCCGTTCGCCTGGACTTCTTGATAATAATACGGACTGCCCGGTAAGCCGTAGGTGTACGTCATAAACTGCGATTCGGGACGTATCGAGGAGACGGCAATTCCATTCAAATTTTGATGGGCACCAGTCAAAGTATTCCGGCGGGAGAGCGCGTGGGCCGGCGCCACTTGCAGCGTCCACACTAAACCCGCGTCGTCTACAGTTTGGTTCACATGCTGCTTTTGTAAATTGAGATACGGCGCGAAGGAACTGTCGTGCTCCAGCAACGCCCATGCCGCCGCCTGCGCCGGCGTCCACGTAAAGTCCGCGGAGCTGATCACGCGCCCATTTTGCGAACGCGAACTGTGGACGGCGAAGCCGCCGTTCTGCGCGAGAAATTCCAGTTCGTGAGTTTCTATCGCGCGCCACTGGCATTGGGGGTCGACGGCGAATGTCTGCTCTTGAAAAAAGATCGGCGTGCCGTCTGTCGCCGAGACGACGGCTTTTTGATCGACGGCGAAGGCCTCGTTGGTGGCTGTTCCGAACGGCGCCTGCAATTCAGTCTCGAAATAGACGGTGGAGTTTGCGGCATGCAGTTCGTAGCGGTAAGTCAGCTGGCGAATGACACTGAAGTCACTCACACCCGCTTGATGGGAAAAAACCGCATCGGCTTTGGCCGCTTGTGCATAACCTGGTACACGCGAAATCACTGCCGACGGCAAGTCCGGCGCGTCGTTCACCAAATGCGCCTTTTCGCGGGCCAGACAAGAATTGTCACCCGCGAATGCCGCAAGTGGGGCTACTAGAGCTAAAATCAAGCCTATAAGGCTGTACATTGTTACGTCCAGTTCACGTCAAGTATGCGTGACTGGAGTGCAATGGGCTTGCCTGGCTCTATATATTCAGGATTATCCGCCGAGAGCTTGCTGTTGGAGCGCTTTGTAGAACGTCTCGTAGAGTTCCGCGTTTTTGTTGTCGCGGCGGAAGTACAAATTCACGTTCGTCATGTACTTGAGGTCTTCAACTTGAATTTGCAGCATACGGCCCGCGCGCACTTGTTTGCGGATCGCGTGCGACGGCAGAAAGCCCCATCCGAGGCCCGACTCAATCACGCGCTTGAGCGTGCCGACGTTGTCGGTTTCAAATACGGGGTCGACTTCCATTTTGAGTTCCTGCAACTTGCGCTCGATCATCATGCGGAAACCGGGATAGCGGTCGCTGAACGAAATGATCGGCTTTGAGTTATAGGATTTCATTTCGACCGAAGTCGGCAAACTGGTGTCGCGGCCCGAGCCGACGAGCCACATCTCTTCGCGGAACAAAAAGCGCTTCTCGAAATCCTGGAACTCGATACCGTACTCGCTCTTGAGGTCGGGCAAAATCACGACGTCGACAAGGTTGTTGCGCATGTCGCTGATGATTTTCTCACCCGTTCCGTACTGGAGCTTAATGTGCAGCTTCGTGTTGTGCTTGAGGAACATGCCGATAATCGGCGACACGAGATAAAGACCGATCGAATTCAGCGTTCCGACACGCAAGTGCCCCTGCACCTCCTGCGACATGGTCTGAATCGCGACCTGGGCCTGCTGCGTGAGGTGGAGAATGCGTTTGGCGTAATCGTAGAGAATTTGCCCTTGCAGCGTCGGTTTCACTTGGCGCACGCCGCGGACGAGAAGTTCCACGCCCATTTCTTCTTCTAAATTGCGAATCTGCTGGCTGACGGCGGGTTGTGTGAGAAAGAGTTTTTCAGCGGCGGCGGTCATGCTGCCTTCTGAGAGCACCGTACAGAAAGTCGTTAATTGCTGTAAGTTCACGCGGGGATCTCCTCGTTCAAGGGCGTGTGCTCAGCGTTTTACCAGAGGTCGCTTGAAATCTCTAGCGAGACATAAAGATTTCTTATGCTGCAGTGCTGATTGTAGTTTTTTCAATACCTTTGAAATAAAGAAAGGCTTGGTTGCAACCTAAACACTCGGAATACCTATAGAATTTGTCACACGATAATCATTACTTATGTGAGCTGTCAAAATCCCTCGGTTGTCGGACCCCTTGCCGAACGCGATGTTCTCTCTCGCCTGGGGAGGCGGAATGTCGATTTCGAGGGGAATGGTCGGCTTGGGTTTTGTCCTGGCCGTGACAGCATGCGGGTCCAATCATGGACTGATTCAACAGCGCCAGCGCTCTGTGGCTCCGCAGGGAACGCACGATGTGGGAACTGTCCTGCAAGGCGCGAGCGAAGGCCAAGTTGAAAAAATCCTCGCTGCACACCCCGCCGCGCAAGTGCGCGTGCTCAACTCTCAGCACGGCATGTACGAGATTTTCAATGTCGACATCGCCAACGTCAGACAGGAATTTGACGGCCTAAGTGAACCCAATCAGTATTTCACGCGCGAACCTGCCGGCGAAGTTTCGAAGACGTCCATTGCCGGCCCGACCGGTTACAAAATCGGAAATCTAAATCCATGTGCCGATGGCAAATCCATGCCTGAAGCGGTTCTTACGCTTGAGGCGCCGTCTAACGGCGCGATGGATTTGGGTTCGGTGGTGAAGTTCAACGGCAGCGCCAGCAAATCGACCGACGGCTCGCTCTTAAAAATGGCGATGGTGAGCGTGTATCCCGATGCTGCGGGAAAACCGCAGCAGACTACAAACGGGGCAACGCTTTCGATTGTCGCCGACACGCTCGGCCTCTATCAGGTCTTTCTCGTCGTGCAGGATGGTGAGAACGCGTGCGCGATGGATGCGATCCGCTTTGTCGTTTCTGCCAACCGTCCCTATAACGGGCCGAATGCGCCGGCGATGGTGGCCGACCTCTCGCAGTTCTCGCACCTGGCCACAGTGCATGCGCCCGAGGCTTGGAAAATAAGCCAAGGTGACGGGCTTACGATCGCCATCATCGATTCGGGCGTCGACTACAATCATCCGTCCCTCGCGCCCAACATGGCGGTCAACGCCGGCGAGATTCCCGCCAATGGGATCGACGACGATAAAAATGGATTCGTCGACGATGTCGTCGGCTACGATTTCGCCAACAACGATTCGTATCCCTATGACGATGACAGTCACGGCACACATGTGGCGGGCCTTGCGGCGTCGCGGACTTTCGGTTTGGCGCCGCATGCGAAGATTCTTGCCGTGAAAGCCATGACTCCGGCGGGAGGCGATGTCGCATCGGTCGCTGCCGGCATTCGCTACGCCGTCGATCGCAGTGCGAAGATCATCAATGTCTCTCTTGGCACCGCCTCTGCCCTTCCCAGCCCCGCGCTCGTCGCGGCTGCGAACTATGCGGAAGCCAAAGGCGCGTTGATTGTAACTTCGAGCGGAAATGGCGACCCGATCTCAGGCAAAGGCATGAACATCGACGTACAACCGCAATATCCCGCGAGCCTTGACAACAGCAATGTGCTCACCGTCGGCGCGAGCGACGCGAAAGAGTCCCTCGCCTCGTACTCCAACTTCGGCGTAAAATCTGTCAAAGTCGTCGCGCCCGGCGGAACCAAAGACGACTACATTTACTCGTGCGCGTTTGAGAACCCACAAAAACAACTCCTCATCGGCATGGCCGGAACGAGCATGGCAACACCGATCGTTTCGGGCATTGCAGCACTTGTGTGGAGTAAGAATCCCACGCTCAAACCCGCCGAGGTCATTCAAATCCTCGAGCAATCTGGACCCAAAGACCCGAACCTGACCGGCCTCGTGAAGTCCGGGCGGCATGTGGATGCCCTCGGCGCACTCCAAAGTTTGACCGTCAGGAACGTCTTGTTTTGAGACATAAGTTCGCCTCTCTAGACTCTGGTCTAGACCTGAGCGGAGCTTCCGATATTTTCACTATCTCAATGTCTTAGTTTAGGGCCTATAATATAGGAACTACTCGCCAATTCTCGGAGATGTAAATGATTCTTCGCAGCTTGCTGATGCTACTTCTCGTCGCCTGCGGAACGGCCAACGCCAAATTGTTTCGCAACGCGTACGTCAGTTTCGAACTTCCGCCGAATTGGAATTGCAAACTCGAAGGTTCCGAATGGGTTTGTGAAAACGATTTCGCCGGTAAAACCAAAGAAGCCATTATCATTTTGACGGCGAAAGAAGTCGGTCCGACCGACACGCTCGCGGCTTACCTCGCCCACTTGCAGACTCCGCGCACGATCACCGGACGAGGCGGCGTTCCGACTAAATCGCAAGTCATCCACGTCAAAGAACGTATGATCGGCAATCAAATGTGGATCGACGGCATGCACCTGGGCTCCGAGGTCGGTCCGTACTTCACTCGTTACCTGGCCACGATCAAAGATAAAATTTCGATTCTGATCACCTTCAGCGCGCACAAAGAGCATTTCACTAAATACAGCGGCGACTTTATCAAGGCCGTCGAAAGCCTGCGCGTGGTCGCTTCCAAAGATTCTCTCGGCGATCACAGCGGCGGCGTTAACGGCTCGGGCCAGTCGGCAAATGAACACATGGGTGGCCCAATCCCTCTTAACGGAAATCCGTACGGATCAGAAGGTGTCGAACAGTACCCGATCGAGGGCGCAAACGGAAAATCGAAATGGGCCAATCTGTTGATCGTCGCCCTATTGCTCGGAGGAGTCGGGGGCGTCTACTACATGATGACCCAAAAGAAGCCTAAGAAAAAATCCTCCGCGGCTCCTCCGCCGCCTCCGAAAAAGGTAGCGAAGAAATGACGATCCTGAAATTCACAACGGCGCTTACCGTTTTGCTGATCGGCCTGACTGCCGAAGCCAAGACCTTTAAGAATTCGTATGTGGAATTCGAAGTTCCCGACAATTGGACCTGTTTACAAGAAGGCGTCGCGTGGACCTGCACGCCGCAAAATGCGGCCGAGGCAAAAGAGGCCGTGATCGTTCTCGCCGCCAAGGTTGCGGGGCCTGAAGATAATCTCACTAACTTTTTAAATTTTCTGAAGCAGCCGAAAAAAATCACCACAAAAGTGGGAACGCCGATGCCGTCGACGGTGATGTCGGCCGCCGAGCGCCAACTCGGCTCGCAGCGTTGGATTCAAGCGCAGCATTTGGGCTCCGAGGTGCAGGACTATTACACTCTCTATCTCGCGACCGTAAAGGATTCACTGGCAATCCTTGTGAGTTTCTCGGCGGAGAAGAGCCGGTACACCGTTTACAATCCGATTTTCGACAAGGCCATCCGCACGATTAAAATCGTGGCCAGCAATTCGCTCCTTTTTCCGAAAAAAGCGCAGGGTAACGGTTCCGATATTATCGGGATTCAGGTCCCTCAAGGACAAGGTGTGTCGCCGGAAAGCTTAATGTCGCCGCCCGAGCATAGAAAATCTCCAATGGCAAAAGTGGCATTCCCGCTCATCTTGATCCTCGTTGCAGGAGGCGCCGCCGCGTACATCTTTTCGACACGGCGTAAAAAGATTTCCCGTAGCAAAACGCCGAATCCTCGGCCAAAATAAGCCGCAGTTTGATAGGAGGTTTTTACCATGAACTTTAATGTCGACGAAGTTCTCCAGCGCGTTCAAGACCTGCGCTCGCAACTCGAGGTGATGGGTATCACCAGCCAAGGACTCTGGGCTGTCGGCGCTATCGCCGCCTTGCTCTTCATCTTCTCACTACGCGAAGTTTTGACTTGGTATTTCCGCATGAATTTAGTGCGCGACGAAGTCCGCGAACTGCGGGCGCAACTCGTCATCATGAACCGCGCCATCATGGAAACGCGGGATATGCTGATCAATCCTTCTAATGTTCCCGTCCCTCCTATGAAGGCAGACGAACTCGTAAAGATCGCGCAGGGTATGCGCGAAGCTCCTAAGTTCCGCCTCGATCACTAATGCCTCGTCGGCCGAAGGGCAAAGGCCAAGGGCCGAGGGGCGAAGGGTTAGAACTCTCGCCCTGGATTTTTAATTAGGCACCAAATTCCTTTTGCGAGTCCTTCGGCTTTGTTGGCAAGGGGATGGTCGATGATGTCTAGGCAACCCTGCACTTCCTTGATCGATCCGCACTCAACGAAGCCCTTTCGATCTGATCTTTGAGTTCTCCGACCAGAGCCAGAGATTTCACTTCACGGTGCAGCTCTTTTGCCATTTGGTAGGTTCTGAAATTTTGCATTGTGCTTCCTTATATTTTCGGGCCGGAATTTTTAGGGCCTCGCGACGCCCCGAAGGGGCGAAAGGTCCGAAAAATTCTGGACCGAAAATATATGGAGGAGAGAGACAGACGCAGAGTCGGAGGTTAGAGGTTAGAGGTTAGAGATGAGAGGTGAGAGCAGAGTTAGAGTCGGAGAAATCACTGCCTCTATCGCAGCCTCCGCTCTCACCTCTCACCTCTCACCTCTGTCTCTCCCTCTCGCGTTACTGCAAAAATGACTTATAATCTTTCACTTCCAGCCGGCCAAGCTTCTGCATCGAAGCCTCCGCCTTAGCGCGAGGAGCATAAACAAGAATCCGCAAATTGTCGGCGTCAAAATATCTCTTGATTGCCGTATTCACCGACTCCTTCGTCATCTTCGAAACATTATCCAAATAATTCTTTAGATAATCCGGCGAAATGCTGTACCGGTCCAGAATCAACAATTGCTTGCCTAACGCTTCCGCCGTCTCAAAGTTGCGCGGGAATTGGCCGCGCATTAGCGCTTTCACTTCCGTGACTTCGGCATCCGTCACTCCCTCCGTCACGAATTTTTTGTATGTCTTGAGTGACTCCTCAACCGTCTCAGCGATCTTGTCGACGCGCGTGAAAGTGTAAATTCCCATCGGGCCCGAATTCTCGCGCGGATCGAACCAGGCGCTAATGTGATACGTCAATCCCCGCTTCACGCGGATTTCATCGAACAAACGGCTGCCGAACGATTCACCGAGAATCTTCAGCGCCGCGCGGAAATCCAAATACTCGGGCGTATTCCGCGGAATGCCCTTGAAGCCAATCTGGATCTGAGCTTGATTCAAATCGCCGCGATCTACGAGCAGCAGCTCACGCCCTTTCCACTTCGGGAAGTCGGGAACCGTCACTTGCTTCGTGTCTTTCCCTTTCCACGACTCAAGCATTTTAACCGCACTCGCCTTCCACGCATCGTCGTACTGGCCGACAATTGAAATCACGGAGTGGGACGGATCGTAATTTGCGCCGTAAAATTTCTGCATATCCGAGCGGCGGAGCCCCCTTACGGTCTTCGTCGTACCCATGGGCGAGTGCCCATAAGGGTGCTGGCCGTATAAAAATGTCGGCATCAAATATTCCGAGAACTCCTCGGGATGGTCGGCGAGCTTTTGCAAGCCGGCGAGCACATTCTTGCGGTTGCGTTCGATCTCCGCATTCGTGAATGAGGGCTGGAGAAGAATCTCGCCGAATTGCTTGAGCATTTCATCCTTATGGAACGAAAGCGCCGAGCTTGAAACCATCGTGTAATCGGGTTCCACCGCCGTGTCGAAGCTCGTGCCGATCTGCTCGAGATCTTCCGAAATCTGCGTCGCCGAGCGCTTCACGGTTCCTTTGTTCAGCATACTCGCCGTGAAGGCGGCCAAGCCGTCTTTGCCCTTCGGGTCCTGGCTCGATCCGGAATTGATCATCAAATCCATCGAAATATAAGGCAGCGAAGGATCCGGAAGCCAAAGAATTTTCAATCCGTTTTTCAGAGTCTGCGTGTCGTACTTGCGAATCTGAAACGTGTCGGAAGTCGACTCTTTGGCGGACGCCGTGGCGACACAGGCGATGAGTGAGAGTAAAGCCAAGAATTTCATGTGGCACCTCCGGACACTTTCTTAGGATGGACGATGACGATATTGCGTTGATTCGGCTGCAAATACAGTTTCGCCACGCGGCGAATATCGTCGACCGTGACCTCCTGATACTTTTTAAGATCGCTGAAAATTCGCGTGTAATCGCCGAACAAAATTTCGTAGCTGGCCAGGCGGTGCGCGCGCCCTGAAACACGTTTCAAGCCGTCCACGTAATCCGTCATGAAGAGCGTGCGCGCCTTATCCAATTCTTTTTGTGTGACAGGCTTGTCACGCATAAGCTTGACCTGCGCTTCCATCAACGCCAACACTTTCTCCGGATCGGCCTTCGGCTTTAATCCCGCGCCAATGGAGAATTGGCCGGCCAAAACTTGATTCCACGAAGCGGCGTACACACTGAGCGCCATCTCCTTTTTGTAGACGAGCTGCTTATGCAAACGGCTCGACTCTCCTTGACCGAGAATGATCGACAACAAATCCAGGGCGTAATTGTCGGGAGAATTCACATCGGGCAAACGATAGCCCACCGCCACCGTCGGAGCCTGCGCTTCGCGGTCGATCACGGCGCGTACTTCCTTGGTTTGCGGCGCTTCTGGCTTGATGACCGGGCGTTGGATATCTTCCTTCGGCAAGCCGCTGTAGTATTTGTCCACCAGCTTCTTCGCCTCTTCGGGCTTGAAGCTCCCGGCAATGACAAGCACCGCATTGTTCGGGCTGTAATAGGTCTTGTAGAACTTGTGCAGATCGTCCATCGACGCCGCATTGAGATCGGTCATCGAGCCGATCGGCAACCAGTGGTACGGCAAGTTAGTGAACATGATTTCGTTCATCTTCTCACGAATGCCGCCTTCGATATTATCATCGTAACGCATACGGCGCTCTTCTTTGACGACTTCGCGCTCGCTGTTCACGTCTTTGGGGTCGAGCGAAAGATTGCGCATGCGATCGGATTCGATTTGTAAAAGGAGATCGAGATGCTCGGCCGGCGCATTAATGTAATAGCCGGTGTAATCGTCAGACGTGAAGGCGTTGGTTTCAGCGCCCTTGCCATTGAGGAATTTTCCCCACGTATCCTTTCCGAATTTCTTCGTGCCTTTGAACATCATGTGCTCGAAGAAATGCGCGAGGCCCGTACGGCCAGGCACTTCGTCTTTGGAACCGACACGGAACCATTGCTGAATGCTGACGGCCGGAATGCTCGAATCGGGATGCAGCAGCACCGTGAGCCCGTTCTTGAGTTGGTATTTTTCAACCGGAAATTGAATCGCCTTCTCGAGGTCTTGCGGTGTGACCGCATGAGCTGAAAGCGTGAGCAGCAATCCGAAGATTAAAAGGACGTGACGCATAGTTGGAGCCTCCCGAAGGCATAATTGTCTCGGGATGCCCGAAGGCGGTCAAGTGGGGTGAGCGGCCCGCAGGGCCGGAGGCTCACCTCACTGAACGACGAAATCGTTGAAGTACACGTTCTTGACAACGCCCTTCTTAAGGCTGGCGTTGAGATCGGTCACGATTTGATTTTTGAGATGCAGTTTGCCCTGCACCGTTTCGATGTCGCCGAACGTCTTGCCGTTCAAGATGCGCATCACGGCGTCGCGGGCCTGCGGTGTAATACCAATGACCTCTTCATATCCCTCTTCGTCCATCATCTCTAGACTCATGTCGACGCGGATCAAACGGCGCGGAACGCCGTCCAAGTTTGTGTTGAAAGGTTGCATCGTGTAGAGCACCGGATTTCCACGCAAGCTGTCTTCAAAGCTCGCAAGATCGCGCTCGGCCTGCTCTTCTGATAGCTTTTTGTTCTCGACGCCGAGAGTAGATTTGTAGACGAGGAACGAACCTCCGCCCAATACCGCCAAATTGACGACGGCGAAAAGTAGAGTGAACACTTTTTTCATGTCCCTCTTGGGCTTCTCAGGTGCGGCGGCTGCGGCTGCGGCTGCTTCTGCCATAATTAATCAGTCCCTCTTGAGAAACTTATCGGACGTTTGACCTAAGCCTAAAGTCTTGGTTGACTGATTTTCGCCTATGGAACGCCACCGAATAGAAACGCTTCTGGCCCTTAGTTTGGCTCTGATTTCGGTTCAAATTGGTACGAATGGGCGCTGCTTTGCGGCGCAAGCTCCGAAAACTGTCGAACTCCATGACCCGCAGCCTACGCCTCCTGAGAGTGGCCGTTATCCGAGTGCGTTGCTCTCTTTGGACTCACAGGATCGGGCCCTTCTCGTCGACAAGAAAACGCGCACACTGACTGTATGGGAATCTGAAGGCGACAAGATTAAACCTGTCGCTGAGTTTGCGGTCGATCTCGGCGCCCGCGAAGGCAATAAAACGGCCGAAGGCGACCGCAAAACGCCTGAAGGAATTTATTTTTTCCAGTCTTCAATGGATGGGCACAAGCTCGATTTCGACAACTACGGTGAGCATGTTTTTACTACGGACTATCCGAACGTATTTGATCAATTGGAGAAAAAAACTGGCAAAGGAATCTGGCTGCATGCCATTCCCGATTCGAAATCCTTGAAGCGCGGTTCGCATGGCTGCGTCGTGGTTCGCAACAAAGCGATTGAAGAATTGGAAAAATACATCGAGGTCAAACGCACACCTATGATTGTTTTAGACCAAGTCGAATATCTCAATGGGAGAGATTGGACCCGCGAGCGCAGCCGGTGGAAAAAAATATTTCCCGACGCGACTGAGATCTTCACGGAGGGGACAAATCTGGTTGTGAAATTTGGACAGAAAGTGCTTTACGCGGTCCAAAAGGATGAGGGCTTAAAAGTGATCAAGGAAGTCACCGCGTCCATCTAAGCGCCGGACATCCGAAAAACGGACGTCTGGCGGAAAAGAAGTGGCGGTGAGCCTCGCGCCTGCGGCGCACAGCTCCTCCGCCACCTTTTAGCCTTCGAAGTCGCCTTTGTCTTCGAGAGTGACTTCTTCGCAATTGGCGGCGTCGTCTTTCAAAGCCTGCTTGCTCTTTTCGATGTCTTCTTTGGTGACCAGACCCTGTTTGATATTCCAGTCTTTCATGCGCGTGTCGAATTTCAGGTTATCCAACGCTTTATTAAGATCCATTAGGGCCTCCAAATAAGTATCTTAAGCTAATTCCAGTACTTCGGGTCTTGATCCGATGGCTTCGAATCGCGCTCATTGTCTACCACCAACTTGAGCCGGCGTCCACGTTTCGAGGCGCCAGTCCGCTGTTTATTGCGATATCGAGCCACCAGATTCAAATAAACGAAGCCTACGAGCAAGCCCCCGAGGTGCGCCAGGTTGGCGACTTGGGTGCCCGACCCCGCGTCCATCATCGTGACTAGCTCCACACCGCCGATAATGACCGTGAACCACTTCGCCTTCATCGGGAAGAGCATCATAAAGTAAATGATCCGCTCCCCAAACAGTAACCCATAGGCCAGTAACAGCCCGTACCCCGCGCCGGAAGCGCCGACGAGAGGGGTCATCATTCCCGCCACATTGCCGGTGATGTAAGCGTAAAGCGTGGTGCCGAGCAGGTAAACCACGCCGGCGCCGACACCGCAGACCAAATAATAGGTCACAAAGAAACGGCTGCCCCAGCGCGCCTCGAGTTCCGCGCCGAACCACCACAAAATCAGCATATTAAACAAGATGTGGAAGACGCCTGAAGCGTGGAGAAACATGTATGTGAAAAGTTGCCAGATCCAGAAGTCCGAAAACACTTTTTGCGGGACAAGCCCGAAAAGCTCGAGAGGCAAAGAGGTGTGCAAGAACACGCCCGGAAGGAGCACCAAACCGACCCACGCCACCACATTGATGATGACCAAGGCCTTCACGGCCTTCGTGAACGGCACGACCATTTGAAATTGCGGGCCCTGTCCTTGGTTCACTTGTGATCTCCCTGGGGCTGACTGAGTTCGATCAGAATACCGCCGGTGGATTTCGGATGGACAAAGGCGATGAGCTTATTGTGAGCGCCGACTTTCGGTTCTTCGTTGATCAATTGGACGCCTTGGGCCTTCAGTGCTTTCAACGTCGCACGAATATCGGAGACCTTGAGACAAATATGATGGATGCCCGGACCGCGAGATTTCAGGAATTTTCCGACAGCGCTATCGCTTTCCGTCGGTTCGAGGAGTTCGATGCGCGAATCGTTGCCGAGCTCGAACATCCCAACGGTGACTTTCTCGCTGGCGACGGTTTCAACGCTCATCTTGCCGAGGCCCAGAGCTTCGTAAAAGGATTTGCCCTTCTCCAAACTCTCAACCGCGACTCCAATATGGTCCAATTCAAACGTCATTTCCGAAAACGCTCCTCTAATCGAGAATATGTTTGTTCGAGCGTTTCGGGTAGAGCTTTTGTTTCGGCAATTAATGGAAAGAAATTGGTGTCGCCACCCCAGCGGGGAACAATATGCCAGTGCATATGATCGGGAATACCGGCTCCCGCCACCGCGCCTTGATTTAAACCTAGATTAAAGCCCTGACAGCCCAGGACATCTTTGAGGATGCCTGTCGCACGTTTCATCCACATAGCTAGCGCCGTATTGACGTCGTCGGGAATCTCCCAGATGTTGCCAACATGTTTTTTGGGCAGAACCAAGAGGTGACCGGTGTTGTAAGGGTACTTGTTCATCACCACGACACAATGTTCGTCCATCGCCAGCACCAGAGAGTCAAAACTCGGTTTGGTGGCCTTCGCAGCGGCGCAAAACACGCACTCTGTGGAATCGGGTAAAAGTTTGCGGACATAACGGAAGCGGTCCGGCCGCTCCATAAAGTCGCGTTCCTGCGGCCAGACATCCTTAACAAGTTTTAACGCCCAGTTTTTTGCGGACTTCGGCGACTTGGTGGGCTTCTTGGCCTTACGCTTGGCTTTTTTCAAAGGCCAACCGCTCCCGGAACGATCAACAACGGACGGCCATTGAGTTCGGTCTTAAGCAGGTCCTCGGCAATATGAGTGAATTTCGACTCGTCTCTGTCAGACGCATCTTCGAAGAAATCCATAAAGGCATGTTTCTTTTTCGGGTGGAAGACTTCGGCATTTTTGCCGAGGCCGACGGCTTCGCCAAGTGCCTTGCGCGCGTCATCCCAGGTGCCGACTTTATCGGCAAACCCGAGCTTCACGGCTTGGCGGCCGGTGAATACGCGGCCATCCGCGTATTGATCGAGGAAATCCGCCTTCATCTTGCGGCTCTCCATGATCGCGCCTTTAAACTGATCGAGCACGTCATTCAACATCGATTGAAAGTACTCACGTTGTTCCGTCGTCAGCGGTTTATATTCCGCGCCGGCGTCTTTGAATTTGCCGGTGGTGATGGCGTAGCGTTGAACTTTCGCCCAATCGTAGAGTTTTTCGAGATTCATAAATTCCATCAAGGCGCCGATCGAGCCGATCATGCAACCCGGAGTGGTGTAGATCTTGTCGGCGCCAAGGGCCGCGTAGTACGCGCCACTCGCCGTCACCGCACTACAAAATGCGTAGACGGGCTTTTTAAATTCCGTGCGCGTGCGCTTGATCTCTTCATACATCTCCTGGCTCGGTCCAACGACGCCGCCCGGAGAATTAATGCGGATCAAAATCGCTTTAATGCGGTCTTCTTTGCGGTATTTTCTGAGAGTTTCGAGGAACTCATGGCCGTCCATAATGACGCCGTTGAGATCGAGAGCCAGGATCGACTGTTTAGCGAGTCGATCCTCGTGAGGAAAAAAAGTTTCGGCTATGCCGCCAACCGTGACGATCATGCCCACAAGGATCATGACCATCATTCCAACAAAGAGAACTTGAACGACGCGTTTCATAGCCTAACTTTGTGAAAGGACGAGAAGTCTTACGACTTCTTGTCCGAATCAGTTAAGGATGCTTTGAGAGTCTCGCCGAATAGATCGCCGAGGCTGGTCTTCGAAGTCGCCGTGGCTTTTTTCACGTAGTCTTCGACGTCCATCTTCTGTTCGCGCAACTTCACGAGTTTCGCGCTCAGGCCGATCTTACGGGAGTCACGATCGATGGTGATGATTTCAGCACGGAGAACATCGCCGACTTTCACCGCTTCATCGACCTTCTCAACACGTTTGGTGCTGAGTTCGGAGATGTGGATCAAGCCTTCGATATCGCTCTCGAGTTCCACGAACGCACCGAAGTCAGCCAACTTCACGACTTTCACATCGTATTGCGAGCCGATTTTGTATTTGTCTTCGATGTTCGCCCACGGATCTTGTTCGAGCTGTTTCAAACCGAGGCTGAAACGTTCGTTCTCGATGTCGACGCCCAAAACAACCGCGCGCACTTTGTCGCCCTTCTTGAACATTTCCGAAGGATGGTTGATGCGTTTCGTCCACGAGAAGTCCGAGATGTGAATCATGCCGTCGATACCTTCGTCCACGCCAATGAAGACGCCGAAATCGGTAATCGATTTGACTTCGCCTTCGATGATCGTGCCCGGTTGATACGATTCTTTGAGTTCCACCCAAGGATTGGTCTCGAGCTGTTTCATACCCAAGCTGATGCGGCGGTTAGCGCCATCGATTTCAAGAACCTGAACGTCGACTTCGTCGCCGACTTTCAAGATCTGCGACGGGTGCTTCACGCGCTTCGTCCAGCTCATTTCGCTGACGTGAATCAAGCCTTCAACGCCTTCGCTGAGTTCAACGAATGCGCCATAATCGGTCAGGCTGACCACTTTGCCTTTAACTTTTTTGCCGACGGTGAATTCAGCGGCAACGGCTTCCCAAGGATCGGCCTTGAGTTGCTTGAGACCGAGGCTCACGCGCTCTTTTTCGTTGTCGAATTTGAGCACTTTCACTTCGATTTCGTCACCGACGTTGAGGATTTCCGACGGGTGCTTCACGCGGCCCCAGCTCATGTCAGTAATATGGAGGAGACCGTCCATACCGCCGAGGTCAATGAACGCACCGTAATCGGTGATGTTCTTGACCACGCCCTGAACGATCGAGCCCTCTTTCATGGCATCGAGAGTCTGCGTGCGCAAGCTTTCGCGCTCTTCCTCGAGCAATGCCCGGCGGGAAAGAACGATGTTGCCACGTTTCTTGTTAAACTTAATGACTTTGAATTTATATTTCTTACCGATGTACGCATCGATGTTACGCACGGGGCGCAGATCGATTTGGCTGCCAGGCAAGAACGCCTTCACGCCGATATCGACGCTCAAGCCGCCTTTAACTTTGGCGATAATCGTACCTTCGATGACCTCTTCGTTTTCCGCTGCACGCGAAATATCGTTCCACGCGCGGAGCATGTCGGCCTTGTCCTTCGACAAGACAACCATGCCGTTTTCGTTTTCGATGCGGTCAATGTAAACTTCAACTTCCGAACCGACTTGAATGTCACGCGCGCCATCGACGACACGGAATTCGCTGATCGGAATCAGACCTTCACTTTTATAGTTAATATCGACGAGGACGTAGTCTTCCTGAACTTCCACCACGCGGCCCTTAACGATGTCGCCGACTTTATTGTCGCGTTCACCTAAGGATTTTTCGAACATATCGGAGAAGTTTTCTCCGGCCTTGGCGGATTGATTAAACAATCCAGGATTGCTTGGAACATCTTTGTCGGCGGCATCGAGTTGAGCCAGAATTTTCTCCCTCTCAGCCTGGGCTCGACTCTTGTTTTTAGAACCACCAGACGTGTTGACCATACGCAAAAATACCTCCTCTTGGGAATATCACCGTCAACGCAGGCAATAACCCGTTTTTATTTCTCATTTTAGAAACGAGATAAGGACTTGTTATAGATGGGAAACAATTGAAGTCAAGGCTTTAGAGCCGTCTGGACCCATTCATGGATGCGGTCGACGACCTGGCTCAGCTCGAGCCCATTCGAGTCCACAACCCTAGCATTCGGCGGAACCTGCATGGGCGCTGCAGCGCGACTCGAATCCTGCTGATCGCGCACTTTCTGCTGAGAATGAATCTGTTCAAAGCTGAGCCCATGTTCGCGGGCCCGGCGCGCGGCGCGCTCCTCCTGGCTCGCGGTCAAATACACTTTAAGGAGAGCGTCCGGGAAAACCACGGTTCCGCAATCGCGTCCTTCGGCGACCAGGCCGGGGACTTCGTTGGCGCAGTCGCGCTGGTTCTGCAGTAGCGCTTTCCGCACTTCGGGGATCTGGCTGACCTGACTGGCGCGGGAGCCGTTGTCCTCACTGAGAATCTCGTTGGTGACGTCTTTATCTTTATAAAATACGCGGGTTTGATCGTCATCGAGGCGCACCCGCCAGATGTTGCCGGCACCCGAGAGGGCGACGAGATCAGGAGTTGCGGTCACATTCTCTTTTGACGCGACAAAGGCGAGTCCACGGTAAAAGGCGCCGGTCGACACCCATTTCCACCCGAGCCGGCGGGCGAGCTCACGGCTCACCGACGACTTGCCCGAAGCGGCAGGGCCATCAATTGTCACAACGTTCTTGGTTTTCACGTTTTTAAATTCTTAATTGAGATCGGAACTGGGCACAATCAAATTCCTCGCGGATAGATCTGCAACAGTGGCCTCAATACATCTACCGCGCGAGTGAAGTCGTCCAATTCGGGGCTTGACATTCCGGCGTAGCGCGCCAGCCGGAATAAAAAGACGACGGCTTGCGCGGGCGAAATCGCCTCGACTTCCGAACCCTTCCAATTCTCCTCGTAAAGCGTTCCCACCAACGTGTGTTTGAGGGTGATAAAGTCGTCAAATTTATCCGGCACCCAATCCAAGTCGTGGACCAATTTATCGATGAACTTGAGGCGCGCCCACTTGCCAATCGATTCAAGGCCTACCTCCGGGTCGCGGAACGACAAGAAGTCCTGGAGAAATTCGGTGGCCTGCCGGACCGTTTTCGTGACTTCCGGTAAGTTCACCACATAGGGCAACTTCGCACTCATGGCATGCGCCCACGCGGTCTTTACAAATCTAGGACGCATTTCGGAAAGTTCGATCAGAAAGAGTGTCTGCTTCTGCATCCACCCGAAGCCGCGCTCAAACCGGTCTTTCCCGCGGGTTTTACCTGTCCCCAGCAAGAAATCCAGCCAATACGCCTCAAGGAAGCGGTTGAGATTTTCAAACGCGAGCGCTTCATTTCCGGGCCGCATCAGGTAACTATTGCGGAGATAGGGCGCCCAATCGCTCCATGTGGTGAGCGGGGCGTCGACGGAGTCAGCCTCAAAGGCAAACAAGTAGGCGAGTACTTCGCGCGACCCGACAGGGACGCGGTTGATAAAGAGTCTGAGCTCTTCACGCCGCCTCTGGCGCAGAACTTCATTGGTCCCTGTCCTTAACAAATCGTGTGTCGCCCGCTGGGTGCCTCGCGGCGCCATGAGAAACGCATTGCAGGCGCGAGGATTAAAGGATGTCGTTGTCGCGTCCGTAATTGTGCCTGCGGAAATTTCCCCCAAAAGGGCAGCCGCCAATAGAAATAGCCTCGATCCCACAAGACCTCCGGTCCTAAGTGCCCCAAAC
>Ga0265338_10000931_pt1 | contig 49350 bp, 43 predicted proteins | sample 42126metaG_FD_193579 | JGI IMG/M metagenome (GOLD analysis project Ga0265338, IMG submission 193579) | Rhizosphere microbial communities from Carex aquatilis grown in University of Washington, Seatle, WA, United States - 4-21-26 metaG | ecosystem: Host-associated > Plants > Roots > Rhizosphere...
CTATGCCGCCGAGCGGGCGCGCGGCGCCTATCTTGTCCTGCTCAACGACGACTGCGTGGTGCAGCGGGGATGGCTCGAGTCGTTGGTTCAGACGGCGCAGCGTCGTCCGCGCGCCGCGGTCGTCGGAAGCACGTATCTCAATCCCGACGGGAGTCTGCAGGAGGCCGGTGCGCTCCTGTGGTCGGACGGCACGACCGACGCGGTCGGCGCCGGCGCGCCGGCCGGCCTGCATGCGTTCGAGCGCAAGGTCGACTACTCGTCCGGTGGTTCGCTCCTCATCCGCAAGGACGTGTGGGACGAGCTCGGCGGGCTCGACGAGGCGTACTACCCGGCGTACTTCGAAGACGTCGACTTCTGCCTGCGCGTCGTCGAAGCCGGCTGGGAGGTGTGGTACCAGCCTCTCTCGGCGGTGCGGCACGCCCGATCCGCGAGCACCGCGATCGACTTTCGCCAGTTCCTGTTCCGGCGCGCGCGCGAGACGTTCGTGAGCCGGTGGTCACGCGTGCTCGAGACGCGCGAGCCGAAAGGCGCCGAGGAACGCGCGTTGTGGAAGGCGATGGGCGCTCCGATACGGGTGCTCGTGATCGACGACCAGCTGCCCGACCCGAGTCTCGGCTCCGGATTCGGCCGCATGTACGACACGCTCTCGATGCTCGAGCGCGAGCCCGACATCCACGTCGCGTTCTATCCGAGCACGCAGCCGCGGCCGCTCCCGAGTTTCTTCGCGCTGCGTGCGGTTCGCGTGATCAGCGACCTCGAGCAGCACCTGTCGACCGCCGGGGTCGATTACGACGTCGTTGTCATCTCGCGTCCGCACAACGGGGAGTTGACCCGAGATCTGCTCGCTCGTTACCTCCCCGACGCGCACGTGATCTACGACGCCGAGTCGCTGTTCCACCGTCGGCTCTCGCTGCAGGCCGAGGTCGAACCCGACCCCGCGCGCCGCGACGCGCTGCTCGCGGAAGCCGCCGAGGTGAAGTCGCGCGAGTACCTGGTCGTGAAGGCAGCCGACTCCGTCGTGTGCATCTCGGAGCTCGAGGCGGCCGAGCTGCGCGAGGTCACCGACGTACCGGTGCGCGTGATCGCCCCGTTCTTCGAGGCGCCCGAACCCACACCCGCCGGCTTCGAGCAGCGCGCCGACCTCGGCTTCGTCGCCGGGTGGGCGGCCGGGCCGGGCTCGCCCAACTGTGACGCGTTGCGTTGGTTCGTGCGGGAGGTCATGCCCCGGGTGCGCGCGTCGGTTCCAGGTTGCCGGCTCCTCGTCACCGGAGCCAATCCGCCGCCCGACGTCGCGTGGCTCGACGGCAGCGGAGTGCGTTTCGTCGGTGGCGTGCGCGATCTCCGTGCGTTCTACAACCAGGTGCGCGTGATCATCTCGTCGACCCGGTTCGGAGCCGGGGTGAAGCTCAAGACGGTCGAGGCCGTGCAGTACGGCGTGCCGGTCGTGTCCACGGAGGAGGCCGCGACCGGCCTCGACGAAGGGTTGCGGTCGGCGGTCTGGGTGGCGAACGAAGCCGCAGCCTTCGCCGACGCGGTGATCGCGGTCCTCACGGACCAACCGACATGGGAGCGACAGCGGCAGTTAACCTTCGCTCAGCACGATGCTTCGGGCATTCAGCAGTCGGGCGTCGGATTGTGGCCGGCCATCGTCCGGTCGGCGTGCTCGTCCGCGAAGGAAGCTGAGGTGGCTCGGTGACAGACAGCTGGGAACGCGTCGTTCACACTTCGGAGACGGTCGGTTCGGATCTCACGCGTCGCGACTGGGAGTTGCGCGAACGGGTCGGCGAGCTCGAAGCGGAGCTCTCGGAGCGAATCGAACGGGAGCGCATCCGCGAGCTGGAGCTCAGCTCGCAGCGGCACGAGCTCGAAGTCAGGTTCGCCTACAACGCCACCCTCGAACAGCGTGTGCTCGAGCACCAGCGCCAAATCGAGTGGTTGCAGGGGCATCTCGAGAGCGAGGAGCATCGCTTCGCCGCCGAGCACCAGCAGTTGACCGAGGAGATCGAGCGGAGCGCCGAAGCGCTCGCGGTCGAGCGCGAGCGGGTCGCGGAGCATCAGCGGGCCGTCGACTGGTTCCAGCGCGAGCGTGATCTCGCGCGGGCCGAGCTCGACGCCGAGCGGCAACGAGTCTCCTATCGCGCGGTGCAACGCGTCACCTCGTGGGCGAGAAGGCATCGCATCCTGTCTGCGTTGTTCCGACGAGCCGCCCGCGTCGTCAGCGGGTAGATCGCGGTGTCGGCCTGAGGTGATCTCGTACGCGCAGAATGCCGAAGATGTCGTGCTGGCCCGCGCGCTTCCCGCGGCGTCCGGCTTCTATGTCGACGTAGGCGCCGGCCACCCCGACATCTCCTCGGTCACCAAGCACTTCTACGATCTCGGTTGGCACGGGATCAACATCGAGCCCCGCGCCGACGCGATTGCGCTCCTCGAGCAAGCGCGGCCGCGTGACGTCAACCTCCAGCTGGCCGTCGGAGCGTTCGATGGGTCGACCGACCTGTACGTCGTCGAAGGCGACGCCGACCTCTCGACCATCGATGCCGACGACATCGAGTTCCTTCGCAAACGCGGATACGAGTTCACGGTGGAGACCGTGCCCGTGAGGACGCTCGACAGCCTTCTCGACGAGCACGGCGTGACGACGATCGACTTCCTCAAGATCGACGTGGAGGGGAGCGAAGGCGACGTGCTCGCAGGCGTCGACCTCGTTCGTTGGCGTCCGCGGGTGATCGTGATCGAGAGCATCCGACCGTGGAGCCGCGAGCGCAGCGACGCGAGCTGGCGCTCCATTCTCGAGTCGCAGCACTATCGCGAACGTTGCTTCGACGGCATCAATCTCTTCTTCGCTCACGAAGACGACGAAGCGATCGCGACGACGCTCGTGCCCGCGTCGGTGCTCGACGAGTACGAGCCGGCGGCGATGACCGCGATGCGAGACGGCATCGAGGGGCTCCGCGTCTACGTGGCGAAGCTCGAGGACGAGGTCGAACGCCACCGCGAGCTCGAGGAAGAGGTGAGCACCTACGTCGCGACGCTGGAGGCCGAGCTCCAGCCGGGCGAGGTCGCGCCGGTGATCGGGCTCGACCGCACGATGCGCGAGCGCCTGCCGTCGACCATCCGCCCGCCCGCACCGGCGCGACTCGCGCTGGTCGGTACCCCGCGGGCGGGGAGCGGCTGGGTCCGGAAGGTGGTCGCGGAGGTGCTCCGCGCCGAGGAGCTCCCGGCGATGCATCCGGCCGACCTCGACTGGAACGAGCTGCCCGAACGCTTCGTCATCCAGCTCTCGTGGTCGCGCACGCGGGTTCTCGAGCGCGCATTGCGGGAGCAGGGGATCACGGTCGTGAGCGTCGCGCGCCACCCCCTCGACGTGTTGCTCTCGATCCTCGACTTCTCCCAGGACGACCACGCAGGAGTTACCTGGCTCGACGGTCACGAAGGCGACGAAGAGTCGCTGCGCGGCGCGCACGGAGCTGATCCCGCGTTCCTGGAGTGGGCGGTCGGCCCGCGTGCTCGCCTCTTGCTGTCGTTGACTCCACAGTGGTGGCAGTCACCGATCACGCACCGGCTCCACTACGAAGATCTGCTCGCGGCGCCCGACGCCGGATTCGCCGCCTTGTTCGGCGAATGTGAGCTCGAGCCGCTCGGCGACACGCAGCAGGCCGTGGCCAACAACGCTTCGGCCCGGCTCCGGCCGGCGACCAGCACCGAGCAGTCGCGGCGCGTGTCCCGAGGTGATTGGCGCACGGCGTTGTCGGCCGCGCAGGTCGAGCTGCTCGTCGGCGCCCACCGAGACGTGATGGTCAGCCTCGGATACGACCCGGATGACCGAACGCTCGGGTAGCCGGCGCCGGGGTGCTATTACCCCCGCCGGGGGTGAGCGTGCTCCCTTGCCTTCGCTGTGAGTTCCCGATCGAATGCGATGAGTGATCGCGGCAGAGCGGACCTGAGGTGCGGGCAGTCCGCGTGCTGGCGTGGAGCGAGATCAAGCGCCGCTGGCGCGGTGGAGTCGCGCTCGCGCTGTTGGTCGGCGCGATCGGCGCGATCGTGCTCGCGACCGCGGCCGGTGCGCGCCGAAGCGGGACGGCCCTGCCCCGGTTCACCGCGTTCAGCCGGTCGGCCGACGTATCGTTCCTGCCCGGCGGCCTGAGCTACACACCCACACCCGCGCAGCTCCGCGCGGTGCGCCACCTCCCCGGCGTGGCCGCGGTCGGCGAGGTCCGGTTCTTCGCGGTGAACGCGAAGGGGCTGCCCGAGGGCTCGGGAATCGCGGCCGCGGTCGACGGCGCAGAGGGCAACGAGGTCGAGCGGCCACGCGTCGTCTCCGGGCGGGCGGCGAATCCGTTGGCCGCCGACGAGCTCGCGGTCGACGAGCCCTTGGCCGCGAAGTACCACCTGCGGATCGGCGGACACCTTGATCTCGCGTCGTACACGCCCGCGGAGTTCCGGGTCGCGGCCACCGGGCGCGGTGGTCCGCCTCCGCGTCCAACCGGCCCGGCCGTGCGACTGCGCATCGTCGGGATCCTGCGGCGCCCGCTCGACCTCGGCGACGACGCCGTGCAGGGCGGGCTCCTCTTGCTCACGCCCGCGTTCAACCGGACCTATCTCGACCGCATCGGTAACTTCGGCGTGCTCCTCGACGTGCGGACCGTGCACGGAGCGCCCGACGTCAAGCGCGTGACCGCGGGGGTACAGCAGATCTTCCGGAGCAACGGTGGCGTAAGCCCGCAGGGAGCGACCAACGCGACGCAGGGCGCGGGCGACGCGATCAACGTGCTCACGCTGGCACTCTGGATCCTCGCCGGCGTCGCCGCGCTCGCCGGGATCGTGGCGCTCGCGATCGTGTTGAGCCGCGAGCTCTCACGGGTCGGCGTCGACCAGGCGACGCTGCGCGCCCTCGGTGTGACCCGCGCGCAGCGTCTCCTGGCGATGGCGCCACTCGCGGGGCTGATCGGCGCCGCGGGCGCGTTGCTCGCGGTGCTCGGCGGCGTCGCGTTGTCGCCGCTGTTTCCCGTGGGGGTCGCGCGCGCGGCCGACCCGAGCGTCGGGTTTCACGCGGACTGGGTCGTGCTCGTTGCCGGCTTCGTCGCGGTGATCGCGGTCGTGCTCGTGATCGCCTCGTTCGCGATGTACCGAACCACCGGACGGGCGGCGCTCGCGGAGCCGACGCGCTCGCGCCGCCGGGCGTCGAAGGTCGTCAGCGCGGCGTCTCGCGCGGGCGCCCCGCCGAGTGTCACGAACGGGCTGGGTATGGCGCTCGAAGCCGGGAGCGGGCGAACGGCGGTGCCGGTGCGGTCCGCGTACCTCGGTGCCGTGCTCGGCGTGCTCGGCGTCACCGCGGTCTTCGTGTTCTCCGCCAGTCTCGACACCGTCGTCGCGACGCCGGCTCGCTACGGCGCCAACTGGAGCTTCAGCGTGGCCGACTCGGGCTTCAGCAACTCGGCGCAGGATTGCGGAAGCAACGATTTGGGCCTGACCAAGGTCGAAGGTGTCGACGCGGTCGCGGCCGTGTGCGAAGACGGCGCGCAGGTGGGCGGAAGGCCCGTCGTGGGTTGGGGCTACACGCCGATTCGGGGCACGATCGATCCGGGCATCACCGAGGGACACGCGCCGCAGACCGCTGACGAGGTGGCACTGGGCGCGTTGACTCTCGACGCGTTGCACAAGCGCGTCGGCGACACGGTCGACGCGCGCGGGCCGCACGGACCGGTCACCTACCGGATCGTCGGCCGCGCCCTGTTCCCGGTGTTCGGCGACGCCCAACCCCTCTCCGACGGTGCGGCGTTCACGGGCGCCGGGCTGTCGCGCATCTTCGACGACAACGCGTCGTCGAACCGCTACCTCGTCGGTCGCTTCGCGCCGGGAAGCGCGCCCGCGGTGGTCGAGCGTCGCATCACCGCGCTGGCGAAGCTCGACGCACCCGGCGCGCCGACCGTCCCGATCGAAGTCCAGCGGATCCACCAGATCAGCTGGCTGCCGGTCACGCTCGCAGTGTTGCTCGGCGGTCTGGCGCTCGTCGCAGTCGGCCACGCACTGGTCACGGCGACGCGCCGGCGCGGCCGCGATCTCGCGCTCCTCAAGACCCTCGGGTTCACGCGTCGCCAAGTGCACGCGACGGTGGCCTGGCAGGCCACGACCCTCGCGGTCGTCGGCTTCGCGGTCGGGATCCCGACCGGGTTGATCGTCGGCCGCGTCCTGTGGCGGCTGGTCGCCGACGGCCTCGGCGTGTCGGCGAGCCCCGATCTCCCCGTGCTGGCGCTGATCGTCAGCGTGCCGTGCGGGCTCGTGCTCGTGAATCTCGTCGCGTCGGTTCCTGCCGTGTTCGCGGCGCGGACCCGGCCCGGTGTCGCGCTGCGGTCGGAGTGATCGCCGCCCTGCAAGACTCGTCCGATGCGCGCGCTTGCCGCGGCCGGTGTCGGCTTCCTCCTCGCGGTGCTGTGGTTCGACCTGATGTTCGACGTCCAGGTGCGCGGGCATCACGATGCCGAGCTCCCCGCCGAGGTCCGCGACTCGATCGCCACCTACTACCGGCGCGTCACGACGACCGCTCGGCCCATGAACCGGCTCGTCGCGACCGCGATGCTCGCGGCGCTGGTAGGTCTCGTCGGCGAGATCGTTCGGAGTGACGTGCGCGCGTGGGTCGCGTGGCCGTCGTTGGCGCTCACCGCGCTCGGTATCGGTCTTGCCGCGGCCCGGACCGTGCGCAACGCGATCCGACTCGGCGCGCAAACCGATTCCGCAGAGCGTCAGAGCGGTCTCGCCCGGATGATCCTCCGCGACCACGTCGTGTGCTTCGTCGCGATCGCGGGCGCGCTGATCCTGCAGGTGGCTGTGGCGCGGTAGGCGGTGGTCCGCGTCGAGCGAACCGGGACCCGACGCGACTCAGCGGGATTCGCGCTCCGAGCGGGCGGCCTCGATCGCAGCCCCCGCGTCGATGAGCTCCTGCGCGGTCAGTCCGGCGGGAAGACCTTCGCCACGGAACAGGCCGGAGGTCGGACCGCTCCCGCCGAGCGCGTTGGCCGCGAGCACCACGGCCGCGCTGTTCCAGGTGGGCTGCTCGGGGGTGTAGTAGTCGCCCGGCTCGTGGAAGCGGTCGTCGGGGAAGTTCATCCCGGTCCAGTAGCTGCCGTCGTCGTGGCGCAGGAACTGGACCGACGCGAACAGGTCGCGCGCTCGGTCGTGCAGCCCGATCGAGTCGAGCGCCATCACGAGCTCGCAGGTCTCGGCCGCGGTGATCCACGGTTGGTCGGAGACGCAACGCACACCGCGGCCGGGCGCGACGAACGTGTCCCAGCGCGACGCGACGCGCGCTTCGGCTGCGTGGCCGCGCAACACACCCGCGAGGATCGGGTAGTACCAGTCCATGGCCCAGCGTTCCTTGTCGAGGAATCGCTCCGGCCGATGGGCGATCGCGATGGCCAGCGAGCCGAGTGACAGCTCCCAGTCGGGGCGCTCGCGCCCGAGGCGCTCGGCGGCCGCGATCGCGCAACGCAACGACGAGTAGATGCTCGACGATCCGGTGAGCAACGCACCCTTGCCGTCGCGGCGTTGCGGATCGGCGTCCCACTCGATCTCGCCGGTGGGGTGCTGGTTGTCGAGCGCGAAGTCGATCGCGCGCTCCACCACGGGAAAGAGGTCTTCGAGGAATCCGGTGTCGCCGGTCGCGAGGTAGTGGTGCCACACGCCGTTGGCGACGTAGCAGGCGACGTTGGTGTCGAGCGTGTGCTCCTTCACCGCGTCGCCCTCGTAGTACGCGTGCCACGACCCGATCGGGTGTTGCAGGGCGCGGAGCCATTCGTAGGCGCGCTCGGCTTCCGCGAAACGGCCACCGATGTCGAGTGCCATCGCGGCTTCCACGAGGTTCCACGGGTCGGTGTGGCCGCCGGGTACCCACGGGATGTTGCCGTCGGGCTGCTGCACCGACGCGATCGCGTCGATGGTCTGTGCGATCTGCGCGCCGGTCAGGATGCCGGCGACCTCGGGGAGGGGACGATCAGCCAAGGCTGCGCTTCCCCCACTTGGCGGCCGACGGCGGAACCTTCTCGCCGTACACGACGAGGCTCTTCCCGAGCACCGGGTTGAGCGCCCGCTCGGTCACCCGGGCCCACGCCGGGTCGTGCTCGATCAGGTGACAGAGGAAGTCGTGGTACCGCTTCACCGGTGGGGCGTCGGGATTGTCGAGCCCGTACGCGCACTTGAGCCACCAGTACGGCGAGTGAAACGCGTGGGCGTGATGCGAACCGCGCAGGAAGCAGCCGGCGCGTTCGACCTTCTGCTCGAGCTCGTGCTGGCGGTAGATGCGCACGTGTGCGCCCGGCGCGTCGTGGTACAGATCGTTGATCGCCCACGAGACCCGCTCCGGCCAGCGCGTGGGCACTGTTGCCGCGAGGCGGCCGCCGGGGCGCAGGACGCGCACGATCTCCACCAGCGCGCGTTCGTCGTCCCAGATGTGCTCGAGCACCTCCGACACGATCACGCGGTCGAAGCTGTCACTCGGGAAGGGCAGGTCGAGGGCGTCGCCGTTGACCACGCCCGCCCACTGGTCCATCTCGATCTCGCCGGCTTCGACCATCGCGCCCGCCACTGCTGCAACGTCCTTCAGGTCCGCGGCCGAGTAGTCGAGTGCCGTCACCCGCGCCCCGAGGCGCATCGCCTGGAACGCGTGACGGCCTCCGCCCGCGCCGAGGTCGAGCAGGCGCTCTCCGGGAGCGAGCCGCAGCCGCCGGAAGTCGACCGTCAGCATCCGCTATGCCGAGTCGAAGCGCCGCCGCGCGTGCGCTTCGAGCTCGAGGTAGTACTGCTCGGCGGTGCCTTCGGCGGTCTTGCGCCACGTGAAGCGGTCGAGGACGCGCCGCCGGCCGGCTTCGCCCAGGCGGGCGCGCTGATCGGCGTCGTTGAGGGTCTCGACGAGTTGGTGCGCCAGCGCGCCGGCGTCGCCGGTGGGCACGGTCATCGCACAGTCGCCCGACGGTCCGACCACCTCGGGGAGCGCGCCGCCCGTCGTGGTCACCAACGGCACACCGCAGGCCATCGCCTCGATCGCCGGCAACGAGAAACCTTCGTAGAGGGAGGGCACGACCGCGATCTCGGCCTCCGCGTAGAGCTCGACGACGCGCTCGTCGGTGATGCCGCTCACGAACTGCACGGCGTCGGTGAGCCCGAGCCGTTCGAGCTGCGCCGGAACCGCGCTCTTGTGGCGCGGCTGACCGATCACGACGAGATGCGCGTCGTCGCGTTCGGTGCGCACCTTCGCGAGGGCTTCGATCAGGTAGGTGAGACCCTTCAGTGGGACGTCGGCGCTTGCGGTGGTCAACATGCGGCCCGGGACGCGTGCGATGTGCGGGAGCGGACGGAACCGCTCCTGGTCGACACCGACCGGCACGACGTTGAGGGTGCCGATGTCGACGCCCATCTGCGCCACGATGTCCTTCTTCGAGTTCTCGGACACGGTGATGTGGCGGGGCACTTGGCGCGCCACCTTCATCTGCATGCCCAAGAAGCCGTACCAGCGGCGAAGCGTCGCGCGCCGCCAGGGACCGCTCGCGGCCGCGAGGTCGAGGTCGCGGTCGACGGTGATCGGGTGGTGCAACGTGTTGACGAACGGCCAGTCGTCGCGCAGGAAGCCGAGCAGCCCGGCGCCGAGGCACTGGTTGTCGTGCACGAGGTCGAACTCGTCGCGCCGGCCGCGCAGCGCCTTGTAGACGCGCTGGCTGAACGCGTACGGCTCCGGGAACCCGGCGCTGCACATGATCGCGAACTCCCGGAGGTCGTCGATCGTGCGGAACTCGTGCGGCCACGGGACGCGGAACGGGTTGTCGCGCCGGTAGAGGTCGAGACCCGGCACCTTCTCGAGCACCACCGGATCGTCGGCGACCGGCCACGGCTGGCCCGCGAACATCGTGACGGAGTGACCGAGACCGGTCAGCTCACGGGTGAGGTGACGGCTGTAGACGCCCTGACCCCCGCAGTGAGGGTTTCCCCGGTAGATGAGGAAGGCGATGCGAAGCGGATCGCCGGGGCGCGGCAGGGGGACCGGACGATCAGGCATGTAGCGACCAGGATGGAGGGCGGGCTCCCGTGGCCGCAAACTCACGCCCAGGACCCAGGCGGAATCGGGGGATGGGCCGGCCGGGCCGGGCGATAGGGTCGCGGGGATGACCGGCCCGGCGATCACCGGAGGGATGCTCGCCCGGTCTCACGGGGTGGGAGATCCTCGTTGGTCGCCCGGGGGCGAGCGGCTGGCCTGGACCGACCGCTTCAACGGTCGCGTCGATCTCGTGGTCGCCGCGGCCGACGGCTCGGCCGCCCCGGTGGTCGTCACCGCGCACCGCGGCGTGGGTGGCGGTTGGTGCTGGGCGAGCGACGACGAGTTGGTGGTCGCCACCGACGACGGCCGGCTGATCACGATCGCACCCGATGGCTCGACGGGCCGGGTGCTGCACCGCGACGGCGAGGCGATCGCTCCGACCGTGTCCGCGCGCGGCGAGGTCGCCTTCGCGATCGAACGCGACGATGCGTGCGACATCGCCGTGGTCCCACTCGACGGTTCGGCCTGGCCGGTTCGCGTCTCGCACGCCGACTACGCATGGGACCCGGCATGGTCACCCGACGGGCTCACACTGGCGTGGCACGAATGGGATCTGCCCGACATGCCGTGGGACGCGTCACGCGTCGCGTTCAAGCCCATGTCGGGTGCGCACGGCGCGGGCAGCGCGAAGATCGGCGGCGACGCCGTGGCCGCGAGCCAGCCGCGCTTCTCGCCCGACGGCACGCAGCTCGCGTTCGTGTCCGACGCAGACGGTTGGCCCGCGTTGTGGGTGTCCGCGCCCGACGGCACGAACGCGCGGCCGGTGATCGCCGAGGGTCGGGAGCACGCCGAGCCGTCGTGGGGACCGGGCCAACGCTCGTTCGCGTGGTCGCCCGACAGCTCCGAGCTCGCCTGGTGCCGCAACGAAGACGGCTTCGGCCGGCTCGTGATCGCGGCGCCGGGCAAGCGGTCGGCGCGCGAGCTCTCCAAGGGTTGGCACCGCGGCCTCGATTGGGATGCGCGCGGGATCGCGTGCGTTCGCTCGGGAGCGGTGACACCGCCGCAGGTCGTCGTGCTCGCCGCGAACGGGTCGGGACGGCGCGCACTCGCGCGGGGCCCGATCGGCGGGTTCGAGTCGAGCGGTTTGGTCGAGCCGCGGGCCGTGACGTGGAAGTCGGGGAGCGCGACCGTGCACGGGCTGCTGTGGCGCCCGGCCCACGCTTCCACCTCGGCCCGTCCGCTGCTCGTGTCGGTGCACGGCGGGCCGACGGGCCAGGCGCTCGCCGACTGGACACCCCAAGTGCAGGCGTTCGTGCAGCGTGGATGGTCGGTGCTGCAACCCAACTATCGGGGATCGACCGGCTACGGCCGCGCCTACACGCAGGCGTTGGCCGGCTACTGGGGCGACCGCGACGTGGCCGATGTCGCGTCGGGCATCCGTCACGCGGTGAAAGAAGGATGGGCCGATGCCGCTCGCGTCGCGATCATGGGCGGGAGCGCCGGCGGCATGACCGCGTTGCTCACTGCGGCCCAGCACCCGGATCTGGTGCACGCGGTGATCGCCCGCTTTCCGGTCTGCGATCTCATCGACTTGGCCGCGACCACGCACCGCTTCGAGTCGACGTACACGTTTCGCCTCGTCGGCACGCTCCCGGAGGCGGCCGACACCTATCGCGACCGTTCGCCGCTCGCGCAGGCGGGCGAGATTCGCGCGCCGGTGCTCCTGCTCCACGGCGACCACGACACGTCGGTGCCGCTCGCGCAATCACAGTCGATCGCCGACGCGCTGCGCGCCGCGGGCACAACGGTCGAGCGGCACGTGTACCCCGGCGAGGGGCACGGCTGGTCGAGGTCGGAGACGATCGCCGACGACTTCGACCGGGTCGACGCCTTTCTCCGACGATGGGTGCTCCCTCGTTGAGCCCGCGTTCGCCCGGCGCGGCGGGTCCGGACGACGGCTTTCAGGGGCCGAAACGGGGAGCCGACCGAGCGGTGCTGCTCGCACACGGCGCCGGTGCCGACATGCACGCCGCCGCGTTGACGACCGTCGCTGACGCGCTGGCCGGCGCACGCGTTCCGTCGTTGCGGTTCGACTTCCCGTACCGGCTCGCCGGTCGTCGCGCGCCCGACCGCCCGCCCGTGTTGCTCGCCGCGGTTCGTGACGCCGCGGCGGAGCTCGCCCGGCGCGCGAAGGTGCCGCCCGAACGCCTCGTGCTGGGTGGGCGGTCGATGGGCGGTCGCATCGCGTCGATGGTCGCCGCCGCCGACGTCGACGGCATACCGGCGCTCGGGCTCACGCTCCTCGGCTATCCGTTGCACCCGCCGGGTAAGCCGGATCGACTCCGCGTCGAGCACTTCCCCGCGCTGACGATGCCGGTGTTGTTCGTGAGCGGGACGCGCGACGCGTTCGGCACTCCCGAGGAGTTGCAGCGCCACGCGAAGAAGATCAAGGGCGCGGTGGAGTTCTCCTGGATCGAGACCGGTGACCACAGCTTCAAGCCGTTGAAGGCCAGCGGGTTGAGCGCAGCTGATGCGTTGGCCGAGGTCGCCGGCGCGGTCGTCGATTTCGTGTGCCGGCTGTGACGGCGTACGACCCCGCGCGCTGGGCCAACTTCTTCCTCGGGGAGCTCGGCGCCGCGGCGGCGCTGGTCGGCCTGTTGTTCGTCGCGATCTCGATCAACCTCGAGCGCATCTTGTCGTACGCGTGGTTGCCGGGTCGCGCGGCCGAGACGCTGGTGCTGCTCGTCAACGTGCTCGTTGCCGCGACCTTCGGACTCCTGCCGGATCAGGCCGCGCGCACACTCGGATGGGAAGTGCTCGTCGGGAGCGGTGCCGTCTGGCTCGGCGTGCTGGTTTCGCAGGTGCGAGCGCGCCGGCACTACCGCGGCCAACCGGCATCGTGGTTCGCGGTTCGGGTGCTGATCACCCAGGTCGGCACACTGCCGTTCGTGGTCGGCGGCGTTTCGCTGGTCGCGGGCCGCGGCGGCGGGTGCTACTGGCTGGTGGCGGCAACCATCGCCGCCGTGCTGGCTGCGCTCGAGAATTCATGGGTGCTGCTGGTCGAGATCGTGCGGTGACCTGGGATACCGCTCCGGGCGGTGCCGAGCGCGAGAATGGTGGCCGTGCGTGTCGATCGGTGGTTCGCGTTCGTCGACCTCTCGGGATTCACGTCCTTCGGCGACGAATACGGCGACGAGGAGTCGGTGCGGGTCCTCACCGTGTTCCGCAGCGCGGTGCGCCAGGTGGCGACCGACTTCGGCGTACGCATCGCGAAGTGGCTCGGCGACGGATGCATGCTCGTGTCCGTGGAGCCCACGCAGTTGGTCGCGGCGGTGTGCAAGCTCGAAGCGCTGGCCCGGGATCTCGAGCTCCCGCTCGAGCTGCACGCGGGGATGGCGGGCGGCGCGGTGATCCTGCTCGAAGGTGACGACTACACCGGCCGGTGCGTCAACCTGGCGGCCCGGCTCGCGAGCGTCGCCGAAGCCAGCGAAGTCCTCTCCACGCCCGAGCTCGCCGACTTCGCGCCGGCCGGTACCGCGGTCGAGCCGGCCGGGATGATCACTGTCGCCGGTCTGCACGATCCCGTCGAGGTCGTGCGAGTGGGGATGGCCGCCGAGCGGGCGCGCGACGGTTCGTAGCCTCTCCGGCTCACGCGCTGGGTTCACGGGTACCGTTCTCGCATGATTGCGTACGACACCATCGAATTCGAACGCGCCGGCACGGTCGGCTGGTTGCGCCTCAACCGTCCCGATCGGCTCAACTCGTTCACGATCGCGATGTGGCACGAGATGCGCGCGCTCGGCAACGAGGTGATCGACGACGCCGAGTTGCGTGCGGTCGTGGTGACCGGCCACGGGCGCGCGTTCTCGTCGGGTATCGACACGACGGTGTTCACGGCCGGCGCCTCGGATTCGATCGAGGACGGCGACGACGCGGGAACGCGTCATGCCGATCCCACCGTCGACGGCATCCTGCGCGCGCAGGCCGCGTTCTCGTGGCTTGCCGACGCGCGCTATCCGACGATCGCGGCGGTCCACGGCTACGCGTTGGGGGCGGGCTTGCAGCTCGCGCTCGCGTGCGACATCCGGGTGTTCGCCCATGGCACCCAGGTCGGTCTGCTCGAGCACAAGTACGGCATCCTGCCCGATCTCGGCGGCACGCAGCGCCTGCCGCGCGTGGTGGGCGCGAGCAAGGCCAAGGAATTGATCTGGACCGCGGCGCGCATCGACGCCGAGGAGTCGTACCGCATCGGCCTCTGCGACCGGCTCGTGAACGAAGCCGACCTGCTTCCCGAGGTCACCGCGCTCGCGGCCACGATCGCGGCGCAGCCCCCGATGGCCGTGCAGGGCGCGAAGCGCGCGGTCGACGCGTCCGATCGGCTCCCGGTCGCGGAGGGGCTCGTGTTCGAAGCCGAGCAGCAGCGGGAATGCCTGCGATCGGCCGACATGCGGGAAGCGATTGCCGCGCTCGTGGAGCAGCGTTCGCCCGTGTATCAGGGAAGATGACAACGTGACCCGCTTCCGCGTGCGGCCGAACGGCCCGCTCGAGGGAACCGTCGTGGTCGCCGGCGCGACCAAGAACTCGGGTGTGAAGCAGATGGCCGCCGCGCTGCTCGCGCCCGGCGTCTCCACGTTGCACAACATGCCGATGGTGCTCGACCTCGAGGTGATGAGCGAGCTCCTCGGTGCGGTCGGGGCGCGGGTCGATCTGTCGGAGCCCGGCGTGGTTCGGGTCGACGCCTCCGGCGAGTTGCAGCCCGAGGCGCCGTACGAGCTCGTCACCCGTATGCGCGCGTCGTTCAACGTGCTCGGTCCGCTGCTCGCCCGGTGCGGCGAGGCGCGCGTTGCGCTGCCCGGCGGCGACGACATCGGCAGCCGCAAGGTCGACATGCACCTGCGCGGGCTCGTGTCGATGGGCGCGCACGTGGCCGTCGACCACGGATTCGTGCACGCGCGCTGCGACGCGTTGCAAGGTGCGCGAGTGCTGCTCGAATTCCCGAGCGTCGGCGCGACCGAGAACCTCATGTGCGCGGCCGTGCTCGCCAAGGGCACGACCGTGATCGAGAACGCGGCGCGCGAGCCCGAGGTCACCGACCTCGCGGCGTTCCTCGACCGCATGGGCGCCCAAGTGGTGGGTGCCGGCAGCTCGACGATCGAGATCGAGGGCGTCGAGGCGCTCCGGCCGGCCGAGAGCGAGATCATGGCCGACCGCATCGAAGCGGGCACGCTGCTCATGGCGTGCGGCATCGCGGGCGGCGAGATCGAGCTCGTCGGGACCCGGCTCGAGCACCTCGAGATCGTCGTCTCCAAGCTGTGCGAGATGGGCATGCGCGTGTCGCAAACCTCCGACGGGCTGTGGGCGCGGTGCACGGGGCGCCTGCGCGCGATCGACATCGCCACGCTCCCGCACCCGGGCTTCGCCACCGATTTCATGCCGCTCGCCGTGGCGATGATGACCGTGGCCGAGGGCACTGCGATCGCCACCGAGAACATCTACGAGGGTCGGTTCCTCTTCGTCGACGAGCTCGCGCGCATGGGCGCCGACGTGCGCACCGAGGGTCGCCACGCGATCGTCCGCGGTGTCGAGCGGCTCTCGGGCGCGCCGGTGACCGCCTCCGACGTGCGGGCGGGCGCCGCCCTCGTGCTCGCTGGGTTGGTGGCCGAGGGTGAGACGACGGTGCACGGCGGGGAGCACGTCGACCGCGGCTATCCCGACCTCGCCGGAACCCTGCGATCCCTCGGCGCCGACGTCGAACGCATCTGAGCGAGGCGAACAGGGGATCTGCGCCTGGCCCTTCCCATGCGGCTGCGACCTCCGGCCCTCCATCGCCCGTGCGAAACTCCGTCCGACGGTACGGGCCTGCGGATCTGCGCCTTGAAACGGGAACACCTGCGATACTGGGGGCGTTCCCAATAGCAGTCCGCCGGCCAGTGCCCAGGAGTCCGCATGCCGCTCGATCTCGCCACCGCCGACGAAGCGATCCTCGAGGCGATCGATGCCATCCGGCCCGCCCTCCAGAGCGACGGCGGCGACATCGTGTACCAGGGCGTCGACCCCGACGGCGTGGTCCACGTGTCATTGGTCGGTGCGTGCGGTACCTGCCCCGTGTCGATGATGACCCTGAAGGCCGGCGTCGAGCGCATCATCATGGATCGCGTCCCGGGCGTGACCGAGGTCGTCGCCGACGAGTAGGTCGGTCGCGTCGGCCGCCCTCATCTACCCTCGCCCGCATGACCGCTACGACCGACGCGCTCGTCGAGCGCGCGCTGTCGGGTGATCGGGTCGCGACGGCCAAGCTGCTGTCGCTCGTAGAGCAGGGTGGTGAAGGTGCGCGCGCCGTCGTCAGCCGCCTGCATCCGCACACCGGGCACGCCTGGTCGGTCGGGATCACGGGTGCGCCCGGAGCCGGGAAGTCGACACTCACCGACGCGCTCGTGTCGTGCCTGCGGGCCGAGCAGCTCGAGGTCGGTGTGCTGGCGGTCGATCCGAGCAGCCCGTTCAGCGGGGGCGCGATCCTCGGCGATCGGGTGCGCATGCAGCGTCACTCGACGGATCCCGGCGTGTTCATCCGTTCGATGGCGTCGCGCGGACATCTCGGCGGGCTCGCGCTCGCGACCCCGCAGTCGGTCCGTGTGCTCGACGCGGTCGGCAAGCCGTGGGTCATCGTCGAGACCGTCGGGGTCGGCCAGGTCGAGGTCGAGATCGCGAGCCAGGCCGACACCACGATCGTCGTCGTGAACCCCGGCTGGGGCGACGAGGTGCAGGCCGCGAAGGCCGGCCTGCTCGAGATCGCCGACATCTTCGTGGTGAACAAGGCCGACCGGCCGGGCGCGGACGCGACCGTGAGCGATCTCGGTGGCATGCTCGAGCTCGCGCCCGGTCACGGTTGGCGACCGCCGATCGTGCGCACGGTCGCGACCGACGGCGAGGGTGTCGCCGAGCTGTGGGACCGGATCCTGGCGCACCGAGCGTTCCTCGAGGCGAACGGCGGCGTCGCGGCGCGCCGGCACGCGCGGCTCGCGGCGGAGCTGCGCGCGCTCGTAGTGGAGCAACTCCTCGCGCGCGGCGGTGGGATCGCCGAAGGGCCCCGGTTCGACGCGCTCGTCGATCGCGTCGCGGCGCGCACGACCGATCCGTACGCGGCAGTCGACGAGCTGCTTGCCGGCAGCGCGTGAGCACCCACCCGCTGGCGTCGATCCTCGAAGCGGCCGCGCGCGGCCGCTTCCCTCCGTTCGACGGACTGGTCGAAGTGACGCCTTCGCCGGGACCGCCCTGCGACGCGCTGATCGGGTTCACCGGTCACTACGTGCTCGCGGCCGATGTCGACGCGAGCGAGATCGCCGCCCAGTGGCCGGCCGGAGATCTGAGCCTGCCGTTGGCGCCGGCGTCGCTGGTGTGGCTGGCCGATCGGATCGGACGCCGGCCGTTCACCCATGACGTCTTGCTGGTCGCGATCGGCGACGGCTCGGGCCCGCCGCAGTGGTTGCTCCGAGACGACGACCTCTCGCACCCCCGAGTGGATGCCGCGTCGGAGTTCCGCACGATCGAGAGCATCTGGACCACCGACGACGGCGCCGCCTTCGTGATGGTCGGGCGCGGACTGTGCGGGCGGTGGGAGGTCGGTTACGAGGTCGACCCGGAACGGCAGGGGAGCGGCCTCGGACGCCGGATCGTGGCCGCCGCTCGCGGGTTGGTGCCGGCAGGCGTTGCGTTGTGGGCGCAGGTGGCCGCGCCGAACGCGGCCTCGCTGCGTTCCACGTTGGCTGCCGGCTTCGCACCGGTCGGCGCGGAGGTGCTCTTCGGTCCTCGTCGGTAGCCTCCCGGGCCATGGCTGATCTCGTACTGACCGAGCAACACGACGGCGGGGTCGCGCTGCTGCGACTGAACCGTCCGCCGATGAACCCGTTGTCGATCGCGATGTTGGGCGAGCTGCGCGACGCCGCGACGGCGCTGGCGAACGACGCGTCGGTGAAGGGTGTCGTGATCGCGGGGAGCGACAAGGCGCTCGCGGCCGGCGCCGACATCAGCGAGCTGAACGGCCCCAAGGGTGCGCGAGCGGCGGCCGACGCGTTCCGTGCCGCGTTCGACGCGGTCGCGTCGATCCCGCGGCCGGTGATCGCCGCGATCCGTGGCTACGCGCTCGGCGGCGGGTGCGAGCTCGCGCTCACGTGCGACCTGCGCGTCGGCGCGGACTCGTCACGGGTCGGCCAACCCGAGGTCCTGCTCGGCGTCATTCCCGGCGCGGGCGGTACCCAACGGCTCGCCCGGCTGATCGGGCCCGCGAAGGCCAAAGAGCTCGTGTGGAGCGGCCGCCAGGTACGGGCCGACGAAGCGCACGCGCTCGGGATCCTCGATCGGGTCGTGCCGAGCGAAGAGGTGGAGGAGAACGCGTTGCACTGGGCCGCGCATCTCGGGCAGGGCGCGGTGGTCGCGATGGGCCTCGCCAAGCGCGTCATCGACGACGGGCTGGGCCGGCGCCTGGAGAAGGGTCTCGACATGGAGGCCGACGCGTTCGTGGAGGTGTTCGGCACCGACGACGCGCGGGTCGGCGTCGCGTCGTTCCTCGAGCACGGCCCCGGCAAGGCGAAGTTCTCCGGCAAGTAGCGATCAGGCGAGGGCTTGCAAGGTGGCGCTCACGGTCGCGCGGCGGTCCTCGCCCCACGGCAACGCGAAGATGATCGGGTGCGCGCCGGCCGTGTCGTACGCCTCGACCTTGCTGCGCACGTGCGCGGCGTCGCCCATGATCTGGATGTCGTCGACCCACGCGTCGCCGATCGCGGCCAGGGCCGCGTCACGTTCCCGCGCGCTCCACTTGGCGCGGAACTCGGCGACGTCGTCGGCGAAGCCGGCGCGTGCGAACTGGTTCGCGTACGCATCGACCACGGCGTAGTTGAGGAGATCCTTGCGTGCGAGGTCGGCGTACCGGTCGCGGTCGGTCACCCCGCAGTGCACGTACGCGTAGACCTCCGCGTCGCCGCCTTCGCGAACCCGCTCGACGCACCACGGCACGAGCGAGGCGGGCAGATAGTTGAGCAGCACACCGTCGGCGATCGCGCCGGCGAGCCGCAGCATCTGCTCGTTGAGCGCGGCGACGAAGATCTTCGGCCGGCGCTCGCCGAGTCGCACGCCGAGACGGAACCGCTTGACGGTGTAGAAGTCGCCTTCGAAGGTCACCGCCTCGCCCGCGAGGCACTCGCGCACGAGGGTCACGAACTCGCGAACCTGCGCGATCGGCCGGTCCGTGTACCCGGCGCCGTGCCACTGGCCGGCTACCGCCGGTGAGGAGATGCCGATGCCGAGATACACGTCGCGATCGCCCACGAGCTGTTGCAGCGTCGCGGCCGCCATCGCGTGGAGCGGCGGTGTGCGGAGCTGGAGTGCGAGCACTCCGGTGCCGAGACCCATGTGCGGCGCGGCTTGGCTGATCGCGCCGAGCAACGCCATGGCTTCGGCCGCGTTCGCCTCCGCGACCCACGCCGACGTGAAGCCGAGCGCGTCGGCTTCACGCACGACGTCGAGCGTCAGGTCGGCGCCGAGGGTCTGTATCCCGGCCACGCTCATCGCGTAGTTCGTCATGATCGAGAAGCTAACCCGTAGGGAACTCGACGAGGCGCTTGAGCCGGCGCAGGTTGCGGCGCCACACCGCGCGCAACACCGGCCGGGCCGCGAGCGCGCCGACGGTGCCGCCCATCCACCACGGGAAGTCGAGCTCCTCCGTCCACGTGAAGCGGGTTCGCCCACGCGGGCGCCGGCGGAGTGTGAACCGGCCGCGGCCGGTCACGACCCCACGATGCTCGATGCCCATCGCCCGTTCGGGCGCCCACTCCGTGACCGTCATCCGGTCGGTCGTGCGGAACGGACCGACGCGGGTGAGGCAGTCGAAGCTCGTGCCCACGCCGCGACGCGTCGAGCTCACGAACGTGATCGAGACCGCGTCGGCCATCCAGTCGACGTGACGTTCGATCGGTTCGATCACCCGCCACACGGCGGCGGGCGGCGCGGCGATCGACACCGCGACGCGCAGCTTCACGCGTCGCGCAACATCGGAGCCGCGGTCTCCGGCGCGGCCGGGTTCACCAGTACGCCGGTGCCCATCTCGAAGCCGCCGATCACGCCGATCCGGGGCACGACGTCGACCCAGCAGTGGAACGGGCGAGGGTCATCGCGCGGCGCCGAGTTCACCACGACGTTGTAGGCGATGTCGCCGAGCGCCCGGTGCAGGCGCGCTATCACGTCTTGCAGCCCCGCGGTGAGCGTGCGAACGGCGGCGTCGGGCAGACGGTCGAATCGGGCGCCCGCACTCGGGAGCGCGAGGCGCACCGTGAACGGTGATGCACTCGCGACCGGGCACCACGACACGGCGTCGGCGTCGCGTACGAGACACGATGCGTCGCGCGCAGCCTCGAACGAGTCCACGACGAGATCGCGTCCGGTCTCGGCGAATCGCGTGAGCGCGGCGTCGACGAGAGGCGGAGTGAACGCGAGCGCGATCAGCTGTGCGTGCGGATGCTCGATCGACGCACCCGAAGCGCGGCCCTGGTTCAGGAGCGGCTGCGCGTGCACGAGGCCGGCGTCGAGCTGGTGAGCCGCACGGTCGCGGAGCAGGAGCAGGGCGGTGCTCGCGTCGTCGAGCGACAGCGCGTCGAGCTGGCGGTCGTGCGCGGGTGACAAGACGAGCACTTCGTGCGCGCCCGGTACGCCGCCTTCCAGGCCGACGATGGGGTAGAGGTTCGGCACGACGCGCACTTGCCACCCGGGCGTGTCGGGTGCACCGCCGCCCACGCGCGCGACCTCCGGCGGTGTCATCGCCTCGTGCCCGGGGCAGAAGGGGCACGAGGCAACCGCGGTCGCCGGCGTGGTGGCGGCCGGGCTGAACACGACCGGCCGGGTCGCGCGACCCGGTGCCACGATCACGCAGGTGCCGGTCAGCTCGTCGGTGCGCAGGTCTTGCATGTGGTCAGGCTAGGCGGGTGGCCGCGCGTAGCCTGGCGTCGTGCCCGTACGTTTCGTGATCATCGGCGGAGGCCCCGGAGGCAACACCGCGGCGACCGTCGCGGCATCGCTGGGCGCGGAAGTGACGTTGATCGAACGCGACGTGATCGGCGGCGCCGCACACTTGTGGGACTGCATCCCGAGCAAGGCAATGGTCGGGACCGGCAACGGGCTCGCCGATCTGGCGCGGGCCCACACGATGGGTCTCGAAGCGAGCGGCTGTCTCGACGTCGCCGCGTTGCGCGCGCGCATCGGCGGCATGGAGGCGACGCTGCGCGACGGGGTCACGAGTCTCCTCGAGTCACAGGGCGTGCGCCTCCTCCGCGGTAGCGGGCGGCTCGTCGGCGCGTACGAGGTCGAGGCGACGACCGCCGAGGGCGTCGAGGGGATCGAGGCCGACGCGATCCTGCTCGCGACCGGCTCCCGGCCCCGCGTGCCCGAGTGGACCGCGATCGACGGCGAGCGCATCCTCACCACCCGGCAGGCGTATCCACCGCCCGAGATACCCGAGCATCTGGTGGTGATCGGCTCCGGGGTGACCGGCGTCGAGTTCACGAACATGTTCAGCGCGCTCGGTTCTCAGGTCTCGTTGATCGTGTCGCGCCAGCAGGTGCTGCCCACAAAGGACCCCGAGGTCGCGGCGGTGCTCGAGAATGAGTTCATCCGGCGCGGGGTGCGGCTGCTCAAAGGTGCGCGCGCAACCTCGATCGGACGCGAAGGCGACAAGGTGTTCATCGCGTGCGACGACGGTCGCGCGGTCGATGGGTCGCACGCGCTCCTCGCGATCGGCTCGTTGCCGAACACCGAGGAGCTCGGTTGCGAGGCGGCCGGCGTGGCGGTCGACGACGGCGGCTACGTCACCGGCAACCGTCACTGCCAGACCAACGTGCCGCACATCTACTCGGCCGGCGACATCTCGGGACGGTTGCCGCTCTCCTCGGTGGCGGCCATGCAGGGGCGCAAGATCGCCGAGCACGTGATGGGGCTCACCGCGCGCGCTCACCGTCATCTCGACTACGACAAGGCCGCGCAGGCGATCTTCACCGACCCCGAGATCGCGGAGGTCGGCGTCGCCGAAGCGGAGGCCTTCGCAGCCGGCCGCAAGCTTCGCGTCACAAAGGTGCCGTTCTCGTCGAACCCGAAGTCGCTCATCAACGGCGACTCGCGCGGCTTCGTGAAGATCCTCTCCGACCCCGCGACCGGTGTCGTGCTCGGCGGCGCGATCGTCGGCCGCAACGCGGCGGAGCTGATCTCGGTGATCGCGGTCGCGGCGACCAACAAGCTGAAGGTGGGCGACATCGTCGACTCGCTGCTCGTGCATCCGGCGCTGGCCGAGTCGCTCGCCGAAGCCGCGTACTGACCGGTGAACGCGCTCGTGACCGGCGCCGCCGGCTTCGTCGGCAGTCACCTCGCGGAGGCGTTGCTCGCACGCGGCGACACGGTGATCGGTGTCGACTGCTTCACGCCGTACTACGAGCGGATCGACAAGGAGCAGAATCTCGCCCGCGCGTTCGCGCACGACGATTTCGAGCTGGTCGAAGCCGATCTGCGCACCGCCGACCTCGACGTGCTCCTCAGCGGTGTCGACACGGTGTTCCACCAAGCGGCGCAGGCCGGTGTGAGGCTCTCCTGGTCGGGCGGCTTCTCCGACTACGTCGGTCACAACGTGCTCGCGACGCAGCGTCTGCTGGAAGCGGTGCAGCGCGCGCGGCCGGGAATCCGGGTCGTGTACGCGTCTTCGTCGTCGGTGTACGGCAACCAGGTGCGCTATCCCACGGTCGAGACCGATCTGCCCCAGCCGTTCAGCCCGTACGGCGTCACCAAGCTCGCGGCCGAGCACCTCTGCAGCCTGTACGCCGAGAACTGGGGCGTGCACACGGTGTCGCTGCGCTACTTCACGGTGTTCGGCCCGCGGCAGCGGCCCGACATGTCGATCCATCGCCTGTGCCAGGCCGCGGTCGACGGCTCCGCGTTCCCGCTCTACGGCGACGGCACGCAGATCCGCGAGTTCACCTACGTCGCCGACATCGTGGCGGCGAACATCGCCGCGGCCGACCGTGACGTCGCGCCGGGCACGTACCTCAACGTCGCCGGCGGCGCGGAGATCACGATCAACGAGTTGATCGCGTTGGTGGGGGAGCTGGCCGGGTCGCCGGTCGCGGTCGACCCGGAGCCGCGCAAGCCCGGCGACTCGTTCCGCAACGGCGGGGCGACCGATCGGGCGCGTGAGCTGCTCGGCTGGCGGCCGGAGGTCCCGCTCCGGGAGGGCCTGAGCCGGCAGATCGCCTGGCACCGGGAGCGGATGTAGGCCGCGACTCGTCGTAAAGGTCGGCGCTTCGTTGGTTTCCCGGAGAAGGGGGTTCGCGACGGAGCTGGAAGACGAGACCTTCGAGCAGTTCGCCATGGGGGCCGGGATCCGGCTCCAGCGCGCGTTCGTCGCGGCCTACGGACCGGAGCGCGGCGCCGATGCCGTCGCGGAGGCGTTGGGATATGCGTGGGAGCATTGGCGCCGCATCCGGCGGATGGAGAACCCGATCGGGTACCTCTATCGTGTCGGCCAGACCCGCACGCGGCCGCGCCGGCCGCCGGTCTCGTTGCGATGGGACCCGGCGACCGGGCACTCGGGCGAGCATCTCGTGGAGCCCGGCCTGCTCTCGGCGGTGGGCTCCTTGTCGGAGGCGCAGCGGGTCGCGGTGGTGCTCGTGCACGGCTACGAGTGGACGCTGCGCGAAGTCGCGGAGCTCACGGGCGTGACGATCTCGACCGTGCAGACGCACGTGGAGCGCGCGCTGGCCAAGCTGCGCGCCGCGCTCGAGGTGGTCGACGATGCCTGATCTCTCGCGGTCGTTGCGGGACCTGATCGAGCAGTCGGCGCGGCCGTTCGACGTCGACGCGATCGTCCGCGACCGGCGCCGCCGGCGGCGGGTGCGGCGCATCGGCGTCGTGGGCGCGGTCGTGCTCGTCGCCGCGGTCGCGACCGGGAGCGTGCTGGCGCGCCCGGCGAACGAGCCGAAGGTCGTGTCGGTCGGCGGCAGCGGCGGCACTGGGAACGCGGCCGCGGAAGCCGCCGCGACACGCGCCGCGCTCGCGCAGCTCACGATCGTCTCCCCGGGCGGCGGGCCTTCGTACGGGTCGGAGACGTTCGCGTCGGCGCCGCCGATGCATCTCACCGATCCGATCTCGGGCGCCACCCGCGCGATCCCGTTTCCCGTTCCCGGCGTGCGCGGCTGGACCGTCCCGTTCCTCACGCTCGGGTCGCACGTGGTGATGATGGTCGACCAGGACGCGCCGGCCTTTCCCGGTGTTGCTTCCGGCGGGCCGTTGCATCTGGCGTTCGTGCTGTCTTCGACGCTCGGCGAGTGGCGGTCGATCGGCGGGCCCGTCACGTCGGTGTTCGCGGCGAAGGCCCCCGACGCGGTGTGGACCGTCGACGACGGCTACGTGACGGAGGCTTCCTGGGCGGCCGTTCCGTTCGGGGGTCCCTACCGGCTCACCCGAGGCCGGGTCCCGTTCGCCGAAGTCGACGGCGGGTTGTTGACGGCGCGACCGGGCGGCTCGCCCGGCGCGTCAGAGGTCTACGAGGTGTGGGACCCGAAGACGGGCCGCGCGGTGCGTCAGCTCCCCATCGCAGGCGCGCCGTTCGCGGTGTCGGGCGAATACGCCGCGTGGATCCCGTTGACGTGTGCGTTCATCGATCAATGTCCGCTCCACCTCACTGACCTGCGCAGCGGGACCGATCGGTCGGAGGCGCCGCCGCGGGGAACGTACTGGTCGGGGGAGGGCGCGTTCGCGCCCGACGGCGCGCAGCTCGCGGTTGCCGCGGTCGCGCTCCCGAGCCGTCGTGACAAGCAGTACATCGGTGCCGTGGTTCCCGCCGGTACCCACACCGCGCGTGTTGCGGTGATCGACGCGACGAGCGGCGACGTGACGACCCGAGCCCTGGAGGTCTGGAAGGGCGGGCTGAACCCGAAGTGGTCCACCGACGGCACAGTGGTGTTGGTCACGCTCGATCGGACTCACGTCGCGTACTTCAATGTCGCGTACCCGCGAAGCGCGGTGCACGAAGTCGCAGTACCCGATGCCGACTCGTACCTGGTCGTGGCCGGGCCGGCGGCGCCCAGCCCCGGAGTCGCGCAGCAGCGATGGTCGTACAACGGCCTCGTGGCGGCCGATCGTCTGCACAGCCCGGAGCTGTGCATCTACGCGACGGCGGAGGACCTGTCGCCGTACTCCGACAACTGCAGCGGTCCACAGGTCGTCGGATGGCCGGCGGCGACGAAGGCGTCGGGCACGTTCCGACTCGTCGGCACGTACAACGGTGAGGTCTTCACACTGACCCAACGGCCGAACCCGCCGGTCACGACGACGGTGCCGACGACTCCGCCGGCGTCAGCGCCGTCATCCACGCAGACTCCCACGCTCATCGGCTCGCCGTCGGGCTGTCCGACGCCGGCGGGCGGGTGGCGCGTCACCGATCCGGCGCGCCTCACGTTCGGCACCTACACGGCCGTGACCGCTGCGGCGCAGGGCGAACCCGGCTACGTCGGCACGTGGGTCGGGCCGTACACGGCGTATCCGGGCGTCGTCGACGCGAAGCTGCCTGTGCTCAACTTCGCGTTCACCGGGAACGTCGACGCGCACCGCCGCGCGCTGTCGGCGATCTACGGCGGACCGATCTGCGTCGTGCAACGCGGGACGCACACCGAGGCCGAGTTGCAGGCGATCGTCCACCAGTTGTTCGGTGCGTTCGGTCGGCGCCTCGGACTCCAGATGCTGAGCGGCGGCCCCGATGAGCTCGACGGCGCGGTGACCGCGGAAGCGATCGCCGTCACTCCTGCGCAACGGGCCGCGGTCGACCGCCGGTTCGGGCCGGGGATCGTGCATCTCAACAGCAGGCTGACGCCGCTGCCGTAGCGCGGCGCCCTGTCGGTCAGACCACCAGCTCGCCGCGTAGCACGGTCACGGCGCGGCCGACGAGCAGGGTGCGGGCACCCGCGAGCTTCACGCGCATGGTGCCGCCGCGCGCGGACGCCTGCTCGGCGTCGAGCTCCGATTTGCCGAGCCGGTCACACCAGTACGCGCTCAGGACGCAGTGCATCGAGCCGGTGACCGGGTCTTCGTCGATGCCGACGCGCGGCGCGAAGCAGCGCGACACGATGTCGTGGCGGCCGTCGTCTCCCGGGGCGGTCACGTAGACGCCGCGCACGTCGGTGAGCGCGCCCAGCGCGTGGAAGTCGGGTGCGAGCTCGCGCACGATCGCGGCGTCGGGCACCACGAGCATGAAGAATTGCCCGGTGGTGCACAGCGACTCCGCCTTCGCCACGCCGAGCGCGTCGAGGAGGCCGGCCGGTGCGTCGCACGGCTCGGGCGGCGCGGTGGGGAAGTCGAGTTGCACGCGGCCGTCGGGCTCGCGCGTCGCGCGGAGCTCTCCGCCACGCGTGTGGAACACCGCGGCGGCGTCGGGCGCGAGGCGTGCGGTCTCGAACAGCACGTGCGCGCTCGCGAGCGTGGCGTGCCCGCAGAGGTCGACCTCCACCTCCGGGGTGAACCAGCGCAGGCCGAAGGTGCCGTCGGCGCACGGCTCGACGTAGGCGGTCTCCGAATGCTTCATCTCGGCCGCGGTGGCCTGCATCCACGCGTCGGAGGGGATGTCGCCGGGCTCGAGCGGAACGATGCCCGCCGGATTGCCGCGAAACGGACCTTCGGAGAACGCGTCGACAACATAGATCGCCCTGGTCACGCCCCGATCTTGCCACCGATGCGTCTGTGGACCACACGATTTGTGGTCCACAGACGCATCAGGACGTGTCCAGGACCAGGCCGCTCAGGTGCCAGGCGATGAGGGCGCCGAACACGAGCACCAGCCAGACCAGCGCGCGGGGCCGGAAGCGTGCGAGCAGCGCGGACGCGACGCCGACGCCGATCAGCTTCACGCCCGGGCCGATCCAGGTTGCGAACGGGTTGGCCTCCACTGCCTGGCCGGAGTGCAGCGCCGCGCGCGTGAACAGCATGTCGGCGAGGTTGAGCGCGTTCAACGCGATCACGAGCACCCATGCGCGCGTGCGCTCCCCGTTCGCGAGCGTCGCGATCGGTCGCCACAACGCGCCCGCGGCGACCACCGCGGCGTACGGCAGCGCGTCGTGCGCGTCGCTCATCGACAGACCGTGCACGGAGCCGGCGAGCAGGTTCGGGATCCACTGCGTCGACCACAGGATCGGCACCGCCGCGAGCACGAGGAAGCGCCACCGCGCGCCCCGTGCGAGGGCGACGCCGAGCACGAAGAACGGGAAGAAGGGGACGAGGTCGGCACCGAGGTTCGGCGATCCGACGTTTTGCAGTGTCTGCCGCGTGTCCCAGGTGTGCAAGAAGAGCACGAAGAGGAACAGTGCGCCGATGAGGCCGGCCACCTCCGCAGGTGTCGGCTTCCGAGCGCCCGCGACGAGGCGCGCGACTCGCGTGCCGTTTCCGTGCCGACGGTCCGTGTCGAGCGTCCACGCCGCGATCGCGACCGCGGGGAGGAGCGCGAGTCCGTAGTCGATGCCGAACGCGCGCCACAGCGGGCCGAGCCCGGGACGCAGGTAGCCGCCCGGCCAGGCAAAGCCGAGCGCGGTGGGCGCGACCCGGAAGAGGGCGCCCCGGTCGGTTGGGAGCACCTGCAGCACGGCCTGCACGAGCGGTGTCATCGCGATCGCCGCGAAGACTGCGAACGCCGCGATCCGGTGCCGCAGCGCCGCCAGGCCCATCGAGCCGAGCATGACGGCGAGGAACGGACCGAACGAGAACGTGATCGCCTCGCGTCCGGGGTGAGTCGTCGCGACCTGGCCGTTGACGCGTTCGAAGATCGCGTCGGACTGGATCACCAGCGCGCGATGGAGTTCGCCGAAGACGAGCGCGACCGCCACGGCCAGCGCCGCGAGCAGCACGAGGTCGAGTGCGCGCGAGCGGGCCCGTGCCGGCTCGGGCACCGAGGCCGTGGCGATGCCCGGCCGCGGCCCGTCGAGGACCGCTGCCCGGACGACCACGTTCGTCTATCGGCGCGTCGTCGCACGCACCGAAGGATCTACTCGATGACCGCCATCACGTCGCCGGTGCCGACGGAGTCGCCCGCCGCGACCCGGATCTCGGTCACCGTCCCGGCCTTCGTCGCCGTGATGTGGTTCTCCATCTTCATCGCCTCGAGCACGAGGATCGCCTGGCCGACCTCCACCGCGGCTCCGACCTCCACGAGCACCTGCACGATCGTTCCCTGCATGGGTGCGCTGACCGTGCCGTCGCCGCCGGTGTGGCCCGAGCTGGTCGCGACCGGCTTCGGGCGGCTGCGGCCCGCGGGTGCGGCCGCGGCTGCCGGCGCTTCGGGCAGCCACACGCGCACCGAGAACCGGCGCCCGTCGACTTCTACCGGGACGGTCCGCTCGACGAGTGCCTCGGCCTCGGCGTCGCCCTCGGGTGGCGCGGCGACCGGCGCGGCCGCGGCCGGCGCCGCGAACTGAGCCGGATCGATCTCGTCTTCCACCCACTTCGTGGAGTGGCGCGCGGCGCGGAAGTCGGGGTGCGCGAGCAACACGCGGTGCGCGGGGATCGTCGTGCGGACACCTTCGATCTCGAACTCGTCGAGGGCGCGGAGCATGCGCTCGATCGCGCGATCGCGATCCGGCGCCCACACAATCAGCTTGCCGACGAGGTTGTCGTAGTACTGCGAGATCGCGTCGCCCTCGTGGTAGCCGCCGTCCCAGCGCACGCCCGGACCCGTTGGGATCCGGAGGCGGGTGATCGTGCCCGGCGACGGCATGAACTTGCGCGACGGGTCCTCGGCGTTGATGCGGCACTCGATCGAGTGGCCGCGGCGCTCGACGGACTCCTGCGTGAACGACAAGCGGTCGCCCGAAGCCACGCGGATCTGTTCGGCGACGAGATCGAGGCCGGTGATCTCCTCGGTGACGCAGTGCTCCACCTGCAAGCGCGTGTTCATCTCGAGGAAGAAGAACTCGCCGTCTTGGAACAGCATCTCGACCGTGCCCGCGTTGACGTAGCCGCAGCCGAGCGCGACCTTTACCGCCGCCTCGCCCATCGCCCGGTGGGTGGCTTCGGGAATCGCCGGGGCCGGCGCCTCCTCGATGAGCTTCTGGTGACGGCGCTGCGCGGAGCAGTCGCGGTCGCTCAGGTACACGCCGTTGCCGTGGCTGTCGATGAAGATCTGGAGCTCGACGTGGCGCGGGCGGGTCAGGTATCGCTCCATGTAGCACTCGGCCCGACCGAAGTACGACTGCGCCTCGCGCGCGGCGGATGCGAGCGCGGTCTCCGCGTCTTCCGCGCGCTCGACGACCTTCATGCCGCGGCCGCCGCCGCCGTAGGCCGCCTTGATCGCGATCGGATACCCGTGCTGGCGGCCGAACTCGACGATCTCGCTCGCGTCGGTGATCGGTGTGGTCGTGCCGGGAACGCTCTCGACGTCGCTGCGCGCGGCCGCCAGGCGCGACGAGATCTTGTCGCCCATCACTTCGATCGCCTCGGGCGGCGGGCCGATCCACGTGACGCCGTCGGCCGTGACTGCCCGTGCGAAGTCGGCGTTCTCGGAGAAGAAGCCGTAGCCGGGGTGCACGCCGTCGGCGCCCGAGCTCTCGATCGCGCGGATGATCGCTTCGGTGTTGAGATAGCTCTCGGCCGCAGTCTGCCCGCCGAGCGCGTAGGCCTCGTCGGCGTAACGCACGTGCGCGGCGTTGCGATCGAGCTCCGAGTACACGGCAACGGTTGCGATGCCGAGCTCTCGGCACGTACGCATGACGCGGATCGCGATCTCTCCGCGGTTCGCGATCAGGATCTTCTGCAGCAACTTGCGCCCTTCGACCGGCTGACGAAGCGCCGTATCCTACGGGCGATGCCCGACCGCGCCGCCACCTGGAGTCCGGCGCCCGTCCTCGCGAGCCGGCTGGCCGGCACGAAATTCCGCGACATCCGCTGGTTCACCTGCATCGACTCGACGAACCGGTATCTGCTCTCCGACGCGGGCCTGACGGTGGGTACCGTCGCCGTGGCCGACGAGCAGACTGCGGGGCGGGGTCGCCACGGTCGGACCTGGAGCGCGAAGCCGGGCGCGGCGCTGCTCGTGTCGGTGCTGCTCCGCCCGCAGCTGGACGCCGACCGCCTGCACCTCGTGACGTTGGCCGCTGCGGTGGCCGCCACCGACGCGGTTCGTGCCGTCGCGGGGATCGGCGCCCGGGTGAAGTGGCCCAACGACGTGGTGGTCGGCGATCACAAGCTGGCCGGCGTCCTCGCGGAGGGCGACGGTGCGGGCACGGTCGTGGTCGGCATGGGTCTGAACGTGCGGGCCGACTCGTTCCCGCCCGAGCTGGCGGCAACCGCGACCGCCGCCGATCTGCACGCCTCGACTCCCGTCGACCGCGGGGATCTGCTGGTCGAGTGGCTGCGCGCGCTCGACGCGCAGCTCGACACCATCGACGGGGTCGTCGCAGCCGCCGCCGACCGTTCCGCGACGCTCGGCCGGCGCGTCCGCGTGGAGCTCGCGCAGCGCGACGTCTGCGGTATCGCGTCGCGGCTCACCGAAGCGGGCTTCCTCGTGATCCGCACCGACGACGGTCGCGAGCAGATCGTCACCGCCGGCGACGTCGTACACCTCCGCCCCACCATCGAACCGGCGTGAGCTGAGGGTCTCACAGACCTTCAGCTCACTCCGGTACGGATTGGGGTGGGGTCAGGGGTCGGGGTCGCGCTCGGTGAGCTTGGTGAACGCGGCGGCGAACGCGCTCGTGACGGGCCCGGGCGCGGGGAGCGCGACGCCGTCGACGGTGGCGATCGCCTGCACCTCGCGCACCGTCGACGCGAGGAACGCCTCGTCGGCCCGGCGCAACGCGTCGACCGGCACGTCGCGTTCCTCCACCGGGATGCCGATCTCGCCCGCACCGATCTCGAGGAGCAGCTGGCGCGTCACGCCGTTGAGGCAGCCGGCCGCCAACGGCGGCGTGCAGCACGTGCCGTCGAGTACGAGGAACACGTTGGAGCCGGTCGCCTCGCACAGCCTTCCGGTCGTGTTCGCGAAGATCGCCTCGTGCGCGCCGTGCTCCTCCGCGTACGCGAGCGCGCGGACGTTCTCGGCGTAGGAGATCGTCTTCAGGCCCGCGAGCGCACCACCTTCGTTGCGGGTCCAGGGCACGATCATGACGTCGGCCGCCGCCGACTTCGGCTCGAGCGGGAACGCGGTGACGATCACCGTGGGGGGCACGCGAGCCCGGCTCGACCCCGGCGGCGCCGGACCGCCGGTGACGGTGATGCGCAGGCGCCCATCGACGAGGTCGTTGCGGGCGATGAGCTCGTCGGCCGCGACCCGCAGCTCGGTCGCCTCGGGAGCGTCGAGGCCGAGACCCGCGGCCGACACGTGCAAGCGCGCGAGGTGCCGCGTCCAGGCAAACGGAAACCCGCCGTAGATGCGCAACGTCTCGAACACGCCGTCGCCGACGACCAGCCCGTGATCGATCGGCGACACCGCGGCATCCTCGAGCGGCAGCAACTTGCCGTTGATCCAGACGATCATGAGGCGCTTCCGATGGTCGCCCGTTCGCCGGCCGCCGCGAGCAGCCGCGCCGCCTTCAACTCGGTCTCGGCCCATTCGTCGTCGGGATCGGAGTCGGCGACGATCCCGCCGCCGACTCCGAGCGAGGTCCGGCCGCCGGCGATGGTGAACGTGCGGATCGCGACCGCGAGCTCCGCGCGCCCCGCGTCGCCGTCGACCCAGCCCACCGCGCCGCAGTAGACGCCGCGTCGCACCGGTTCGAGGTCTTCGATCGCCTGCATGACCCGAGGCTTGGGCGCGCCGGTGACCGACGCGGGCGGGAAGGTGGCCCGCACCACGTCGGCGAGGTCGACGCCGGGGCGGAGCCGTCCGGTGACCGAGCTGACGAGGTGGAATAGTCCGGGGTGCGATTCGAGCGCGCACAGGTCGGGCACGCGCACGGAGCCGAACTCGCACACTCGACCGAGGTCGTTGCGGGCGAGGTCGACGATCATCACGTTCTCGGCGCGGTCCTTGGCGCTCGCCGCCAGCGTGTCCGGGTCGGCGGCGGTGCCTTTGATCGGGCGGGTCTCGATCCGGCGGCCCCCGCCCGCGACCGGCTCGACGCGCAGGAACAGCTCGGGCGACGCCGACACGATCGCGACGTCGACTTCGGGACCGAACGTGCACAGGCTCGCGTGCGGCGCCGGATTCACGCGTGCGAGCGCGTCGTACAGCGCGATCGGGTCGGCGGCGCGCGGCGCGGTGAGTCGCCGGGTGATGTTCACCTGGTAGCAGTCGCCGGCGCGGAGCAGCTCGAGCACGCGTCCGCACGCGGCCGCATGGTCGAGGCGGTCGAGGCTCGACGTCCACGAGTCGAGGTCGGGCACGGCGGGCTCGGCCGGGTCGCGCTCGGCGGCGCGCACCGCCGCCGCGAGCCGGTTCCTTCCGACGCGATCCCCGACGAGCTCGATCTCGCCGTCGTCGTGGATCACGAGGCGCGCGTCGTACCTCGCGAACGCGACATCGGGGAGGTGGAGGTCGTCGACCGCACCTTCGCGCACGCGCTCGATCGAACGGCCGAGGTCGTAGGCGCAGAAGCCGACCCAGAAGCCGCCGGCGTCGACGGCTCGCAACACCTCGAGGGCCGGCTCGCCGTCGGCCGAGCGCACCTCGGCGGGCGACCAGCCGACGATCGTGGCCGAACCGTCGCGAACGATCGCGCAGCCGCGTGCCAACGGCAGATGGCGCAGAACGGAGGCCGGGCGAATCGGCGCGGTTGCGCGCACGCGCCAGACGGTACTGGACGCGGGTACGGTCGCACCGTGGACTTCGACCTCACTCCGGAGCAAGAGCAATTCCGTCGGGTCGTGCGGGAGTTCGCGGCGGGCGAGATCGCTCCCTACGCGGCCGACTGGGACCGCGAGCAGGTCTTCCCGGTCGAGACCGTGCGCGCGATGGGGCGCCTGGGCCTGTTCGGCCTGCCCTTCCCCCAGGAGTACGGCGGCGCGGGCGCCGACTACCTCACCTATTGCATCGCGATCGAGGAGCTGGCGCGCGTCGACTCGTCGATGGCCATCACCCTCGAGGCCGGCGTGAGTCTCGGTGCGGCGCCGTTCCTCTATTCGGGCAGCGAGGCCCAGAAGCAGGAGTACCTCGTGCCGATGATCGCGGGCGAGGTGCTCGGCGCGTTCGGCCTGACCGAGGCCGAGGCCGGCTCCGACGCGGGCGCGACCCGGACGCGGGCCGTGCTCGACGAGTCGGCGGGCGAGTGGGTCATCGACGGTCAGAAGACGTTCATCACGAACTCCGGCACCCCGATCACGAAGTGCGTCACGATTACGGCCCGTACCGGTGAAAACCAGATCTCGAACATCGTCGTCGACGCGGGGACTCCCGGCTTCACCGTGATGGCGCCGTACCGCAAGATGGGCTGGCACGCGTCCGACACCCACGAGCTCGTGTTCGACGGCTGCCGCGTCCCCGAGGGAAATCTGCTCGGAACGCGCGGCGAGGGCTTCAAGACGTTTCTCCGCATTCTCGACGAGGGTCGGATCGCGATCGCCGCGCTCGCGGTCGGGCTCGCGCAGGCGTGCCTCGACGCGTCGGTCGCGTACGCGCGTGAGCGCCGTGCGTTCGGCGGTCCGATCGGTCGGTACCAGTCGATCGCGTTCAAGTGCGCCGACATGGCGGTTGCGGTCGAGAACGCGCGCAATCTCACGTACAAGGCCGCGCGCCTGCGCGATCGGGGCGAGCCCTTCCGGAAGGCGTCGGCGATGGCAAAGCTCTACGCCAGCGAGATCGCGGTCGACGCGACACGCGACGCGGTGCAGATTCACGGGGGTTACGGCTTCATCGACGAAACACCGGTCAGCCGCTTCTACCGCGACGCGAAGATCCTCGAGATCGGAGAGGGGACCAGTGAGATCCAGCGCCTGATCATTGCGCGTGATCTCGGTCTTCCTGTGGAGTAGTCGAGTGCAAGCGTGCGCCGGGGTGCACGAGAACGCGCGGTGGTCGCCGGTACACTCCGCCACCGCGTGCACGGGGTCAGCTCACTTCGAACCTTCCTGCGTCGATTCGTCGTCGCGTTCGTGGTGGCGGCCGTCATCAGTGGCGCCGGTGTCGTGGCCGCGAACGTGCTCGAGAACCAGAAGTTGTCGAGCATCCTGCGGATCGACCTGCCCAACGTGTTGGCGCCGGGCAAGCCGGGCGCGCCCGCCAACTACCTGATCATCGGCTCCGATTCCCGGCAGTTCGTCGACACGCCGGCCGAGGCGAAGGCATTCGGCAACGAGAAGACGGTCGGTGGCGCCCGCTCCGACGTGATGATGATCGTGCACGTCGTGCCGGTGCTCGGTACCGCGTTCGTCGTGTCGTTCCCGCGCGACACCGAGGTCGCGATCCCCGGTCACGGAACCGACAAGCTGAACGCCGCGTTCGCGTTCGGCGGCCCGTCGCTCACGATCAAGACGTTCGAACAAGACTTCGGGATCCCGATCCAGCACTACCTGGCGGTCAACTTCATCGGGTTCCAGAAGATCGTCAACGCGATCGGCCACGTGAAGATCTACTTCCCGACGCCCGCGCGCGACTTCTTCACCGGCCTCAATCAGCCCGTCGCCGGGTGCCAGTCACTCAACGGCGTGGAAGCCCTCGAGTACGCGCGTTCCCGGCACTACGCGATCCCGGCGCGCGGGGTCGCGAATCCCGACCCGAACAACAAGCAGGACTGGACCGAGGATCCGCTCGCCGATCTCGACCGCATCAAGCGGCAGCAATACTTCTTGCGCAGCCTCGGTCAGACCGCGCTCGAGCACGGAGCATCCAACCCGCTCACGGCGTTCCATCTGGCCGGTGCGGTCGCGTCGAGCCTCACCGGCGACCGCACGCTGAGCAACGACGACCTGAAGTCGCTCGTGCGCGTCTTCCGCGGGCTCGATCCGGCATCGGTCGAGATGACGACGCTGCCGGTCACGGCCGCGACCCCGAGCAGCCCGCTCGTCGTCGACCTGGTGAAGGCCGCGCCGGTCCTTGCCCGGCTCAAGGACCTGAAGAACCCGGTGGCGCTGCCCCAGGTGGTCTCGCCTTCGAAGGTGAAGGTCGTGGTGGTCGACGGTTCCGGCGTGAAGGGCCGCGCCGAGAGCGTGGCGGCGGCGTTCCGTGCCCACGGGTTCAAGATCGGTGGCGTAGGCGACGCGACTCGTTCCGACTTCGCCAAGACCCAGGTTCGCTACGGGTCCGGCGATGTGGCGAAGGGTTTCACGGTCGCGTTCTACGTCGGTACCGGGAACTACGTCGAGGGGCCCACGACCGCGCGGCTCGGCAACAAGACGTTGAAGGGCGACGTGCTCGTCGTGCTCGGGCGCGACTTCCCGCAGCTTCCGGGTGGGCTCGAACGACCGGTCCCGTCCACCACCACGACGGCGCACACGTCGACGAGCCGGCCCGCCGCGGCGACCAGCACGAGCACGTCGACGACCACCACGACGCTTCCCCAGTCGACGACCGATACCCGCTTCGTACCGACTGCGAAGAAGGGCATCGCGCCGCTGGTGGGCTGTCCGTAACCGCCGGGGTGCCCAGGAATTGGGCGCGCGCGTCGGTAGGGTAGGGGCTCCCTCATGACGCCTCCCCTGTCGTTGCGGGCGTTCGGGCACCGGGTGCTCGTCGCGCTCCTCATCTGTTCGGTCATGACCGCCGCGGTCTGGGTGGCGGTCATGCACGCCGAGAACGCCAAGATCGCGCAGATCCAGACCGTCGACATTCCCTCGGCGCTCCTGCGCGCGGGCGGCAACTACCTGATCATCGGCTCCGACACGCGTGCGTTCGTCGACAACGCGGCCGACGCCCAGGCGTTCGGGAGCAAGCAGAGCCAGACCGGCCAGCGTTCCGACACGATCATGGTCGCGCACATCGATCCGGGGAAGCGCACGGGCGTGCTCGTGTCGTTCCCGCGTGACCTCTGGGTGTCGATCCCCGGACACGGCATGTCGAAGATCAACGCCGCGTTCGCGTACGGCGGCGCGCAGCTCACGATCAGGACCATCGAGCAGGACTTCGACGTCCCGATCAGCCACTATCTCGAGGTCGACTTCGCGGGCTTTCGCGACATCGTGAACGCGATCGGGAGCGTACCGATCTACTTCCCGGCTCCCGCGCGCGACAAGAACAGCGGCCTCGCGATCCCGACGGCGGGATGTCACGACCTCTCCGGTGCGCAAGCGCTGGCGTACGTACGCTCCCGCTACTACCAGTACCTGTCGAACGGCCGATGGCAGTACGACCCGACCTCCGATCTCGGGCGCATCAAACGCCAGCAGTACTTCATCCGCTCGCTCTCACGCGCCGCGATCAAGACCGTGTTCTCCCACCCGTTGCGCGTCAACAAGGTCCTCGACAAGACGGTCTCGAGCCTCACGCGCGACAAGCTGTTGGGCGCCTCCGACGTGCGCAAGCTCGCGCTCGCGTTCCGCGACACCGACCCGAACGCGTTCCCGATGTACACGTTGCCGTCGACCCCGTCGACGGTCGACCGCCAGAGCGTGTTGCTGCTCGACGCGGCGCAGGCCGCGCCGACCCTCAACCGGTTGCGCGGCACGCCGCCGGTGAGCAAGACCGTGCCGAAGATCTCCGCGAGCACAGTGCGGCTCACCGTCGAGAATGGGTCGGGAGTGACCGGCGCGGCGACGAAGGCCATCAGCCGGCTGCGCACCGACGGGTTCCGGATCGCGGCGCCGGCGACCGACGCCGACCGCTCCGACTACGCGGTGACCGAGGTCCGCTACGCGCCGGGCGCCGAGACCAAGGCGCGCTTCGTGCTGGCCTTCCTGGGCGGTGCGGGCAAGGAAGTCGCGCTGGAATCGGCTCCGAGCGGGGTCGACGTCGTGTTGGTGCTCGGCCAGGACTTCCACCAGGTGACGATCCCGACGGCCGGCACGACCACCCCGGCCACCACGGCCAAGCCCGCCGCCACGGCCGCACACCCCGCCTCGAGCGGCGCCACTCCGACGACCGGGCCGCCGGCCAATCCGGGCGGCGTGATGCCGCTCGCCGGCTGCTAGCCGTCGGAGCCGGTCGCGCGGCGATGCGACCCCTAACATCGACCTTCGTGGGTCTCACTCTCCAACTTTGTCGTCGCGCGCCCCGTAGCCGGGCAACCACCAGATGACCACCCAGGTGCAGACCGGAGGCCCGGGTCGGTTCGTGTTCGGCGCGGGCGTTCGAGGGCCGGAGATCGGAACCGCATGAGCATCGCAGTCGTCGGAGCGGGCTATGTGGGGCTCACGACCGCCGCGTGCCTCTCGCACCTCGGGCACGAGGTCGTATGCGCCGACATCGACGCCGAGCGGGTGGCGCGCCTGCGCAAGGGCGAGGTGCCGATTCTCGAGGACGGCCTGCCCGCGCTGATCGCCGAGGGTCTGGCGTCGAAGCGGTTGTCGTTCGTCGTGGGCGCCGACATCGCGGCGCGCGGGGCCGACATCGTGTTCCTGTGCGTGCAGACGCCCCAGGGCGTCGACGGTTCGGCTGATCTCAGCTTCGTGGAGCGCGTTGCCCGCGAGATCGCGCCGGTGCTCTCGCCGAAGGCCGTTGTGGTCAACAAGTCGACGGTGCCGGTCGGCTCGACGCGGTTCGTGCAGCGCGTGCTGGCCGAGGCCGGGACGCCGCGCGAGCACGTGACCGTCGCGTCGAACCCCGAGTTCCTCCGTGAGGGCCAGGCGGTGCACGATTTCCTGCATCCCGATCGCATCGTGATCGGTTGCGAGGATCCGGAGTCGGCGGTGCGGGTGTCGGAGCTCTACCGCGGCGTGCACGCGCCGGTGCTGGTGACGGATCCGGCTTCGGCCGAGATGATCAAGTACGCGTCGAACGCGTTCCTCGCGACGAAGGTCTCGTTCATCAACGCGGTCGCCAATCTCTGCGAGGCGGTCGACGCCGACGTGCGCGAGGTCGCGATCGGCATGGGGTACGACGCTCGGATCGGATTCCAGTTCCTGCATCCGGGGCCGGGATTCGGCGGTTCGTGCTTCCCCAAGGATGTTGCCGCGTTGCTGCACACCGCGCGCGATGCGGGATACGACTTCCAGCTGCTGGAGGGCGTGGTCGGGGTGAATCACGGCCAGCACGAGCGGATCGTGCAGAAGGTGCGCGCGGCCGCGGGCCGCGCGGCCGAGCCCGCGTCGCTCTCGGGGGTCCAGGTCGCGATGTGGGGCCTCACCTTCAAGGCCGATACCGACGATTTGCGCGATTCGCCCTCGCTCGTGGTTGCGCGCAAGCTGTTGGAGGAGGGCGCGGTCGTCCGTGCCTACGACCCGGCGGCGGGCGAAGCCGCGGCCGAGCTGTTGCCCGAGCTCGACGTGCGGCCCGACGCGTACGAGGCGTCGGCGGGAGCCGATGTGGTCGCGCTGCTCACGGAATGGGAGGAGTTCCGGTGGCTCGACTTCGAGCGGGTGCGCGCGGCGATGCGCCGCCCGGCGATCGTCGACGCGCGGAACTTGCTCGATCCGGCGGCGATGCGCCGGCGGGGATTCGAATACAGCGGAATCGGCCGCCGGTAGGGTCGATGAGGACTCAGCTGGGCCCCCGGTGCTGCCGACGAGTTGGAGCATGATGAAAGACACGACCCGATGAGCCGAATCCGATGAGCCGAATCGTGGTGACCGGCGGCGCCGGCTTCGTCGGTTCGCACCTGTGCGACGCGTTGCTCGAGCGCGGCGAAACCGTGGTGGCGGTCGACAACTTCTCCACGAGCCGGCCGGAGAACGTCGCGCATCTCGCCGGCCATCCCGGTTTCGAGCTCGTCGTCGCCGACGTCGTCCAGGGGATCCCGGTCAGCGGGCGGGTCGACGGCGTGTTGCACATGGCGAGCCCCGCGAGCCCGCCGGAGTACCTCTCGATGCCGCTCGAGACGCTCGACGTCAGCTCGATCGGCACCCGGCACGCGCTCGATCTCGCCCGTGCCAACGACGCGCCTTTCCTGCTCGCCTCCACCAGCGAGATCTACGGCGACCCGCTCGTGCACCCGCAGCCGGAGACCTATCTCGGCAACGTCGACTCGATCGGTCTGCGCGCCGTCTACGACGAAGCCAAGCGCTTCGCCGAGACGCTCACGATGACGTACCACCGGCTCTACGACCTCCCGACGCGGATCGTGCGCATCTTCAACACGTACGGTCCGCGTTTGCGCCCGGCCGACGGACGCGTCGTGTCGAACTTCCTCGTGCAGGCGATCGCCGGGGAGCCGCTCACGGTCTACGGCCGCGGCACGCAGACCCGTTCGTTCTGCTTCGTCGCCGACGAGGTGCGGGGCATCCTCGCCCTGTTCGACTCGCCGCTGGTCGAGCCGGTCAACATCGGGAACCCGACCGAGCACACGATGCTCGAGCTCGCCCAACTCGTCTGCGAGGTCGCGGGCGTCGACATCGAGATCGTGTACGAGCCGCTCCCGATGGGCGACCCGACGCGCCGCAAGCCCGACATCACCCGCGCGCAGCAGCTGCTCGGTTGGGAGCCGAAGGTCGAGCTGCGCGAGGGACTCGAACGCACACACGCCTGGTACCTGGAGGAGCGCGCCCGTGGACGAGCTTGACCGCACGCCCCCGAAGATCCGCAAGCTGTCGGTCATCGTTCCGGTCTTCAACGAGCGCAACACCGTGGTGGAGGTGTTGCGGCGCATGCGCGCGGTCGAGCTCCCCGACGGGATCGATCGCGAGATCATCGTCGTCGACGACGGCAGCACCGACGGAACGCGCGATGTGCTGAATCAGCTGAGCGACAGCACGGTTCGGATCATCCTGCACGACCACAACCGCGGCAAGGGCGCCGCGGTGCGTACCGGCATCGAGGTCGCGTCGGGCGACTACGTGCTGATCCAGGACGCCGATCTCGAGTACGACCCCGAAGACTGGCCGAAGCTGGTCGCGCCGGTGATGCGGGGGAGGGCCCGAGTCGTGTACGGCTCGCGGTTCACGGGTGAGCGCCGCAACATGCTGTTCCTGCACTGGATCGGCAACCGCATGCTCTCGTTCGTCACCAACGTGCTCTACAACACCACGCTCTCCGACATGGAGACGTGCTACAAGCTCATCGACCGGGCGCTCCTGCTCGATCTCGAGCTGCGGTGCAACCGCTTCGACATCGAGCCCGAGATCACGGCGAAGATCTTGAAGCGGCGTATCCGCATCTACGAAGTCCCGATCTCGTACACGGGCCGCGAGTTCGACGAAGGCAAGAAGATCACCTGGCGCGACGGCTTCGCGGCGTTGTGGACGCTGGCCAAATTCCGCTTTGCGGATTGACCAAGACTCAGCCGTTCACACTTCGGCTGATCCCCAACGGAGCCGGCCGGGCTGGGCCGCCGTCGTCGTCAACTACGAGGCGGGCTCGCTCCTCGTCGACTGCGTGCGGTCGGTGCTCGCCGACTCGAGTGCCGGCCCGGTCGAGCTCGTCGTCGTAGACAACGGATCGCGCGACGGCTCGGTCGACGAGCTCCTCGCCGCGTTCCCCGACGTGCTCGTGATACGCGCGCCGGGCAATGTCGGGTACGCGCGCGGCGCGAACCTCGGAACCGCCGTTACCAAGGCGCCGATCATCGCGGTGCTGAATCCCGACACCGTGGTCGAGGCGGGCGCGGCGGGCGCGATGCTCGACCGTCTCGCCGGCGAACCTCGCCTCGCGGCGTGCGGCCCGCGCCTGCGCAATCTCGACGGCACCGACTATCCGTCGGCGCGAACGTTCCCGTCGGTCCCGATCGCGATCGGGCACGGCCTCCTCGGCCTCTGGTGGCCGACGAACCCCTTCACCGTGAAGTACCGCCAACTCGATGCCGACCCCTCGGTCCCGCGCCTCGTCGACTGGGTGTCGGGTGCGGCCCTGTGGTTGCGGCGCTCCGCGCTCGACGAGGTCGGCGGCTGGGACGAGCGCTACTTCATGTACCTCGAGGACACCGATCTCTGCTGGAGGTTGCGCCGTGCCGGTTGGGAAGTTGCGTACGAGCCGACCGCGGTGGTCGTGCACGCTCAGGGCGTCAGCGCGTCGCGGCGGCCCTACCGCATGCTGCTCGAGCACCATCGATCGGCGTGGCGCTTCGCGAAGGTCCGGCTCACCGGTCCCCGTGCCGTGCTCCTTCCGTTCGCGGCCGTGTACTTCGCGGTGCGCGCGGTGCTGGCGATGGCCGAGCACGCATGGCGCTCCGCTCGTCCGTCCGAGCCGCACGAAGCAGCCCCGGGCTAATCTGGCCGCCGTGAGCACCCTTTTGGCCGCATGAAGGCCGTCGTCCTCGTCGGCGGCGAGGGGTCACGGCTGCGGCCGTTGACGTACACCACCCCGAAGCCGCTGCTCCCGATCGCGAATCAACCGTTTCTCGAGCGTCAGCTCGTGTGGTTGTCGGATCACGGAGTCGACGAGGTGGTGCTCTCCATGGGTTACCTCCCCGACGCGTTCCACGAGCACTTCCGCGACGAGTCGGGCCACGACACGTTCCGCGGGATGCGCTTGCACTACGCGGTCGAGAACGAGCCGCTCGGTACCGCGGGCGCGATCCGGTTCGCCGCGGCCGGCATCGAGGAGCGTTTCGTCGTGTGCAACGGCGACGTGCTCACCGGTCTCGACCTGAGTGCGATGGTCGAGTTCCACGACGAGCGGAAGGCAGAGGTCACGATCGCGCTGACCCGAGTGGAGGATCCGAGCGCGTTCGGAGTCGTGCCGACTGCCGCCGACGGCGGAGTGATCGCGTTCGTGGAGAAGCCGGCGCCGGGATTCGCACCGAGCGATTGGATCAACGCCGGCACCTACGTGCTCGAGCCCGCGTTCCTCGATCGGATCCCGCCCCGCCTCAACGTTTCGGTCGAGCGCGAGACGTTTCCCCGTCTGCTCGAGCACCCGGGTCGGCTGTTCGGTTTCCGTACCGACGCGTACTGGCTCGACATCGGAACGCCGGAGAAGTACTTGGAGGCGCACATCGACGTGCTGCGCGGCAGCGTCGGCCGGCCGCCCACGCCGGGCGCGCGCGAGCTGTCGGAAGGGATCTGGACCCAGGGCGACGCGACCATCGAGCCCGGCGCGACCGTGCTCGCGCCGACGTTGCTCGGTCCCGGCTCGCACGTGCACACGGGAGCACGCGTGCGCGGATCGGTGCTCGGCGCCGGTTCGATCGTCGAGCCCGGAGCTGTGCTCGAGGTCGCGGTGCTGCACGAAGAGGCGCGGGTCTCGCACGACAGCACGGTCGACCACTCGGTGATCGGCCGCCACACGGTCGTGAAGCCCGACGTCATGCTCACCGACAATTCACTCGTCGGCGCCGACACGACCGTCGCGTCGGGAACCCGGCTCTCCGCTGGGCGGTTTCCTTCAGCGCGCGAGTAGCGTCCCCGCACCGTGATGAAAGCAATGGTTACCGGTGGCGCGGGCTTCATCGGCTCGACGCTCGTCGATCGCCTTCTCGCCGAGGGCTGGAACGTCGACGCCGTCGACGATCTTTCCACCGGGACATTGGCGAATCTCGCGACCGCGCGCTCGCAGGCCGACCGTCGTTTCTCGTTCCACCGGATAGACGTGGCGTCGCCGGCGGTGATCGAGCTCGTCGCGCACCGGCGTCCCGACGTCGTGTTTCACCTCGCCGCCCAAGCCGACGTACGCGTCTCGGTCGCGCGGCCGGTCTTCGACGCGACCGTCAACATCCTCGGCACCATCAACATGTGCGAGGGCGCGCTCGCGGCCGGCGCGAGCAAGATCTTGTTCGCCGCGTCGGGCGGCACCCTCTACGGCACCACCGAGGAGATCCCCGTGCGCGAGGGGCAGCCGCACGCGCCGGAATCTCCGTACGGCGTTTCGAAGAAATCGGCCGGCGACTACCTGCACTACTACCGAACCGTTCGCGGGCTCGAGTACACCGCGCTCGCGCTGGCCAACGTCTACGGCCCGCGCCAGAACCCCCACGGGGAGGCCGGCGTGGTCTCGATCTTCGCGGGCAAGCTCCTCGGCCACGAGCGTCCGGTCATCTACGGCGACGGGTCGCAGACGCGCGACTTCGTGTACGTCGACGACGTCGTCGACGCGTTCGTGCGCGCGGTCGACGCCGGCGGCGGGTTGTTGATGAACATCGGTACCGGCGTCGAGACGAGCGTGCAACAGCTCTTCGACGTGATGGCGAAGCTCACCGGCTTCAAGCAGCAGGCGCGCTACGACCCGCCGCGTCCGGGCGAGGTGCAGCGCAGCGCGCTCGACCCGAGCCGCGCCGGGGTGCACCTCGATTGGAAGCCGTGGACGAGTGTCGAGGAGGGCGTCGCCCGCACGCTCGAGCACTTCAAGGGCCAGATCGCCGGCTCCCGGTAGAGCGGGCCGGGTGGCTCGCTACCTGTGCTCGCGCAGCGTTTCCAGGGGGACCGGCGGGCGTTCCCGCGCGACGTACGTCGGTGAGGGGTAGCCGACGAGCACGAGGGCGTGCGGCAACCATTCGTTCGGGAGTGCGAGCGCGTCGCGTGCGGGTTCGGGACAGAAGATCGGGGCCGCGACCCAACACGACGCGAGCCCGGCGTCGGTGGCGCTCAGCATGAGGTTCTCGACCGCGGCGCCCAACGACAACAGCGCCATGCCCCATTCCGCGCGTTGGCGCGTCTCGTCGGGATAACGGTCGAGCCCGTCCCACGTGAGGCACGCGAGCACGAGCGCCGGTGCGTTCGTGAGCTTGGCGTGCGATGCGCGCACCAGCTCGTCGATGCGCGCGGGGCTGACGCCGTCGGCGGCGAGGTCGGCTTCCCACTGCGCGCCCATTCCGTGCGCGAGCGCGGTCTTGCCGTCGTGGGTGTCGATCACGACGAAGCGCCACGGCCGCGAGTGATGGGGCGCCGGTGCGACGCACGCCGCTTCCACCAGCGTGTCGAGCAGCGCGCGATCCACCGGTTCGGCGGTGAAGGCCCGGATCGAGCGGCGGTGCTCGACGAAGTCGGGGATTGCGCTCCTCATCGGAAGAGATCCTCCTGCGGGGGCCGCACGAGCTGGCGAACCGAGCCTTCCCCGAACCAGGCCGGGTCGAGGCCGCGCACGATCGCGACCGGGACGCTCGCGGCTTTCCCCATGACCAGCTCGGCGGCGGACGCGATCTCGTCGGCGATGGCGACTTCGGTGACGACCAGCGTGCGCCCGAGCGCGTCCGGCGTGTCGCGCAGGTCGACGACGGCCGCGATGCCGCTCACGCCGATGGCGACGTCGGTGAGCCCCTGCCGCCACGGCCGGCCGAACGTGTCCGAGACGACCACCGCGACCTCGACCCCCGATCGGGCCCGCAGGGCGTCGCGCACGTGCTTTGCCGAGCGGTCGGAGTCGACCGGCAGCAGCGCGGCCCAACCCTCGTCGACGTTCGACAGGTCGATACCGGCATTCGCGCACACGAAGCCGTGACGCGTCTCGCTGATGATCAGATCGCCGCGCGTCCTCACGATCCGTACCGACTCCGACTCCACGAGCCGGCGGCGCGCGTCGCGGTCGAGCGGATCGAGCGGAACCAACCGGCCCTCGGCCTTCGACACGATCTTCTGGGTGACGACGAGACAGTCGCGGTCGGCGAGTGGTGTGCCCTGCGCCGCGGCCGCGTGCGCGATCAGGTCGGCGAGCTCGTCGCCGGGGCGGATCTCGCCGATGCCGGAGATCGGCGTGATGGAAAGGCCGGCGACCACGAACTTCTGATCAGGCAACGGCGGCGAGCGTGCGGCGTGCGAGCTCGGTCGCGATCTCCGGGCTGCGCATCATGGTGTCGGTGACGATCGCGCGCACGCTGGTCTGCTCGACCTCGGTCGCGAGGTGCGCGTCGACGGCGTCGATCACGAGCGCGTCGCAGAACGACGCGTACGCGCGCGCGATGCCGACGCACGACACCTCGATGCCGAGGGGTGCCATGAGGCGATCGGCCGGGCCCTTCACCGGGGCGCCGCCGACGATGGGGCTGATCGCGATGACCCGCGAGCGCCGGGCCTCCAGCGCGTCGCGTATGCCCGGAACGGCGAGGATGGGCCCGATCGAGATGACCGGGTTCGACGGGCAGATGACGATCGTGTCGGCCGTGCGCAGCGCCTCGAGCACCCCGGGTGCGGGGCGGGCGGCGTCGGCTCCGTCGAAGCGCACCGACACCACCGGCGACTCGGCCCGCTCGCCGACGAACCATTCCTGCATCGCGATCTCGGCGTCGGGACCGCCCGGGCGCTCGACCGTGATCCGCGTGCGCACGCGGTCGTCGGTCATCGGGATGAGGCGGAGGTCGAGTCCCCACGCGCGGGTGATCTCCTCGGTGACCTGCGAGAGCGTCGCTCCGGCTCGCATCCGCTGTGTGCGGAAGAGATGCGTCGCGAGGTCCTTGTCGCCCAGACGGAACCACGTGGGCACGTCGTACCGGCTCAACGCTTCGAGCGTGGCGTACGTCTCACCCTCGAGGCCCCAACCCTGGGCGACGTTCGATGCGCCGGCGAGCGTGTACGTGACCGAGTCGAGGTCGGGCGAGACGTACAGCCCGTGGAATTCCTCGTCGTCGGCGGTGTTGACGATCGCAGTGACCTCGCTCGGCGGGACGGCGCGCACGAGTCCCGACAGGAATCGAGCGGCGCCGACACCGCCGGCGAGCGTTACGAGCACTCCTGGAATGTAACCGGCCGACGCGCGGCGCCAGTTACGCGACGGAGCCGGTGAGCTCCCTGACTCGGGCGGCGACGGGCTCGATCACCTGGACGACACGCTCGGGCAGATCGCCGAGCTGGGTCTGCACCTGCCCGACGACGGGCTCGACGAGCTTCACGACCTCGTTGCCGAGCCCTTGCACGCGGGTGACGGTCGTGCGCACCTGCTCCTCGGCGCGACCACGAGCGGCCACGCCGCGAGCGCCGACCTGGCGGCTGCCCTCGGCGAGGAAGCCCTGTACTTCGCGGCCCCGGGCATTGAAGCGGTCGGTGACGGTGTCGAGCTTGCCGGTGAGCTCACGCCGGCGCGTCTGGGTCTGTTGGTAACCCATGACGCCGAGCCCGATGGCGATGTAGCCGGCGTCGGTGACGGTCTTGCGCACGTCCATGATTCTCCCGTTCGATGTGCAGTGGGCTGATGCGAGTGTGCTCGCGACAATAACCACTTGTGCTAACAAATGCAAGCAGAGGACGGTGGGGGGTCGGCTAGTGTCGACCGGCCGCATGGAGACGATGGAGCCCCCCGAGTCGCCGAGCGGTGACGCGCCCGACGTGCCGCAGCCGGCCGGGGACGCAGCCCCCGAGGGCTCGGCCGCCGACCCGCTCCGGGGCGACGGGCCCGGCGCCGGGACCTCCCGGCCGGATGCGCCCGACCCGGGAGACGCGGAGCCGGACCCGCCCGAGCCGGAGCCGGTTGCGCCGCCGGTTGTCGTCGTCGTCGTCAGCTCCGGCGGCCAGGGTCTGGAAGCGGCGCTCGCGTCGCTCGCCCGCCAGGACTACCCGGCGCTGTCGGTGCTCGTGCTCGACAACTCGGCCGGCGCCGACCCGACCGCCCGCGTCGCCGGGGAGCTGCCGACCGCGTACGTGCGGAGGCTTCCGGCGAAGGTCGGGTTCGCGGCCGCCGCGAACGAGGCGCTGCACACGGTCGAGGGGGCGACGTTCCTGCTCTTCTGCCACGACGACGTGGCCTTCGACACCGACGCCGTGCGCGTGATGGTCGAGGAGGCGTACCGGTCGAACGCGGCGATCGTCGGGCCCAAGCTGGTCGAGTACGACCATCCCGAGGTGCTGCTCGAAGTCGGCATGTCGGTGGACCACTACGCGGTGCCCTTCTCGGTGATCGAGCCCGGCGAGATCGACCAGGAGCAACACGACGGCGTGCGCGACGTCTTCTTCGTCTCGCACGCTGCGATGCTCGTGCGGGCCGACCTCTTCCGCGAGCTCGACGGATTCGACGCGGGCACCTCGCCGGGGTGCGACGACATCGACCTCTGTTGGCGCGCCCGGCTGGCCGGCGCCCGGGTGCTCGTGGTGCCCGCGAGCCGTGTCGGCCACCAGCACGGCGTAGGCGACGAGGAGCGTCGCGCCCGCCGCCAGTCGCCGGCCGAGGCGCGCCTGGCAACCCGCGCTCGGGTGCGCGTGCTGGTCAAGTCGTACTCGCCGACCGCCCTGCTGTGGGTGCTCCCGAGCGCCTTCGTGCTCACGCTCGGCGAGGCGGCGGGGCTCGCGCTGACTCGGCGGACCCGCCATGCGGTGGCGGTGATCGCGGGCTGGATCCCGGCGCGTGGAGGACTCCGCGAGCTGCGCCGGGCCCGGTCGGCGACCCAGCAGACGCGCAAGGTCAACGACAGCGATGTGCGCGATCTGATGGTCAGGGGCAGCGCACGGTTCCGGAGCTTGCTCGTGCAGCGGCTGCACGCCGGAGATCGGCTGGCCAATGCGTCGAACCGCGCGCGGGCGCGAGTGGAGCGAACCCGAGAGCAGTTGCGACGCGCGCCGGCGATCCTCGCGCTGATCGTCGGAGTGCTCTTCGTCGTCGGCTCGCGCGGCCTCGTGTTCCAGCGCGTCCCGCAAGTCGGGAGCTTCCAGGCCTGGCCCGGCGTCGGGTCGCTGTGGTCGACGTTCACGTCTCCGTGGCGGTACACGATGCTCGGCTCGCAGACGCCGGCGACACCCGCGTTCGCGTTGATGGCCACGCTCTCCACGGTGTTGTTCGGGCACGGCGGGCTCGCTCGCACGGTTGTGGTCGCCGGTGCGCTACCGCTCGGCGCGTGGGGTGCGTACCGCCTCGTGCGCCCGCTCGCGGCCGCACTGTTGCCGGCGGTCGTGGCCGCGGTCGCGTACGCCGTGAACCCGGTCGCGCGCGACGCGATCGCACGTGGCGACCTCGGTCCGCTCGTTTGCTACGCGCTCGCACCGTTCTTGCTGCACGCGCTCGTGCGTGCGAGCTCGAGCGAGGCGGTCGACGGTACGGCCGGGAGCGCGCCGGGCCGGCGCGCGCGATGGAAAGCCCGGATCCGGACCGTGCTCGTCGTCGGGTTGTTGGGCGCGGTCGCCGGCTCCGTGTGGCCGCCCGCAATCCTGCTCGCCGTCGTGATCGCAGTCGTGTTGACGATCTCGATGCTTCTCGCCGGAGGGAGCGCGGCCGTCGTGCGCGCGGCCGCCCTGGCCGTGGCCGGCGCGGTCCTCAGCTGGTTGTTGCTCGCGCCGTGGTCGTTGTCGTTCATCGGGGCCGAGCCGACGGCGCTCGGCCTGCACCCGCGTGCGCCGTTGTCCGTCGGCGACGTCCTCCGCTTCGACGTCGGGCCCGCGCGCGCCGGTTGGTTCACCCTCGGCCTCGTCGCCGCCGCGGCCGTTCCGCTCGTGGTCGCGTCCGGCCCGCGCCTCGTCTGGGCCACGCGCGCATGGTTGTTGACGTTGGCCTCGTTCGCGCTGGCGTGGCTCCCGACACGCATCTCGGTGACCGCGCCCGTACCGGCGCCCGAGGGCATGCTCGTGCCGGCCGCGTTGGGGCTTGCCTTCGCGGCCGGTCTCGGCGTGAGCGCGCTCCTCGACGACATGCGCACCTCGCGCTTCGGCTGGCGCCAAGTGTCGGCGGTCGCGGCCGTGGTGGGGCTCGCACTCCCGTTGCTCGCGTTCGCAGGCGACGCGGGTTCGGGTCGGTGGCAGCTGCCCGCTTCCGACTGGCCGACCGAGATGTCGTGGATGCACGACGTCCCGAACGCGGGCGGATTCCGCGTGCTCTGGCTCGGCGACCCGTCGGTGTTGCCCGTCGACGCGAAGCTCGCAGGCGGCATCGGCTTCGCGACGAGTCGCGACGGCGCCGGCGACGCTCGCGCGCTGTGGTCGGCCCCGCAGCACGCCGCCGACGACCAACTCGCGCGGGCGCTGCTCGCCGCCCGCTCCGGTGAGACCGAACGGCTCGGACACCTCCTCGCCCCGGCCGGTGTGCGCTACGTCGCGTTGGTGAGTCGTCCCGGGCCCGGCCACGGCGCCGAGGTACCCGTCGATCCGGTGCTCGCCGACGCGTTGACGCGCCAGCTCGACCTGTCGGTGTCGCGGCTCGACGACGGTGCGATCGTGTACTCCAACGACGCGTGGATTCCCCGCCGCGCCGTGGTCGCGGCTTCGACGTCGGTCGCGGCGAACGCGGGAGCCGGGCTCGAGACGGCCGAGCGCAGCGACGTCGCGGCCGCGGCGCGTGCCGTGACCGGACGGGTCGGGCGGTCCGCGCCGGCCGGACCGGGCACCTTGCTCTGGGCCGAGGCTTCCAACCGCGGTTGGCACGCCCGCGCCGCCGGCCGCGACGCGGCGCACACGACCGCGTTCGACTGGACCAACGCGTTCTCGCTGACCGCGCGCTCGTCGACCGACCTCCGGTACCGCGCCGG
>Ga0265338_10000932_pt1 | contig 49327 bp, 32 predicted proteins | sample 42126metaG_FD_193579 | JGI IMG/M metagenome (GOLD analysis project Ga0265338, IMG submission 193579) | Rhizosphere microbial communities from Carex aquatilis grown in University of Washington, Seatle, WA, United States - 4-21-26 metaG | ecosystem: Host-associated > Plants > Roots > Rhizosphere...
CGCCGGTTCCAGCCTGCTTTTCTCCCGGGAATTTTATGCGCTGGCCCGGCAACACCTCAACCCCGGTGGAGTTTTGCAGATGTGGTATCCCGGCGGGGAGTCCGCAACCACGCGGGCCGTGTTGCAATCCATCAATGAATCTTTCCCCCATGTGTACGGTTTCCTTTCCGTGGAAGGATGGGGCCTGCATTTGATCGCCTCCGCGGAGCCCATCGGTCCACTGGACGGGGAGCAATTGGCCGCGCACATGCCCGCATCGGCAAAAAGAGATTTGATGGAATTGTATTCGTCGCAGGACGCGGCCGCCGCCCTTCGTTTGGTCGTCACCAACGGATTACCCATCGACAACTTCGTTGATTTGAATCCCCATCTTCAGATCACCGACGACCAGCCCTTCAATGAATATTTTCTACTTCGCCGCCTGTCCCGCCACTGAAAAATCAAACCGTCAGGGCGGGCAACCCGGTAAACGCCGACGGACACCGGGAATCGGGGACCCTTCGGCATGAAGCCATTCTCGGAAGGCATTGTTTGAGGAACGAATCCTTCGCCGCGAAGACGCCAAGGCGCAAAGAATTTTAACCACGGATGCACACAGATGGGCACGGATAAATCACTTGGCGACCTCCCGTTTCGCATGTGATAAAGCGACCTCGATCTTAGTCCCTTCATAATCAAGAAGAACCTTATCTACCTGTTCTACCTTAAATTCTGCCTGTTTCTTAATGAAAGAATCGAACAGTCGGCGAGCTTCAGCCTTCTCACCAAGCATCTGGAAAAAACTGGCGCGATGATATAGAAAAATCGGCAAGGGATATAGACTGTAAGATTTCCAAACCGCCGCAATGGCTCGTTTCAACGTCTGTTTTATGACCGGCCAGTTGGCTCTGAGTTCAGTTTCTGAATCTGGATCGCATTTGAAGGTTACTAATTCGTTCGCATACCGAGAAAGCGCCACCGCAATTGTCCCATTGCGGATTTTTTCTGCGGCATCTGGATGTACCACATAGCCCTTAAACATTTGCGATGCACGGTCAGCCTCGCGAGCTTCATCATCGGTCAACGAGAAATTAATCGTGCCATCCGCGTTTTGTTCAACACCAGGGAAACGATGCTTTTTTGAAAATGGCCACATAACATTCTTTGTTGATCACACGGGCGTAGCTGATGCCCAGCAATCATCGAAAAATTTGATATCATATTCAGCGAGTTCACTTCCCGCTGGTGTCCGGTCCAATGTTTCGTCTTTGTTTATGTTGTTTAAGGAAAGACCGCAAGTGACGACACTTTTGTCCTGCAAAATGAGGAACCGGCGATGAGGTTTTTCCGTACTCGCATAAGCACGCAATTCCCATTGACTACCCATTTCTGTATTCAAATCGTGAAGAAACGAAGAAATCGACGCTGCCACCTTGCCGGCTTTTGGCGCTGTTAGCAGCCGGAGATTTTTGGAGATGGTAATGCCAAGGCCTTTCAATTTAAGCAAAGTTTCCAATGCTTTCTCATCGAGATAAGGATCATGCACCCCAGTCAGAGTCCCGCTTCCAATAACATCCACTATCTTCCGCAAATTCGTTGCGGGTTCACCGGCCTTTAGACGTTTTGCAAACTTGATTGTCTCTGTTGCTCCTTGCCGCCACAAGGCGTCTTCTTCTTCCCACCGAGCAAACTGTTCAATTCCGGCCTCGGTTAAACGAAGCTCACTTCCGCTCGGCGAGATTTTGACCCAGCCTGCTTCCGTCCAACCGTGAATTATATCGTCGGCCGATAAGCTCGCCACCATGCCGTTGAAGCCAAATAAATTCAATCCCCGTTCCAGTTCCAAGATGTTTGTCCGCTGTTCGTTTCTCAAAAAACGCGGACGGCAACATTGGGCGGCGTGCCTGAGTTGTTTGGACTTATCCCAATTCATACATGAAACCATTTCAAACGCGTGCCGGTTGGTCAAGCCGGTGCGCCACGATTTTGTGTAGAGGCAGCAAATTGACGATGATTAGGATTTTCAGTTGCACTGCCACCGGCTTGGTGTCTTGGTGTTAAAAATCCGTGTTCATCAGTGTTCATCCGTGGTTGATTTTGTTCCGTCCGGCAGCCGTTCCCGTTTGAGCCCTTTTCGTGGTTTTGCTCTTCAAACTTTTCGAGCGTGGATCAGGCGTGATTTCCTCGACGAATGCCGGCCAAGTTTGCAGACTACCTTGACTATGAACACGAATTCCATGTCAGCACTCGCCGTTATGGTCGTCACGGTTTTGATGATGCCAACCGGACCGGTTCGCGCGGAAGACACGAACACCGTCTTCCGCGTCGTCAGCACCGCCGCCGAACCGATGGCCCCCGGCAAATTTGCGCCGACCTGGGAATCGCTGAAGCAGTACCAGTGTCCCGAATGGTTCCACGACGCGAAGTTCGGCATCTGGGCGCACTGGGGACCCCAATGCGAGCCGGAAGACGGTGACTGGTACGCGCGGTTGATGTACTTTACCAATACCGCGCAATATAAATTCCACCTCGAGCATTACGGTTCGCCGAAGGATTTTGGTTTCAAGGATGTCATTCACGAATGGAAGGCCGAGAACTGGAACCCGGACAAATTACTGGCGCTCTACAAGCACGCCGGGGCGCAATACTTCATGGCACTCGCCGACCACCATGACAACTTCGACAACTGGGATTCAAAGTATCAGCCGTGGAATTCCGTGAACGTCGGGCCGCACAAGGACATTATCGGCGGTTGGGCCGAGGCCGCGCACAAATACGGCCTGTATTTCGGCGTGAGTGTCCATGCCTCGCACGCCTGGACGTGGTATGAACCGGCGCAGGATTTTGACGGCAAACTCACCAAGGCCGACGGCAAGGGGAAATGGTGGGACGGCCTCGACCCGCAGGATCTGTACGCGCAAAACCACACGCCCAGCCCGAATTATCAAAAGTTGAGTTCGATCTTCAATCGCTGGAACTGGAACAATGGCGCCAGCATCCCGGACGAGGTTTATTGCGACAGGTTTTACAACCGCACGATGGACCTCATCAACCGGTATCATCCTGACCTGATTTACTTCGACGACACGGCACTGCCGCTCTGGCCGATCAGTGACGCGGGCCTGAAGCTGGCTGCGAATTTTTACAACCTCAACAACCAGTGGCACGGCACCAATGACGACGGTGTATTGTTCGGGAAAGTCCTGAAACCCGACCAGCGCCAATGCATGGTCTGGGACATCGAACGGGGACAAGCGAATGAAATCGAGCCGCTGCCCTGGCAGACGGACACCTGCCTGGGCAACTGGCATTACGACCGGGCAATCTACCGACGGCACGGTTACAAAACCACCAGGACCGTCATCCAGACCCTGGCGGACGTCGTAAGCAAGAACGGCAATCTGCTGCTCAGCGTTCCCGTACGCGGCGACGGAACCATAGACGACGAAGAGGTAAGAATTGTTGAAGGCATTGCCGACTGGATGGACGTGAACCGGGAATGCATTTTCGACACGCGCCCCTGGAAGATGTTTGGCGAAGGCCCGGCCTCGACGGGTGCAACATTGAAAGCACAGGGCTTCAATGAAGGCAAAGGCAAGCCCTTCACCGCCGCCGATTTCCGGTTCACGGTAAAAGGCGACACGCTTTACGCGATTGAACTGGGCTGGCCAACCAATGGCGCGAGCATTAAATCGCTCGGCAAATCGGTCAAACTGCTCGATGGAAAAATCCGCAAAATCGAACTGCTGGGCAGCAGGGAAAAAATCAGATGGAAACAGACCGGCGAGGCGCTGGTCATTGCCCAGCCCAAAAACCAGCCGAACGATTTTGCCATCGTTTACAAAATCACGGTGAAATGAGTTTGCCTGGCGCGAAACAATTCGCCCCAACTTTTCCAGAATCCGCTCTGGTGAGAGTTTGCACCGACTAATGTCGGTGGCTACGATGCACGACGATGTCTGACACCCGGTTCATGCGCCTTGCCCTCCGCCTCGCCCGGCGCGGCTACGGCATGACTTCGCCCAATCCGATGGTCGGTGCGGTGCTGGTGAAGGACGGCAAGATCATCGGGCGCGGCTGGCACCGGCGCGCGGGCCTGCCTCACGCGGAAATTGAGGCGCTGCGTGACGCACAAAAACGCGGACATAATCCCAAGGGCGCGACGCTTTATGTGACGCTCGAACCATGCAGCACACAGGGCCGTACACCGCCATGCACGGACGCCATCATCGCGGCGGGAATCAAACGCGTGGTTGTGGGCACAACGGATCCGAATCCAAGACATGCCGGTCGAGCTTTCAAAATTCTGCGGCGCGCCAGGATTGAAGTTATCGCCTTCGACAGAGGTAGGGCGCGTCACTCCGTGCGCGCCGTTTCACGTTTTGCCAGGCCACGGCGCGCAGAGGACTGCGCGCCCTACCAAAAATTGGTCAGCGAATGTGTACGCCTCAACGAAGCATTCAATCACTGGATTGTTCGTCGCACGCCATTCGTCACCGTCAAAGCCGCCATGACGCTCGACGGCAAAATTGCGACGGCCAACGGCGAATCGAAATGGATTACCGGCGAAAAGTCGCGTGCCTATGGAATGAAGTTGCGGCAGGGAGCCGACGCAATTCTGGTGGGCATAAACACGGTGCTTGCCGACGACCCGAGACTGACATTGCGGTCAGTCCAAGGTCCAAAGTCCAAGGTCCAAAGTTCCAAGCGGCTGCGCCGGATAATTCTGGATTCAATGGCACGGACGCCGTTGACCGCCAAAGTGGTCAGCGACAAATTCACTGCGCTGACGACCATTGTCGCGGGCAAAGGTGCGCCGAAAAGCCGCGTGGCAGCGCTGGCCAAACGCGTGAACGTCATCATCGCACCTCCGGCCAATTCAAAATTGAAAATTAAAACATTAAAACTGGATTTGGAGTGGCTGCTGAAAAAACTCGGCGCGGAAAACGTCACCGGTTTGCTCGTCGAAGGCGGCGGTGAGGTGAATGCGTCGTTTTTGCTCGGCGGCCTGGCTCAGCGCGTCGCATTTTTCTATGCGCCAAAAATTCTCGGCGGACGGGATTCGCGCAAGGCCGTGGCGGGCGAAGGCGCGAAAAGTCTGGCGGCAGCCCTTCAGCTTCGCGATATCGAGTGGAAGCGGATTGGTCCGGATTTGTTGCTGACAGCACGGCTGGCATCGTAGCCGCGTTCGTGAGAACGCGGATTTTCCATTGATCGTTCCACACTTTCACAAGTGCGGCTACAAACAATCCGGGCCTTATTCCGACCAAACAACGGCTCGACGGAGTCCCGCCCCACCATTAAGTTGGTGAAAATGTTTACTGGCATCGTTGAAGAAGCTGGCATCGTCGAGCGCATTAAACCAACGGCGAAATCCGTTGAACTGACCGTGCGCGCCAACGCCACCGGCCGTGGTTTGAAATCCGGAGGCAGCCTCGCCGTGAACGGTTGTTGCCTCACCGCCGTAAAAATTTCTCCGCGCGGCAAATCCAAACTCGTACAATTCGATTTGCTGCGGGAAACGTGGCGGCTCACGAATCTCCAATTCACCAGGCCGGGTTCGCTCGTGAACCTGGAGCGGCCATTGCGCGCGAACGGTGAGTTCGGCGGCCATTTCGTGACCGGCCACATTGACGGCACGGGCAAAATCCTGCGCTGGGAAAAATCGGGGACGGATTACGTGCTCGACATCGCCGCGCCGACGGCGGTGATGCGATACGTAATTTTGAAAGGCTCGATCGCCGTAGACGGCATCAGCCTGACGGTGGCGGCCGTTCAGAAAAAAAGTTTCCGCGTCTGGATCATACCCCAGACGTTCGAAGTAACGGCCTTGCGTGAACGAAACGTGGGCGACGCGGTGAATCTGGAGGCGGATTTGCTCGGCAAATACGCGGAAAAGTTCATTTCCGCCCGTTGCCAAAAGTGATCAGGCCGCACGCAAAAATCTCCGGTTCGCGCATGTTTTCCCAGTTGACCGGCGCGGCGGCTCACATGGAGATTTTGGAGTTGAACGAGAGGTGTGGTGCAGATAGCGGGAATTAAATGCAGCCAGATTGGTTCGGTGCGCCCGTTCAGCCTTTGTCCCGGTCCTCCATCAAGTGACAAATCCAGAAGCCGCGCCGGCGGAATGCGCCCGGTGATGTTTGGCAGGCAGGACGATACTACTGGCCGCCGGCCGTTTCGTGATACGGTTTGTGCGCACGGTAGAGTTGCAACATCTTCCAGTTCAGTTCCCACAACCGCTGGTCTCCCGACGCGGACGCCAGGTCGCAGGCCCTCTGGGCCGCCGCCATCGCCTCATCAAATCTTCCCGCTTCCGCGTAAGCCGCCGCCAAGGTGCTTACCATGGTTGCTGGTTGGTAGTATGTCAGTTCACAGGCGCGTTGGGCGAACTCCACGGCTTCGGGGCCATCGCGGATGTTGGCGTTCTGGCTGGTGGCCAGAATCGCGGCCAGCAAATTGAGCGCTTCGGGAAAATCGGGCCTGATTCGCAACGCCTCGCGGTAGTGCCGAACCGCTTCGTCTTCCCGGTTTTGATGACTGAGGATCGTAGCCAGAAAGCAGTGAGCTACCGCGTCGTCAGGATTGAGTCTTAGCGCCTGCGAAAAACTCTCAATCGCTGCGGCATAATTTCCTTGCTGTTGTTGGAAAACACCACGCAGCCGCCAGGTTTCCGGATTGCTGCTGCGGATCCAAAATGCCGCGTAAACAGTCATAACCCAAACCAGCAGGACGACCCAAAAAGCAACTCGCACCGCACGGTATCTCTGACCGAGCCAGTTCCATCCGATCACGACCAGCGCGCTGAAAGGCACCAACACCGGGAAAGCGTAAAAGGCTTTGACCTCAGAAAAGGAAGGGACGACTAAAGACATGTAAACAATCCCCAGAAAAAACACCAGAGGCAACCCCCACATCATGAGCCATTCCGAAGCGGGTTGGCGAACGAATCGGACCAGTGCCACGGTGAATCCAACCAGCAACAGAGAGGAAATCACGATGGCCAGCAGATAACCCGTGTTCATCAAATCATAATTCCAAGGCGGTCGAAATAGCAGATTAATCTTGCCGCCGATGAGGCCGTCTCCCCAGAGCGTGGAATAGATGCCGTCGCCAAAACTATGGAACGTACTGAACAACGGGGACAGCAGAACCTGTCCGAAACGGAAATAATAAGCGCTCGTTTGGAAACCCGGCTGCTGCCACCAGGAGAGTCCAGAGTCCGTCTCCCAATTTCCAACGATCAACCGGCCGGTGTGCGCCCAAATTCGCCCGTAATGCCAGCCGCAGACGACCAGACCGCAAAACAACACCACGCCCAAACCGCGAAGCCAGTCACCGCGCGCCCGTTCCTTTCGCAATAACAGGCGCAGACCTAAAGCGACGAAAAACATCGGGATCGCCAGCAGCGCAGAGAACTTGGTGAGCATCGCGGCGCCGAGCGCAACCCCGATACCCACATGTAGCCATACGCTTACCCTTTCCACCCGCAGGGCGCGCAGGTAAAAGTAGAAAGCGACCGTTACGAACAGGCCGGCCAGGGCTTCGTTGGTCACATATTGCGAAAGGTACAAGTGCGGCGGCAGGAAGGCGGCGACCAACAATCCGGCGGCCTGGGCAGACAAATTCTTCGGAAACAACATTCGAAAACACAACAACGCCAGCCAGCAGTGAATCAGCCCTATCACACCGTTCACACTTCGCAGCACCAAGGTGGCGTTGTCGTCGGGCACCCAAAGCCTGCACACTTCCAATACCAGAGCATTCCCCGCGTAATAGAACGGCGGTTGGTACATTTCCCAGCCGTCTTTCGGCAGCGGCAAGGCATGTTTCTGTTGAATGAATTGGATGTACTGCTCATGTGACAATGCATCGAAGCCCGTCGTGCGAGGCAGCTGTGGCAAGTTATTGATGGAGAGCGCAATCCGGGCAATGATCACAATAATAAGCAAACCGTAAATCGGCTTTGCCGATGGGGTGGTGGCCGGATCCGCCGCAGGTTTGTTTAGCGGTTGCAGCAGGCGGCTTGTACCCAGAACCAGAATCGTGGCCATTGCACAAAGTGCCGCCATTACCGGCCACACCCGTTTCACCGAATCCACCGTCCGTTCGCCTCCATAATGCAGATCATCCGGCCGAATGGATGGCGGCCGCGAGGCGAGGCGTGCGCCCTGCCAGTCACCGCCCGCGAGGGACACCTGCCAACGTTCATCCGTGCCCTGAAACATTCCGTCCGTCTCAAGCCGCAACCACAGAGCCGGTGGACCATGGCTGTTAATGACGGAAACTAAGATTTCATTCGTTCCAGTCCGGAGCAGTCCGGTCACGTCAACGGTTGAGGCCGATTTCCAGTTTTGGCCGGGCAGATCGAGATGGGTAAGTGTTTGGCCGTTGATGATAACACCGGCACCTCCGAAAGCGCAGATCGCCAGGGTGGCAAGGGCAGGCGGTGGGTCCAGTATGAACGTGTGCCGGAAAACAACCTTGGTGGCGGCGCGATACACCGTGATATCCGGCGATCCGGGATAAATAATCCATTCGGCACCCGGTTTTACCGGCAGAAAAGCAATCGCATCGCCACGGACACAAATCCACCACAACCCGCCTGCCAGCACCAATAACGCTGCAAGCATCGACATAACGATGATGCGGCCTTGAAAGCGAAATGGTTGCATCTGTTTCGCTATCCTGTTTTTTGGCTGAACAGGCGGCAAGCCAACGTTCTTGCCTTTGCTTTGTTTGCTATGCTTTGAGGGTTTCACCTTGGCCCTTGGATTCCGCCGTTTCCTGCATCAAACTGTGGTCAATACTCGTCGAAAACTCGTCAACCGGGGAATGGTGCGCATAGCAGGACTTGAACCTGCACGGGTTGCCCCACTACCACCTCAAAGTAGCGTGTCTGCCAATTCCACCATATGCGCAAGACAAAACACCAGCCGCAGAATTTTCGCGGCCGGACAACTGCGCATTGTCAATTGCATAAGTGCAAAGTCAAGCATTTCCCTCCCACCGATGCCAAGGGTGACTATAAATCCAATTCGACCGAAGTCTCAACCAGCAGCTGCCGTTGACTTCATTGCCTGGCCGGCAGACCGTGATTTTTTGACGCCTGAATTTCTCCCGAGAGTTGCTTTGCCCGTTGGTTTGACGGATCAAGTTGCAGGGTAATTTGAAACTGGGTGAGTGCGGAGTCCAGCCTTTGCTGCTTCATCAGCATGATTCCAAGATTCAAATGTGACCTGGCAAAATCCGGGCGATAAATGATTGCGCCCCAAAACTGCTTCTCGGCGTCGCCAATTTTTCCCTCGGCCGCCAGTTCAATCCCCAGCAGATAATGGGCCTGCCAAAACTCTGGTTTGAGTTCAACGGCCAGGCCAAAAGATTCAATCGCGCGGGCACGCTGGCCCAGCGCGGCAGCCGCAACCGCCCGGTTAAAATAATCTGCCAGACCTTGCGGCTGAAGCTCGGCAGCACGCTGATAATAGACTGCGGCTTGCTTCAAATTTCCCCGGTTCTGTTCCAGAAATCCGATGTTGAGGTATGTTCCCACGTCATCTGGATTCGCCCGCAGTGCCCGTCGGTAACAGGCAAGTGCCTCATTGATTTTCTGCTGGTTTTCCAGGATCTGCCCGAGTCCGTTCAGCGCGGGTACAAAATTGCCCCGAAGGGCCAGCGCGCGCGCGAAATATTCCGCGGCGTCATCAATTTTCGCCTGAAGAATCAACAAATTACCGGCGTCTGAAAACCCGCCGGGCATCTGGGGCAGCAATTCACAAACGCGTTTGGCTTCTTCCGTGGCCCGGGCAATTGCTCCCTTCGCCCCCAAATATTGGGCAAAATTGAAATGCAAGGAGCCGTCCGTTGGAGCCAATGCCAGGGCCTGTTCATACATCTGCCGGGCCTGCTCGTCCGTTTGGGTATTCATCATGGTCTTCAATTCATCCACTTTCGCCTCGCAAGTCTTGAGGTTGGCAGCATGGTTGAACTGTCCGGTGAACGGCGGCGACACAATGCGGCTCAGAATCGGCTGCCAAACCCGTTGGCGATCCCAAACGGTTACTGCCAGGCGGCGCTCACAAAGCTCCTCCGACGCCCAGCTTCCTTTGTCGCGAGCGCTGATGGAGTTGGGAAGCAATCCTTTGATTTGTTCGGCAAAGTTAAGCGCCAGCAGGTAATTACCGGCGAAATTCAAATGCACGTGCTCGTAAAAAAAGTTCAATCCCGGAATTCCGTCTGGCGAGTTTTGCGCCAGGATTTTGTCGGCTTCCACCAAATGGACGCCGAGGTTGCCATGCCGCGCCGCCGCGTCACGGATGGCGGAATTGATCCGGCTGTCCGCCCGAAAATCCAGCGCATCATAATCCCGCGCCAGTTTAAAATCCTGCAAGGCTTGAACGAAATTGGTCAGCGCTAAATCGCAATCGCCCAGCCGAAACTGTAATTCGGCGAACTGCGGGTCAATCGCAGCCGCCTGGCGATACACAGTCAAAGCATTCCGATAAGAACCGGTCGTTTCATTGGTGATGCCTTCTTCAAAAAGTTCGTTCCAGGCCGATAATTGGTTCGTGCTTAATCCGGGGTTATGGATTGAAGCAAGTGGCGCGCAATCTTTCAAATTGACCGCCACGGTACTTAGAACAACCGGCGCGCCTGCCCGGTGCGCTATCTGTAAAATATCTTCCAGATTTCCTTCGAAATTTGCGTAAGTCCGCAGCCGGGCCGGATCGTTATATCCCATCCGGCCATTCATGAACATTTGCATGCCACCCCATGTTTTCGGCGTTGATGAATTACTTCTTAAACGCCGGATGACATTGTCCAGCAATTGTCCGAGTCGGGTAGCCTTGATGGCGATGACCGTGCGGATAACTCCCAGAGGCGGTGCCTGTAGTCCATAAGCCGTTTCTGCGCCAAAGGGAGGCGGCGCCTTGTTCCCGGCCGCGAAATTAGAGGCGAACGGAACCATCTTGATTGCGCCAAAGGGGCCTACCATTTCATTGTTGCCCATGTAAATGACCCACAAATCACCCTGATGCCGGGCACAGTCGCGCGCGATGGGCAAAACCACGTCCGAATCAATGGCCGTCATCGCCACGCAAATCACTTCAAAGTGAATTTCGGGATAACGTTCGTGCAGCAAGACTTGCAGATATCGGCCCATACCATAACTCGAATCCGGGTCTCCCATGGCCGCCGATTCACCGAACACAAAAATACGATATGTATCCGAAGATTTTTTTACCGCCATGCGCTGCGGTGTTGGCTCACGGGTTATGGCGGGCGGGAAAAATCTGTAACCAAATTTATCGTTGGGGACATAATAACCCTGTCCGTTGATGTTATATCGAAGGAAGAAACTCACAGGATAACCGTAACCGAACAAACGCAAACCAAGGTCCAGCCCGCCAATGATCACCAACGGAAATAAAATTACCGCGCACAATCGAAACAACCACAGGCGGCGGCGGGGAATCGGCGGCGGTTTTCCCGGCGAGAAATTTTTTTTATTCGTTGAATGCATATCCGCATCCGAACGAACAATGAAGCAGGCCCGAACCGTTTTGCGCAAGGCGATTTTAACCGCCGAAAAGCCATTGCCAGCCCCGCCAGCGGTTCGGCTGCGCGGGATTGAATTTTTCAAGGTGCGTCTTTCCCAAATCCCATTGCATTAGTATGCCGACGGTGTTTGCCCCGCGACCATGCGAACGGATGGCGTCAATGCCGTAGGCGTAGTCGAGCACGATTTTGAAACGATCGGTGGGCGAGCGATAATAGATGCCGCCGCCCACGCCGTTGAGCCAGTTGCCGGGTTGCTTCTCGCCGGGCAGGTAATCCACAAACGCGCTGGAAAAATTCACGTCGAGGTTCCAGTGCTTGCCCTGGTCGAACGGCAACAGATAGCTGGTGTTGAGCAGCACAAACCGGCGGGCGCTGATTTCCTGAAAATAATAGCCGGGCAGCGACAGCGGAAATTCCGAAACGAGCGGCAGAAATCCGCCGAGGCGGTAGGCGCTGAAACGGTCAGCGTCCACACTCGTGCCGGCGGTCAGGCGCGCGGAAAAATTCTGCTGGCTCTTCGGGAGCGTGTAAGACAACGCCGCCTCGGCCCAGAACAAATGCGATTGCGACCCGATTTCGCGGTCGTTGTTAAAGCCGTAGAATGTGGGATCCGCCCGAAACTGGCCTTCGTACCAGACGGACAATTCCATCGCCAGCGCCGGAAACAACATCGGCTCCGTGCCACCCCAGCGAAGACCGGTACGAACACTGAACGTCGTTTCGTGGTCGGGCACGAGAAAATTGGGGGCCGTGTTCTCGTTGCCGTCATAAGCCGTATAATGCACCGTGCCGCGCAAAATGAAATTCAAGGGAATCCGGTCGGCGGGATTGAACAGATGATAAATGCTGGCCGACATTTCCGCGCTGTGGCCGTCAAAAGATTCATCCGGGTAATACTTGCCGCCGCGAATTTCCGAGTAACTGTCCGCAAAACCGCCGCCGGCCAGCCCGATGGCAAAATCCGTATTCGGGCCGAGGCCGTTGGCGAAGCCAAGTTCGGAATCGAGATATACCGGTGCGAGGGACAGCCGCAACGTCAGATTGGTGCGCAGAAAATCCGGCTGGTTGTGGTAATAAAAGGCGTAGCCGGCGAAAGGCGCGCGGCCTTCGACCGCCTGATTGTAGCCGAACTGGATCAGGTCGCGCTTGACGGGATCAATCTGACCGTAAACGAAAAGCGGGGCGAACAGCCACAACCCCAGAAGCGCGCTCCCAATCTGTTTCATCGCGCTTTCGTACCGCAAAGCGCCGCCGCCAGCAAGCGGATTTGACCACTCCCCGCTGGACACGCCAAAATTTTTGCGGCTTACTGTTTGCGCAAATGCCGCCACTCAATTCTGAATTGCTGACCAAAGCAAAAGGTTTGGGCTTTTCCGACCGGCAAATCGCCCATTTGACTGGTCGGACCGAGGACGAAATCCGCGCCGGGCGGAAAAAACTTGGCCTCGTGCCCAGTTACCGGCTCGTGGACACGTGCGCCGCCGAATTCGAGGCCTACACCCCGTATTATTATTCGACCTACGATCGCGGTGACGACGAGGTCAAAAAAAATTCCGCGAAGAAAGTCATGATCCTCGGCGGCGGACCCAACCGCATCGGGCAGGGCATTGAATTCGATTACTGCTGCGTTCACGCCGCGTTCGCGCTCAAGGAAGACGGTTTCGAAACCATCATGGTCAACTCGAATCCGGAAACGGTTTCGACCGATTACGACACGAGCGACAAGCTCTTCTTCGAGCCACTGACGCTCGAAGACGTACTGCACATTTACGAACGTGAACAATGCTGGGGCGCCATCGCGCAATTTGGCGGCCAGACGCCGCTCAACCTCGCGCTCGGCCTCCAGAAAAACGGCGTCAACATCATCGGCACCTCGCCCCAGAACATCGAAATCGCCGAAGACCGCAAGCTCTTCGCCGCGATGCTCGACAAGCTGAGAATTCCGCAGCCGCCCAACGGCATTGCCACCAACGAGGCCGAGGCGATCGCGGTCGCCAAAAAACTGAATTACCCGGTGCTCGTCCGGCCGTCCTTTGTCCTTGGCGGACGTGCCATGCAGATTGTTTATTCCGACGCTGAACTGCAGCATTACATGCGCTTTGCCGTCGAAGCCTCGCCGGAACGGCCGGTGCTGGTGGATAAATTTCTGGAGGACGCGACCGAGGTGGACGTGGATTGCATCGCGGACGTCGGGCATTTCAAAAACCCGGGGGACGGAACGATTGTCATCGGCGGCATTCTCGAACACATCGAGTTCGCCGGCGTCCATTCCGGCGACGCTGCGATGGTGCTGCCGCCGCACACGCTTTCCGCCAGGGTCATCGCGACCATTCGCGAACACACGCAGGCGATGGCGCGCGAATTAAGCGTCGTCGGCCTGATGAACGTGCAATACGCCGTGAAGGACGAGAAGGTTTTTGTGCTGGAAGTGAACCCGCGCGCGTCACGCACCGTGCCGTTTGTGAGCAAGGCCATTGGCGCACCGCTGGCCAAGCTCGCCGCCAAGGTCATGGCGGGAAAAACGTTGAAGGAACTGGGTTTCACGCAGGAAATCCGACCGAAGTATTGGGCGGTGAAGGAATCCGTCTTCCCGTTCAACCGTTTTCACGGGCAGGACATTTTGCTTTCGCCGGAAATGCGCTCGACGGGCGAAGTCATGGGACTCGATGCCGACCGCGGCATTGCCTACGCGAAATCGCAGATGGCTGCGGGCTCGCCGCTGCCGTTGGGCGGAAAAGTCTTCATCAGTGTGAGCGACGCGCACAAAAAAGACGTGGCGTCGGTGGCCAAACAATTTACCGATCTGGGATTTGAACTGGTGGCAACGGCGGGCACGGCCGCGGTGTTGGAAAAGGCGGGCTTGAAAGTCCAGCGCACACTCAAGTTGCTCGAAGGCCGGCCCAACGTGATTGATTTTCTCAAGAACAAGGAAATCCAACTGGTCATCAACACGCCCAGCGGGGCCGCGCCGCGCGAGGACGAAGTGAAGATCCGCACCACGGCGATTTACACCGGCACACCGATCATGACGACGTTGAGCGGCGCGAAAGCCGCGGCGCGCGGCATCGCCGCCATCAAGAAATCCGGCTACGGCGTGAAGACGTTGCAGGAATATCACTAGCGCGTTTTAGCTTCGCCACTTCAATGTCCGCCTGCCGTGTCGGCTCGGGAATACGATAACGCGTGCAACAGGCCAGAACCAGTTCGATGGCCGATGTCAAATCCACCCGATGACCCACGCTTACAAAAATCGGGCGAATGCTCTTCTGCGTCCGTAGTACAACACCGATCTGTTCGTTGTCATCCATAAGCGGTGTGGTGGCGCCGGCGTTCCCGGCCAATTTCCCAAACGTACCCATCAACCGGCTCTTGCCGACGCCGACGCCGGATTGGTCCAGTTCGATCGCCAGGTGCGACGCGATGCCGCAGCGGCGCGGGTGCGCGTAACCTTGTCCGTCAAAGAGAATCGCACCGAATTCATGCTTCAGCGCGCGAATCGCCTGAGTGATGGCTGGGCCTTCACGGAAGCTTAAAAAAGTCGGGATATAGGGAAATTCCGCAGGCCGCGTGGCGTGGGCAACTTCGACGATGCGCTGCGTTTCGCGGTCATAAACCACGGCAGCGGCAAAGATGGTTTGTTTGTCGGCAGAAAACGCGCAATCCGCACCGGCGACAAAACGCGGCAACGGCTCAAGCGGCGCGATAATCATCCTTTGGCGTAAACTTTTCTGCGTGACTTTCCATTCTTCGACCAGCGCCGACCAACCGGGATCGGATTTGCCGCGCAGCGTCATGGGAAAACCGGGCGTTCAGCCTGGAACGCACATTGGGGCCCTGATGGGCAAAATGCAGTCAACAGAGCGCCAGTGTCGTGGACTGCGCCAGTCCCCTGGCGCGTTGTACGAATTGCAGTTTGTTGGCAAAGCGGTGGAGGGCCACCGCACTCCAAGACCTCGCGGCAATACGGACAGTTCATGAAGGAATTTCTTTCGACGCCGCGCGCAGTACGCGATAACGGTGCGTCCACGGATCAATCCGGCAAACCGCGCGATAATCGCAAAATTTACACGGTGTTTCGCTGCCTTTTCGATACGGATCAACCCTGGCCGCGCCGGCAAAAATCGCGCGGCCCATTTCCGTCAACTGCATTTCAACGCGGTCGAGCAACGCTTCAAATTCCGCGCGCGGCAATGCCTCGGTCGAACCCTTGTGTAGTGAACCATCCTTGGTCCGGCGATAATTAAACTGGTCGCCGGTCTTTGCGTCGGGGCGGTTGTCAAGTTTCGGCAACGCGTCCATGCTAAAACGTCCCGTGTGACGATAGGCCCGGCATCGCGATGCCTCCACATCCGCCAGCGCTTCGGCGCGTGTGTCGCCGCCGTCGTATTGGCCGCGCAGGTTCACGTAAAAAACACCGGCGGGAACCAATCGTTCCACACCGAGCAGCGCGCGTGGATTGGGCCAGTGCCGCATCGCGGCCAGATAACCAAGCAATTGCAACTGTACGCCGTGCTCAACCAGAACCTCGTCGAGTTTTCGCCGGCCGGACTTGTAATCCATCACCACACACCAGGCGCGGTCATTCGTTTCGCGCCACAGATCAATCCGGTCAATCCGCCCACGCAACACCAGTCGATGGCCGCCGAGATCCATTTCCCAGGGCGGCGCGCCACCCCTGCCGAACCCGAATTCGAGTTCGGCCACCGCCGGGTCAAATTCGTATTGTCCACGCATCCACGTCACGAGGGTTTCAACAAAATCCTGCAACGACTCCGCCAGCACGCGGGCCGTAAACCGGCCCTGGTCATCTGCGCGCAACAAACCGTCGCGGTAGTGGGGCGCAAGTTCAGCGGCAATTTTGTCAACACGTTCGCGCGCCTCGGTCGGCATCAGATCGCGCCAGCGCCGGCCTTCTCCCTTCAGCCCGTCGTGGAATTTTTTCAAAACCTCGTGCTGGAAACTGCCGCGTTCGCGCGCGTCCAGCTCAAAAACCTTCCGTTCCTCGGCGCGCAGGCCGGAATGAACAAAGAACCGGAACGGACACTGGGCAAATTCTTCAAGCCGGCTCACGGATGTTTGCAACACCGGACTGTAAATGGCCTCGGCCAGGTCCGGCGAAAGGCTTTCGGCCGGATCCGGCTCGCGTAATTGACGCAAATGTTCCGCGAGTGATTCGAGCGCCGGAAGTTCAAGCAGTTCAAGCCACCCCTCACCCAGTCCCGCTTTGCGCGGACCACCCTCTCCCTGTCCAGCGGGGAGAGGGCTGGGATGGGGGGGGCTCATTTGGATTTCCACCAACGGCGCGACCATTTCACTCACGTGCTCCGCTTCGCGCCAATCTGCGTCCGCGCGAAATTCCTCGACCGCCAGTTCGGGAAACAGACGTTGCAGATGCAGGACAAGGGACGACGGATTCAGTGTCTTGCCATCAGCATCATGGCGCGAGAAGGTCACGGCGAGTTTTTCACTGGCACGGGTGCAGGCGATGTAACCGAGATAACGCTCGCGCGCGAGCAGTTCGTACAGATTCGGCCCCAACGCGACGTTGTATTGTTCCAATTCATCACGGTCAGCGTGGGTCAAAATCGGCGGGGCGGCCGGAGCGGCGGGAAAAATCCCCTCATTCGCGCCCAGCACGAACACCAGTTTCAAATCTGGATTACGCGCACGATCCACCGCGCCAACCAGCACCTGGTCGAGCGCGGGCGGAACCACGCCGACGGTCAGGCCCGCCAGCCCTGCCTCCAAAATCGGCAGCCAGTCCCGCAGCAACAACGCTTCGCGTGAGAAGGCGAGGGCCACGTTGTCGAGCCACGCGTTCATTTGTTCCCAAACCGTTGAATGAGGTGACGAGTGGCGGGTGACGGGTGACGGGTTTTCCAATTCGGGCAGGCTCCATTTTTCGAGCGTCCTTTCAACTCCAAGTTCATTCCAAAATTCGCGCAAGGCACCAGCGAGCTGTTCACCGGTCGGCCGGCCTTTGTGCCGTGTGAGTTGCGAGTCAAACGTTTCAAACGGCGGCAGAATTTTTTGGCGCAGCCGCTCGAATGATGTGGCCGATACCAAATCGCCGGCGATTTGAATTGGTTCGCGCCATCGTGTGCCACGCCAGCCGAACTCAAGCGCGGCATTTTCAAGCCGGTCAAGTTCCGACTCGGCCACGGGCGAAAAACCGGCCTTGAGCGCGGCGAACCAGTCGTCGTGCGGCCAGTCGAACGCAACGGTGCGCAGCACACTCCGGGTCAGTTCGGCCAGCGGGTGGTGGGCGACGGATTCGCGACGGTCGAGGAAAAACGGGACGTCGTAACGTCGAAACACGCGTGACAGCGGTTTGTGGTAATCATCCAGATTTCGCACCAGCACGGCGGCGTCGCGGAAACGTCCGCCGCGGCGAACAAAACGCAAAATCTCGCGTGCGGTAAACACGGCCTCGGCTTCGGGATTGGCACAAACGGCCAGGGAAATTTCGGAGTTCGGAGTTCGGAGTTCGGGGTTCGGAAAAAATGAGGATGCCCAGTTCTTTTCAAGCTGCGCGAGTCCGGAATTCTTCGCAAACCGGCTTTTTTCCGCAGCGCGTTTAAGCGGTTCGACGCTGAGGTTACAGTCCGGTAAATTTTCCACTTGCTGGCGGCATTGCTGATACGTTTTGGTGATGGCGGACCAGAGGGAGAGCCAGGAATGCCTTGCCTCGGGTTCCGGCTTGCTTTCGAGGCAAAACGCGAGGGTCGCCTGGTCGCAATGCGGCAAAACGGCGGCGAGCAAATCCAGTTCCTGTGGTGTCATTTCGGCAAAACCGTCGAGCCATAACTTTTGGATCTGGAGTCTGGGGTCTGGCATCCGGGGATTTTTGCGCAGCGCGGTGGTGGCGAAATCGAGCCGGTGGTGGGCGTCCTGCAATTCGTGTTCGGCCAGCCAGTGGGCGTAGGCGTCGCCGAGCAACGCGAGGTCATGGAGTTTATCCTGAAGTTCGCGGCGTTCCGTAAAGCGGGAGGCGAGGGCGCGAAGTTTGGCGGGGGTAAATTGATGTTGTTGCAATTCGCCAAGCAACTGGCTGAGTTGCTGCGCGAAACCCGGACGACGCGCACTACGCCGGAACAGTTTCAATCCCTTTTCATGCCGCAGGATCAACGCGCGCAGTACCATGACGCGGCCTTCGTCGTTCAATTGATCGGGCGGGGCTACCGACAGTTTTTCCAAAGCGAACCGCGCCAGCCGGTCGAACGAAAAAATCTGCAGCCGCGCGAAGCCGGACAACTCTTTATCGGCAAGCAACTGGCGTTCGAGCTGGAATGTGGCCTGTTTGGGCGCGAGCAGGACCAGCGGCGGGCCGTCGGCGCTCGCCCGCAGCGCGACGCGGATTTCGGCAAGGCAGCGGAACGTCTTGCCGCTGCCGGCGGGACCGAGGAGAAAGCGCGCCTGCACGCCGGATTTTCCGCGCAAAAATGCAAAGACGCAAAGGAATTAATTTTAACATGTCCAGGCTCCGCGGAAATAGATTTCAAGTCGGACCTGGCGAATTGAATATCCGCGTTTCATCCACGGATAGCGGCGTGGCCGTCCTGTGGCTTTGCGCCGTGTTCATCTGAGGCCAAATTTTGGTGCGTTTCGGATAAGCCATGGTTAGCGGTGACTGGCGGAGAGATTAGATTGACACGATGTCCAGTGAAGCTGCAGCTTCAAATCCGGCCGCCGCTGCCCCTGCCGTTCCTCCGGTCCCCGCCGACGTTCCGGGCAGCGCCATTTCGTTGCTGGGCGTGGATTACGTGCACATGAAGACCCGGGACGGCGGCGACCTTTACGTGACGCGCCTGGGGTTGCCATTCTGGCAGAATTTGCTGCCGGAGAACTGGTACGCACAGGAATGGTTTGAGACCAAGCGCAAACGGCTGGAAGGCACCAGCACGGTTTACAAGGTCCCGACGCGCCGGGTGAATGGCGTGACGCTGCATCTGGTGGTCAAGTGGTCGCGCGTCGGCGAAGGCGTGCCGCTCGACACACTCACCTTCAACAAATTCATCCACGCCGAGTTCAACAGCCCGTTCGAGGAATTTTCACTGCTCATGGAATTGCGCAAGGGCGAGGCCGGCCCGCCGGGCATCCGCCTCCGGACACAAAAGCCGATGGCGATCTACATGCCGTCCGAGCGGTTGCAACTCTGGCAGACGGGCCGGTCCGAGGACAAAATCCGGGCGAAGGTTGTCCGGCATCCGGGCGTGGAAATTGACATTCTCCGGCAGTACGTCGTGCTGTACGGCTGGGTCAAGGGCCTGGACGCGGTGGAGTCGGCGGAGTATCTCAAACTGCACGACCAGGAACGCGCCGAGTTTCTCGCCCGCGTCACCTGCCTGGCCACGCACGAATTGTGGCAGAAGGGTTATCGGGTCATTGACATGAAACCCGCCCACGTCATTTTGCGTTCGGGGCGGGACCAGTCGCTGTTGCGCGACCGGAACGGCCAGCTGGCCTACGCCCTGGTGGATTACGAGTTACTCGAACGCACCCCGGAACACGAGCAGGCGGTGCGCAGCGCCAATCGTCAGATTTATCTCAAGCACATGGCGCGGCGGTTCGACGTGGACACGGCCAAACCGCTGCCCGCCCATCTTCATGCGACCAACGTCATGGGCGTGGATTACATTTTCGGCCGCGCCGAGAGCACCGGCGGCCTGCTCTGGGTCGTGGGCAAAGACCCTGATTTGTTCAATTATTTCCTCCCCGAACGCTGGCGCCGCACACCGAAAAAGAAACTTTCCTCGCACAACCAGGTGTTCCGGACTTCCACCAAGGACAACATCAACCTGGTCTGGCGGGTGTCACGCATGGGCGAACCGCCGTGGCTGGCCCATCCCGACAGCAATCAGGACGCGGTCCGCGAGCACGGGTTCAACAGCCCGTTCGAGGAATTTGCGTTTGCCCTTGAACTGAGCCGGCGCGGCGTGAAGACGATTTATCCCCGCGCGATTTATATGACCGGCACCAAACGCGAACCCGACCACCAGGCGGCCGACGAACGGCGTTTTGTCGAGCTGGCGCCGCTCCTCACGCCGGAAGGCAAGTCGGCCCTGCAGAAAGGCTGCAATTACATCACCATCTGGGGTTACTGGAACGGGCCGGACGAACTGCTGGCGGCGCAGGACGATGGTCATTATACGGCGATGAACGCGAAGTACGCGTGCGCCGATCATCTGATTTCCGCCCAGGTGATGGAGGACTTGATGCGGGCGAAAGCGGGCAAACTGGCCCAGTGCGGTCTCGAAGACCTCAATCTCAAGCCGGACCATCTGTTGATTTCCTTCGATCCCAAGCAAGAACTGGTGCTCGATTCCACCGGCAAACCCGAAGTACGCCTCTGCAACTTTGAACTCGTCCGCCGGCGCCCGGGTTGAAACACAACCAGCCGGGAAATCCGACCGCAGCCTGATTCACTGCAGGGTCGAGCTTGCGGCTCGAATGCCTCGGCGCACAGCGTCGACGCTACAACTAAAGTTCGAACATCTTCGTCACCTTGGGCATAAGCTACAGTTTCTAAACATCATTTCTCCCCGGTTCCGGTCAATGCACGCGAGGTAAAGCCATTTTAAACGCGCCAACCCCTGCCTCGTCGTGCTCAATCCCTGCCTTCGTTGTTCGCTTTCGATTCGCAAGTTGTGTCATCTGATTTGAACGCAATTTCCAGCGGTACAAAAAAATTGAAAGATTACTCCTTTGCCTCCGTATGGTAAAAAAATTGTGACTACCAATAAGGAACATCGGTACAACATAAAGCGGATTAAAAAGGTCATCGCAGAATTGAATGTCCAGCTCTGCAAAGAGGGGATACGACTTAAGGACTTTCAAGCCCAAGTCCAAGCAAACCAGAAAAACCTCCAATCTTCTAAATCAAAACGAAAAAAACATAAATAGCGATGCCAGGAACAGTTTGTTCGCACACACGACTACTGGCTTGATCTAACGGAACACCGCCTCGATTAATCTTAGGTCATTCATTGACAAACAATTGAATTTTTACTGCCGCCGACAGCCATGCGCATGTAACATTTCTGTGACACAACTGTTACAAATGGCAGATTTGTGATATAGTCAGGCCATGAGTATTTTACTCTTCGCCCTGCCGTTTGCGGTGGCGCTGGTTTTTGCCTACCTGACCTTCCGCGCGGAAAGTCGCTAAAGGGTTTTCTTCATCGCGGCCAGCTGGGAAATTGGGTAAAGCGCTTGATGGCCGCGCGATATTGACACTGTTTCATGTTGGGATAGGCTCTAAGTCGTGTATTGCCGCAATCCTTCCTCCATCCTGCAGAAATCCATTATGAGAAAATTCCTTTTGTGTTGCCTGTCCGGTATCTTGTTTTCTTTCGGAGCCGTCGCGCAACCCAGCCACATCAGCGTGCAAGGCAATCACTTTGTGACCGCCGACGGCAAAACCATCGTCTTCCGCGGACTGGACACGAGCGATCCTGACAAGCTGCAGCGCAACGGCGAGTGGAACAAACACTATTTCGAAATGGCCAGGTCATGGGGCGCGAATGTCGTCAGAATTCCCGTGCATCCGGCGGCGTGGCACATTCATGGCGAGAAGGATTATCTCAAACTGCTCGACCAAGGGGTCGAGTGGGCGAAGGAGGAAGGGTTATACGTCATCATCGACTGGCACAGCATCGGCAATTTGTATCAGGAAAGATTTTTCCCCGCTTCCTCCGAACTTTATCCCCCCACGGCTTATGACACCACGAAGGAAGAGACGCTCCATTTCTGGACCACGATGGCCAAACACTATCGCGGGAACAATACCGTCGCCTTTTTCGAATTGTTCAATGAACCGGCCCTGGGCGGAAACATGGGGACCTGCACCTGGCCGCAATGGAAAGGGGTGTTGGAACAAATCATCAAGACGATTCGCGCAAACGGCGGCACGGCGGTCCCGCTCGTCGCCGGTTTTAACTTCGGCTATGACCTGACACCGGTGGCCAGGGAGCCGATTGACGCCGAAGGCATCGGTTACGTCGCGCATCCGTATCCGATGAAAGCCAAGCAACCGTGGGATGCCAACTGGACGCATGATTGGGGATTCGTCGCCGACAAATACCCGATGATTTTGACCGAAATCGGCTTCCTCCCGCCGGGCGAGCCGGGTGGCTACAACCCGATCATCGGCGATGAAATCTACGGTGACGCCATCACGTCGTATTGCTCCGAGCACGGAATTTCCTACACCGCCTGGTGTTTTGACCCGCATTGGGGGCCCTGTCTGATCACGGACTGGGATTTCACGCCGACGCGGGCGGGGGTTTATTTCAAGAAAGCGCTGCAAACACCAACCAAGAGCTTAGACAATTCACCGGTTCATCCACCGGTCAATATGAGAGTTTATTGAATAGTACCGGACTTCACGACCTTGGTCAGCCAGCCAAATGCGGCTTAATCTGCGATATTCGTAATTTTAAAAGATCCTCGCTGCCTGATGGTAGTACGCTTTGCAACTTTCGGTGGGGCGAGCGTCCTCGCGAGCCGGCTCGTCAGTAGCCTCGCCCCACCAAATTTCACCACTACTCGCCACCTTCGCGGCTTGCGCTGGTGTGGTTGGTTGTGGCTTAATCAAAATCCGTGAAGATCGTCGGCATTGTTCCCGCCCGGTACGCCTCGACACGGTTCCCCGGTAAAGCACTCGCCCCCATCGCCGGCAAACCGCTGATTCAGCACGTCGTTGAGCGCTGCCAAAAGGCGAAATCGTTGAGCGAGGTCATCGTGGCGACGGATGATTCGCGCATCGCCGACGTGGTGAAAAAATTCTGCCGCGTGGAAATGACGCGCCCGGAACACCCGAGCGGCACGGACCGCATTGCGGAGGCAGCCGCGCGTTGCGCCTGCGACGCGGTTGTGAACATTCAAGGCGATGAGCCGTTGATTGACCCGGCGGTGATTAACGCCGTCGCCGGCGCGCTGGCGCAAAATGAGATGGCCACCGCCGCCACGCCCGTCAAAAACCCTGCCGAATACGACAATCCGAACGTCGTAAAAGTCGTTGTCAACGCCGCCGGCTGCGCGTTATACTTTTCCCGGCGCACGATTCCGTATCTGCGCGAGGCCGCCAGTGGTTCGGTGAGCGAACAGTTGGCGGCGTTTCCTTTTTTGAAGCACCTCGGCATTTACGGTTACCGGCGCGCAACGCTGTTGCGGCTGGTGAAATTTCCGGTGTCACCGCTCGAAAACGCGGAGAAGCTGGAGCAGTTGCGCGCGCTGGAAAACGGCATTCCGATGGCCGTCGTGAAAGTGGCTTACGACAGCGTGGGGGTGGACGTACCGGAGGACGTTAAGCGGGTGGAAAAGCTTTTAAGATCGTAGCCGCGACTCGTAAGAGCGCGGCAAAGATAATTTACTGAAATGGCCGCGAACTCACGTTCGCGGCTACAGAAAATAAAAAATGAAGTTTATATTCGTAACGGGCGGCGTGGTGAGTTCGTTGGGCAAGGGCCTGACGGCGGCCTCGCTCGGCACGTTGCTCGAAAATCGCGGCCTCAAGGTCGTGCTCCAGAAATTCGATCCCTATCTCAACGTGGACCCGGGCACGATGAATCCGTATCAGCACGGCGAGGTCTATGTGCTCGACGACGGCGCGGAGACCGACCTCGACCTCGGCCACTACGAACGGTTCACGAATTGCAAACTGACGCGGATGAACAACCTGACCAGCGGTCAGGTGTATCAAACCGTCCTCAACAACGAGCGCGAAGGCCGTTACCTCGGCAAAACCGTGCAGGTCATCCCGCACGTCACCGACGAAATCAAAAAACGCATTGACCTGCTGGCCGAGCAAAGCAAGGCCGACGTGGTCATCACCGAAATTGGCGGCACCACCGGTGACATCGAGGGGCTGCCATTTTTGGAGGCGATCCGTGAATTCGCACTCGAAGTCGGTAACAACAACGTGATTTTCATGCACGTCACCTATGTGCCGTTCATCAAGGCGGCCGGTGAATTGAAGACCAAGCCGACGCAGCAATCCGTCGCCAAGCTGCGTGAAATCGGCATCACGCCGCATTTGCTGGTTTGCCGCTGCGAAAAACCGCTGGACAAGGAGTTGCGCCAGAAAATTTCCATGTTCTGCAACGTGCCGATCGAGGCGGTCATCGAGGAAAAGGACGTGGACCATTCCATCTACGAGGTGCCGTTGATGCTCCAGCGCGAGCGCGCCGACGACCTCGTCTGCCGGTTGCTGCACCTCGACACGCCGCCCGCCAACATGACCCATTGGCAGGAAATCATCCGCAAGCTGATCGCGCCGCAACATCGCGTGCGCATCGGCGTCGTCGGCAAATACATCGGCCTGCAGGACGCCTATAAATCGGTCTATGAGGCGATCATTCACGGCGGCGTCGGCAATGACTGCGGCGTGGAAATCGTCCAGGTGGACGCCGAGGAAATCGTGAAGAACGGCGCGGAAAAAACGTTGAAAGGGCTCGGCGGCATTCTCGTGCCGGGCGGGTTCGGCGAACGCGGCATCGAAGGCAAAATTCTTGCCGCGCAATACGCGCGCGAAAACAAGATTCCCTACCTCGGCCTTTGCCTCGGCATGCAAATCGCCACGATTGAATTCGCGCGGAACGTTTTGAAGCTGGCCAAGGCGCATTCAACCGAGTTCGAGCCGAACACGCCGCATCCGGTCATTGCGATGCTCGACGACCAAAAGCGCGTGACAAAAAAGGGCGGCACGATGCGGTTGGGCGCGCAGCCCTGCCAGTTGGCGCTCGGCACCAGGGCCGCGCAGCTTTACGGCTCGTTTGTCGTCAACGAACGCCACCGACACCGTTACGAATTCAACAACGCCTACCGTGACAAATTCGAGAAGGCGGGCTTCGTCTTCAGCGGCCTGTCGCCGGATGGCAAGCTGGTGGAAATCATCGAGCTGCCGAATCACCCGTTCTTCATCGCCAGCCAGTTTCACCCGGAATTTTTGAGCAAGCCGCATCAGCCACATCCGCTCTTCAAGGGTTTCATCGCCGCCGCCCACGCCCACATCCACCAGAAACCGCTGTAATTTTCCCGGAGGCAAATGTTTTATCCGGAAACCATCAAATTCCTCTACGGCTTGCGTTTGTTTGGCGCGAAGTTTGGCCTGGAAAATACGTTTCAACTCGCGGCACTGGCGGGCAATCCCCAGAACCGGCTTCGCTTCATTCACGCCGCCGGCACCAACGGCAAAGGCTCAACCTGCGCGATGCTCGAAAGCATTTATCGGCAGGCAGGCCTGCGCGTCGGGCTGTTCACCTCGCCGCATCTGGTTTCGTTTCGCGAACGAATTCAAGTCAACCGCCGGTTGATCGCCGAAGATGACATTGTCCGGCTGGTCGAAGACATGCAGCCGTGGCTCAAACAATTTCCCGACGGACATCATCCGACATTTTTCGAAGTCGTCACGGTGATGGCGCTGAAATTTTTTGCCGAGCAGCAATGCGATTTGGTGATTTGGGAAACCGGCCTGGGCGGGCGGCTGGACGCAACGAACATCGTCACGCCGCTGGTTAGTGTCATCACCAACATCCAGTTCGATCACCAGCAATGGCTGGGTGACACGCTCGAAAAAATCGCCGCCGAAAAGGCAGGCATCATCAAGCCGGGCGTACCGGTCATCACCGCCACGGAGGAACCGGAAGCGCTGAAGGTAATTGAGGAAATTGCGCGAAAACAAAATGCGCCGTTGATTAAAATCAATTCCCGGGAGGGACGGCGTGCCGCCGTCCCAAAGCAAAATCAATCAGGGTCGCCGACACGGCAACCCTCCCACATCGAAAATTTGTCGTTGTCCGGCGAACATCAACAATTGAACGCCGCGCTCGCCCTGGCCACCGTTGAGATCCTGCAAAACCAAATCCCGGTGGCGGAGGAACAAATCCACGCCGGCCTGCAACGTGTGAACTGGCCGGGGCGATTACAGTTGGTCACGCGCGAGTCCGGCCAAAAAATCCTGCTCGACGGCGCGCACAATGTCGCCGGTGTCAAGGCCCTGCGCGAGGCCTTGGAAAAAAACTTTTCCGCCACAAAACGGATACTCGTGCTGGGCGTGCTCCAGGACAAGGACTGGCCGCACATTTGCGAAATACTGGCGCCGCTGGCCACGCGGATTTTCACCGTCCCGGTTTCCAGCGAACGCAGCACCCATCCAGGCGAGTTGGCGGCCGCGTGCCGCGCCGCGGACTCGTCGGCTGAAATTTGCGCGTGCCATTCCCTGGACGAAGCGCTGGGAAAAATCGGGCAGGACGATTTTGTGGTCATCACCGGGTCGCTCTACCTGGTCGGCGAGGCGTTGGAATTGTTGGGGCAGGCCCCGGCCGGCCGTGACGAACGCGGCCTGAATGAATGGACGGCCACGCCCTCCGCGCTGGCCCGCCGATAAGTTAAAACTACGTTAATACGTAGTGACACTTATATTTGCTCACCTTCTATTGACCAGTCGAAAACAAATTTGTTAAGGTACACTTGTATATGGCTTATGCTGATGTTTCTACGCCGCAACGCCGTTTTGGAGAAACGACCCGTCCGGATGCGTGGTGGGTACAGCCAGTAGCAGTGTTTGTCGGGCTTTCAATTTTCATTGTCTATTCCACCTGGGCGGCGTTTCAGGGAATACACTACTGGTGCGGCTTGAACGGCGCGAATTACATCTCACCTTTTTATTCGCCGGAAATTTTCGGCAACTCGCCGCACAGTTGGTTCGGGCCGAAGCCCGCCTGGTGGCCGGCGTGGCTGTTGTTTTCGCCCGCCCTGCTGGTCCTCTGGGCGCCGGCGGGTTTCCGGCTTACCTGCTATTATTATCGCGGCGCCTACTACAAGGCGTTCTGGGCTGATCCACCGAACTGTGCCGTCGGCGAACCGCGCAAGGTTTATCTCGGCGAACGGTCGTTCCCGCTCATCATGCAAAATATTCACCGCTACTTCATGTACCTCGCGGTCGTGTTCATTTTCATTCTGGCGCGTGATGCGTGGGATGCCATGTGGTTCAAGGACCCGCTGAACGTGGAACATTTCGGCATCGGCCTGGGAACACTCGTGCTGGTGGTAAACGTCGTTCTGCTCGGCGGCTATACCTTCGGCTGCCATTCGCTGCGGCATTTGATCGGTGGGTTTCTGGATGCGCCTTCCCAAGCGCCGGCGTGTGCCAAGGGTTATGCCTGCGTGAGTTGCCTCAACCGCCGTCACATGCTTTGGGCGTGGATGAGTTTGTTCTGGGTCGGCTTCGCCGATGTTTATGTGCGCCTGTGCTCGATGGGCACCTGGCACGACTTCCGATTCTTCTAAACTCAACCGGAAATTTCGCTGTGGCTACCAATTACGAAACTTTTGAATACGACGTGCTGGTCATCGGCGCGGGCGGCGCGGGTTTGCGCGCGGCCATTGAAGCCTCGGCGGCGGGCGTAAAGGTCGGTCTGGTTTGCAAATCGCTGCTCGGCAAGGCGCATACCGTCATGGCCGAAGGCGGCCTGGCGGCGGCGCTGGCCAACGTGGACGACCGCGACAACTGGCGCGTGCATTTCGCCGACACCATGCGTGGCGGCCAATACGTCAACAACTGGCGCATGGCCGAACTCCACGCCAGGGAAGCGCCCGACCGCGTCAAGGAACTCGAAGCCTGGGGCGCGGTTTTTGATCGCACGCCCGACGGCAAAATTCTTCAGCGTAATTTCGGCGGGCACCGTTATCCGCGCCTCGCCCACGTCGGCGACCGCACCGGACTGGAATTGATCCGCACCTTGCAGGACCACGGCATCCATCAAGGCATCGCCGTCCACATGGAGCACACGATTGTCACCCTGCTCAAGGACGGAGACCGCGTGGCTGGAGCGTTCGGTTACGACCGTGAACGCGGGCGGTTCAAAATTTTCAGGGCGAAGGCCATTGTGCTCGCCACTGGCGGCATCGGGCGTGCCTACAAAATCACCAGCAATTCCTGGGAATACACCGGTGACGGCCAGTCGCTCGCATACCACGCCGGCGCGGAATTGATGGACATGGAATTCGTGCAATTTCATCCGACCGGCATGATCTGGCCTCCGAGCGTGATGGGTCTGCTCGTGACCGAAGCCGTGCGCGGCGAAGGCGGCGTGCTGAAGAACAAGGACGGCAAGCGGTTCATGTTCGATGATATTCCCGACAATTATAAATCGCAAACTTCCACCGACCCGGAGGAAGGCTGGCGTTATTGCCAGGGCGACAAAAGCGCGCGCCGTCCGCCCGAGCTGCTCACGCGCGACCACGTGGCCCGCTGCATCATGCGCGAAGTCAAGGCCGGCCGCGGCAGCCCGCACGGCGGCGTGTTCCTCGACATCGCGTGGATCAAGGAAAAAATCCCGAACGCGCCGGAGCACATCAAAAAGAAACTGCCGAGCATGTATCATCAGTTCAAGCAGCTCGCCGACCTCGACATCACCATCGAGCCGATGGAAATCGGCCCGACGACGCATTACATGATGGGCGGCGTGCGGGTGAACGGCGACACGCAAATGTCCAACGTGCCCGGACTGTTTGCCGCGGGCGAAGTTGCCGCCGGCTTGCATGGCGCGAACCGGTTGGGCGGCAATTCACTTTCCGATTTAATTGTGTTCGGCAAGCGCGCCGGTGAGTTCGCAGCCAGGTTCGCGCGGGGGCACAGCACCGGCCAGTACTACGACAGTCAGATTGAAGCCATTGCGCGACAGGCGTTGGAGCCGTTTGATCGCGGCGCGAAGTCGGACAGCAGCGCCGAAGGACCCTATCAGGTACAGCATGATTTGCAGGCAATGATGCAAAGCCTCGTCGGCATCGTGCGGCGCGAGGAAGAAATGGTTCGCGCGTTGGAGGGAATCGAGAAACTTTCGGAGCGCGCCCAACACGTCGCCGTCCATGGCCATCGCGAATACAATCCGGGCTGGAACACGGCGCTGGATTTAAAAAATTTACTCACGGTCTCCGAAGCCATCACCCGCGCGGCTATCGAACGCAAGGAAAGCCGCGGCGGCCATTTCCGCGACGATTTCCCGGGCAAGGACGCGGAGGCGGGCAAGGTGAACGTTGTAATTCGCAAGGGTACGGACGGCTCGATGCAGGTTCGCCGCGAACCGATTCCCGAAATGCCGGCGGAGTTGAAACAGGTCATCGAGGAGATGAAATGAGCACGGCCACGTTTAGAATCTGGCGCGGTGACACCAACGGTGGGAAGTTTGTGGATTACACCACGGAGATTGAGGAGGGCATGGTCGTACTCGACGCCGTTCACAAGATTCAGGCCACGCAGGCCAACGATCTCGCTTGCCGCTGGAATTGCAAGGCCGGCAAATGTGGCTCCTGCTCGGCCGAAATCAACGGCATCCCCAAACTCATGTGCATGACGCGCATGAACACCCTGCCGACCGACAAGCCCATCACCGTCGAACCCATGCGGGCGTTTCCGAGCATCCGCGACCTGGCAACGGACGTTTCCTGGAATTTCCGCGTCAAGACCCAGATCAAGAAATTCAAGCCGCGCCCGCCCGACGCGCCGGACGGCACCTGGCGGATGCAACAGGCGGACATTGACCGTGTGCAGGAATTCCGCAAGTGCATCGAATGTTTTCTGTGTCAGGATGTCTGCCACGTGTTGCGCGAGCATCACAAGCACGAGGAGTTCATCGGCCCGCGCTTTCTGGTTTACACCGCCGCGCTGGAGATGCACCCGCTCGACACGGAAGACCGCGTGCCGGAACTGAAGCAAGCGTACGGCATCGGCTTTTGCAACATCACCAAATGCTGCACGAAGGTCTGCCCGGAAAACATCACCATCACCGACAACGCTATCATCCCTTTAAAGGAACGCGTGGTGGATGACTTCTTTGACCCGCTTGGCTGGCTGTGGAAGAAATTACGGCCCAAGACTTGACACACCACAGCCTTGCGGACTCAATCGCTTAACGGTTTTTGTCCGCAATGACGCGGTGTGAAAGGTGGAAAACTCAGCCTTCCACGTCTTCCGTTTCCATCGTCGCCACCAGGTCCTTTTCTGCCAGCACCCAATCCTCCAATGTCAACGGACGCTCCGGCAGTTTGTCGCGATGCAGGCGATACGCATGTTCGCGCACCATGCCCTTGGTGACACCGGGCGTGAACGGTTGGGGCTGTTCCATGGCTTTTGATGTTTTGCCTTTCGTTTTCATACGCAACTCCTGATTAAACATAAGTCTCCTTGCCTGCTCTGCAAGTGGACAGGGAAAGAAATTCCCGGCGGTCATTTTCAGACATTCATCGCCTCGCACGGTTCGTGAATGGTTACTTTAACGGATAACCTTTGCCTCTGCCGGCGCGGCACGGGTGGTGCTTCTTTAAAAACATCGTGTCAGCAGGTTGTTTATGAAGGTACGTTTTTTTTGTTTCGTCGTTGTCTCGGGTCTTTGGTTTGTCACCACGGTTCGGGTACATTCACAATCCTTCGTTTTCTCCACGCGGGCAGGATCCGCCAGCATTGGCGGCGCGGATGGCACGGGTGCCGCCGCGCGGTTTTCCGGTCCTTCGGGCGTGACCGCGGACAATCAAGGCAATATTTATGTGACCGACTCGGGCAATGATACGATCCGGAAAATCACGCCGGGTGGCACGGTAATGACCATCGCCGGCCAAATTGGTGTCAAAGGCAGCGCGGATGGCACGGGTACCAACGCCTCGTTCAACCTGCCCACGGGCATCGCGGTGGATGCTAATGGAAATCTCTATGTGGCGGACGAGTTCAACGACACGATCCGAAAAATTACGCCGGCCGGAACGAATTGGGTGGTGAGCACTTTGGCCGGCCAGGTGACAAACGCCGGTCTGATCGATGCGATGGGGACCAACGCAGAATTTGCCACCCCGGCTGCCGTCGCGGTGGACGGCGCCGGCAACGTTTATGTGGCCGACACCGCCGACGATGCGATCCGGCAAATTACTCCCGCGGGACTTGTGAGTACGATTGCCGGTCAGCCCCATCATCCCGGCAGCACCGACGGCACGAACAACGCCGCCCAATTCTACATGCCCTTTGGCATCACTGTGGACGCCGCCACCAATCTCTATGTGACCGATGGTATCAATGAGACCGTCCGGAAACTGGTCCCGGTGGGCACCAACTGGGTGGTCAGCACGATTGCCGGACAGGTATTGGTCAGCGGCAGCAATGACGGCATGGGCACCAACGCTCAGTTTAGCGGCCCCGCCGGTATTGCGGTAAGTGGGGGAAGCACGCTCTACGTGGCCGACGATAATAATAATACAATCCGGAAGCTGACCTTGACGGGAACCAACTGGACCGTAAGCACTTTCGTGGGATTGGCGGGAGTTTACGGCGACGCCGACGGCGCGACCAACAACGCGCGATTTCATTCTCCCATCGGTGTGACCGTGGATGGCGCCGGGAATGTTTACGTGGCGGACGCGAACAACGATGAGATCCGAAAGATTACCACGGGTGGCGTGGTGAGCACCTTTGCAGGAATCAGCACCGGCAGCACCGATGGTCCGGGCACCAATGCGTTGTTCTGGTCCACGTCGGCCGTCGCGTTGGATGCCCGGAATGATGTTTACGTGGCGGACTATTACAACTGCACCATCCGAAAGATTGCAACGAACGGTATCGTGAGCACCATTGCCGGTCTGGCCGGCAATATTGGCAGCGCCGACGGCACGAATAACGCCGCGAGTTTTTATTATCCTTCAGACATTGCCCTGGACAGCGGGGGCAGCCTCTACGTCGCGGATGCCTATAACAGCACAATTCGGAGAATCACGCCGGTCGGAACCAACTGGGTGACCAGCACCATCGCCGGACAGGCCGGTATTTACGGCATTGTGAATGGCGTCGGCACCAACGCGGTATTTTATGTGCCCGCCGGTATTGCGGTGGATGCGAATACCAACGTTTTCGTATCGGACAATTATGGCATGGTCATCCGCAAGGTCACGCCCGTTGGCACCAACTGGATGGTGACGACCATCGCCGGGCTGCCCTTCACACACGGTTCCTCTGATGGCGTCGCACCAATGCCATGTTTTATTTTCCGCGCGGGCTTGCCGTGGACAATGCCTCCAACGTTTATGTGGCTGACAGCGAGAACAACGGCATCCGCAAGCTGACACCGGTCGGAACGAATTGGGTGGTGAGCACGCTGGCGGGCGTGGCCAGCATCCGTGACAGCGCCGACGGCACCGGCACCAACGCCCACTTTTTCTTTCCGGATGATGTGACCTTCGACACAACCGGCCATCTCTACGTGATGGACACGTACAATCAAACCATCCGGAAGATGACACTGGTGGGAACCAATTGGGTGGTGACGACGGTGGCTGGACAGGTTGGTGTCATGGGCAGCACTGACGGCATCGGCACCAACGCACTGTTCAACTATGCCCAAAGCGTCGCCTTCGACAACGCCGGCAATCTCTGCGTGGCTGATACGCACAACAGCACGATTCGATTCGGAAGCGCCATCATTCCTTTGCTGCAAATCGCACCTGCCATCAATCATCAAGTCATCCTTTCCTGGCCGACCTGGGCATACAGCTTCGTGCTGGAGACCAGCCGCGCCGTGTCTTCCGGCGCGGTCTGGACACCGCTGACAAATGGGGTGGTGACGGTGGGCGGCAATTTCGTACAGACCAATAGCGTTAATGCGTCAAACGCATTCTACCGGTTGCACGAGCAATGACTTTGGAAGCCGTGGCGGTGGCTACCTTCTACCAACATTCGTTGACAGAATCATACCCGAAAACCATATATTCCGCCGTCCAGTTTTAACCGATCGCACCAGTTTTTTAGCGCCTGATTTTTATTTCCTTTTGGACAAATCCGTTTACGCTTGCCGCCTGTTGGAAAAATTCGAATTCAATTCAAAGACGACAAAAATCGAAATCGTATGCCACTGACACACACCAGAGAACTTTTTGCTAAGGCGTTGAAAGGCAAATACGCGCTGGGCGCGTTCAACGTCAACAATATGGAGCTGCTTCAGGCCATCGTCGAGGCGTGCGAAGAAGAAAAGGCGCCGGTGATGCTCCAGATTTCCAAGGGCGCGCGCCAATACGCCAATCCGGTTTATCTCAAAAAACTCATCGAGGCGGCCGTCAGTCTTTCCACGATCCCGATAGCGGTGCATCTCGATCACGGTGACACGTTCGAACTGTGCAAGGACTGTATCGACGAGGGGTTCACCAGTGTGATGATTGACGCCAGCCACGAGCCATTCGAGAAAAACGTCGAAATCACCAGGAAAGTCGTGGAATACGCGCACAAACACAATTGCGTGGTGGAATCCGAACTGGGTCAGCTGGTCGGTGCACAATTTGACGAAGGCGAGGCGGGCGGCGGCTTTTCACACGGCGGCCATTACACGCACCCGGACGAAGCGGTGAAATTTGTCAAGGAATGCGGTTGCGATTCGCTCGCCGTCGCTATCGGCAATTCCCACGGCGCCTACAAGTTCAAGGGCGAACAACATCTGGATCTCGAACGTTTGAAGGCCATCAAGAAGGCGCTGATGGACGCGGGGCTGGGCGATTATCCGCTGGTTCTGCACGGCGCTTCGAGCGTCCCCCAGGACCTGGTGGCGGAAATCAACAAATATGGCGGTAAAATGCCCGACGCTCAAGGCGTGCCCGAGGCCGATATCGAAGTCGCCCGTCGCACCGGCTGCACCAAGGTGAACATTGACACCGACCTGCGTCTAGCCATGACCGCCGCCATCCGCAAGGTCCTGACGGAAAACCCGAAAGAATTCGATCCCCGCAAATACCTCGGCCCGGCGCGGGCAAAGGTAAAGGACCTCGTCCGGCACAAAATCAAAGACGTACTCTGCTGCGCCGGCCACGCGTTTGATTAAACGCCGGCAGAATCTTTTCCCCAATAGGCCCCCAACGAAAAGTGGGGGCCCTTTTGTTTGCCTATGAATAGAAAAACACCAACCGGATAAGCAGGAACACCAACCTGCTTATCCGGTTGGTTGACAAAACCTAAATCTTACCTCTTAATGGGTTGAACGGGCTTTTTGGAGTCACTCCACATAACCAGCATACTTTATGAAGAAAGAACCACAGAATTTTGGCAACCCTGAGAAAAGCGCGACTATTGGATGTCTCTCCATAGTTGAACAGAGAATAGAGTTGCTTCAGGGCTGCTTGGAGGGCAAGGAGTCGGTAGAGAGACCACTTTTGGTTGATCATATTAAACAGGCTCAACTGCGTGATGCAGAAATGCTGGCAGCGATAGATAAAGAGATTGCGAAGCTTAAAACGGAGATAAAAGAGCTTGAGATGCAAGCGAAGCGATTTCGCCGGGAAATAGATGGTGATTAAGATACGGTCTCTGATTTTCATAGGTCTTGGTCTGGTAGTTTAATTGCTATACTTTTATGGCTCTTGCTCTTATGGGTTTATTTCATTCCTGCGGCAGTGGCTTATTACAACGAGAAAAAGAACTTCCCGGCGATTTTTGTCTTGAACCTTTTTCTGGGATGGACCTTTGTGGGATGGGTGGTCGCACTGGTGTGGGCAATTATAAAGGATTGAATTTATGAACATGAAAATCATTCAACCGGCGCAACGGCTGCGCCGGATGCGCCGGATGTTCGAGAAAAACGGAGGGATTCTAGTCTCTGATTACGAGTTTTGCATTCGGCAGGGTGCCGCCAAGCTCCAGAATAAAGCTCCTCGTAAGTCGGCGAAGTAGCATGGGCTGCAAGCCCTAACACCGAATTGAAGGCCGTCATCGGATAGAATCGCCGGTTGAACCGGAACACAAACTCATTTAGATAAGCCTGTAAGTGGTAACGGCTTATGGCACAGTGATGTGTTCCAAGAATCCAAGTTTTAAGATTGGAAAAGACAAGGTGAATTATTGGTAAATGGCCTTCCAATTTCTCCGGATCACCCGAAACGGCGAGCGGTTGGTGGGTATATCCCAGAGATGGCAATGGCTCGTACCCTAGAAAGGCGTCCGTTCGCACGGTTGAGCCTTTAGCAATGTTATCCATGACAAAAGAGGACAGAACCACCGCGCCGCGATTGGGAAGTACCCGGAGCCGAAGCCGTCCGGCATAGACGAGCTTCTTGAATGGAACGCCGCCAGCGTGTGACTGTTTGTGTTTCGCTGCCCGGCGTTCAGCATCTTTCCGCATCCGAACCTCAATGGCTCCAACAACAATGGCTTTGTTGTCCATGCCCCGCCCAGCGCCGGTATTGCGCCCGCCAATAAAGCACTCATCAACTTCTACGGGATATTCACTACCGATACAGTCACGCTCTGGCCGAACCATGCTAGCCCGGAGCTTGTGAAGAATCTGAAAAGCTGTTTCATACCGGGAAAGGCCAAGTTGCCGTTGAAATTGTAATGCGGATTGCCCTGGCGTTTGGGTGGTGACCATAAATGCCGCCCAGAACCAAGTTGAAAGCGGGGTATGCGTGGACTGCATGACAGTGCCGGCGGTCAGTGAGGTATTGCTCTTGCATTCCCGGCAGCGTAGGACTACTGATGAACGTGTTGGAAAGCGGTATGGTTCGCCTTTATGACCGCACTTTGGGCAGGTGAAACCATCTGGCCAGCGCATTTTCTCAAGGTATTCAGCGCAGGCGTCGTCATCCGGGAAAACTTCCTGGAATTCCGGGAGATTGGTAGGGAAGCCACGAGGGTCCATAGGGAATTAAGGACTAAATTTGAGGTTTGTCAACCAACCGGATAAGCAGGAACACCAACATTGCCGTTTTGACACATCAAAATGAGATATCGCATTTTAGTGTGCCATTGTTGCGCTATTATTAAGCTGGATCAACGTTTCATAATATTTATAACTAACTCCAATAAAGTAATTTAAGACTTTGTTCCACCATTGGCATCGCCAAAGCTGAAATGCCCTTTGGTTAAACAAAAATATTTAGCGAAAGGACAATTATGAAACTGGTACGATATCAAAGACCCGGATTAGTCTGGCCGAGTTTCGGGCGGCTATCGAACTTGCAGGACGAACTGGATCGTTTGTTTGAATCGCCACTGACGGGGTGGGGACCCGCGCTCGACGTAGATGAGGACAAGGATAACTTCATTGTCCGCACGGAATTGCCCGGCCTGAAACGTGATGACATTGAAGTCTTGCTGCAAGACGGCGCGCTCGTCATTTCCGGCGAACGCAAGGTCGAGGAAAAACGGGAGGGGGTGGAAGTTCATCGGCAGGAACGCTTTTTTGGAAAATTCCAGCGCGCCCTGACGCTTCCCGCGCCCGTTGCGGCGGACAAGGTGAAAGCGCAATACAAGGACGGCGTGCTCACCATCACGTTGCCCAAGACCGAGGAAGCCAGGCCGAAACAAATTGACGTAAGCGTCAACTAAAACGGCGCAAACCAAAATCCCGCGGACAGACGCGTTCGCGGGATTGGGTGTTTGTGCCAGCGCGCGCTGGCCCGCGAACCGGCGAAAGCGGGGACGGTCATCAATTCAAAACAATCCCGAACAAAAAAAACGGCGGGTGCGGCGATCACACACGAGTTTACATCGCCAACACCCGCCGAAGCGCCCAGTTCTCATTGAGCAGAGGAAACCTAACCCACCGCGCGGCCTTGACAAGTGATTTTTTGAATAATTTTTGCCGCCATTTCAGCCTCGTATTCTCCCTGCAAACAGCTTTACATCCGGCTGGATAGTTCGAAAATCAAATATGCCGAAGAATTGCTGGCTGCTTCAATTCGCAAGGCTGTTGCTTTGCGTTCTTGTCTCCCTTCTTTCAGCAACGGCGGGTGTCGCTAATCCTTCCGCCTCGCCTTTTACGGTGGATGCCTGGGGCAGCAAGGAGGGACTTCCGGGAAGTGCCGTTATCTCCACCATTCAATCCCGGGATGGCTATCTTTGGCTGGGCACGCAATATGGCCTCGTCCGTTTTGATGGAATTCACTTCACCGTGTTCGACGAGGAAAACACGCCCGGCCTGGACAATGACCGGATTGTTCATCTGTTTGAGGACAGCCACACGAATCTTTGGATTGGCATGGACTCGGGCGGGGTGGCGCTGGAAAAAAACGGAAAGATCAAAAATTTCGCCATCGGACGCAGCGGTCATGAAGGGCGGCTGGTATCGGCCTGTGAGGATGCCAGCGGGGCGGTGTGGCTTTACACGGCGGATGCTCATCTGGGGCGCTATCAAAACGGGAAAATGAACGTTTTGGACTTTAATTTCCCGACCCCGGCGGTTTGCCGGATGATCGCCGCGGAGAAATCCGGCCCGCTTTGGATCGGAGAAGGCGGGGTAATGTTTTCCTTCCGCCCCGCCAATTTCAACCCGCCGGCGTTTGCCATTGAACAATGGATTCCGGTGCAAAGACTCGATTACCTTCTGGCCGGTCAAAGTGGCGGAACGTGGCGGCTGGTGGACGGCCAGATCCAAAAATGGAGTTCTACCCGACGCGAAAAGGATTTCGGGCCGTATCCATGGACCAACCTGGTCGTCACTTCCGCGTGCGAGGACAAGGATGGCAACCTGATTGTCGGCACGCTGGGCGCGGGTGTCTTTTGGTACGGGGCAGATGGGAAATACCAGCAGATTTCCACGGAACAGGGATTGTCGAAAGAGTATGTCCTTTCCTTGCGCATGGATTCCGGGGGAAATCTTTGGGTGGGAACCGATGGCGGCGGGTTGGATCGAATCAAAAGAAAAATTTTCAACTCGCCGCCAGGACTTCATTCATGGAATGTCCAATCCTTGTCGGAGGACGCACACGGCGGTTTCTGGGTGGCCTTTGGGGCGCTGGGCGCATCGTATTGGACAAGCAACTCCGCACGGGATTTCCACGTGGGCCAGCATCAGGCCGCCTGGGAAGTGCTGGTGGATCATCAGCAACGAGTCTGGGCCGGAACGCGCGACGACGGGTTGTTTTTATTTGAAACCAATGACTTTCAGCCGGCGCCCGGCGCCGAAATCCTCGGCCCGCAAATTTCGGTTTTGTTCGAGGATCAGGTCGGACAATTATGGGTGGGCACTCCCGATGGCCTGGGGCGCTGGAACGGACAAGATTGGAAAACATACACCGCGCGCGACGGCCTGTCGGGAAATGTCGTTTCCGCGATGGCCGAAGATGCCGCGGGAAATCTTTGGATCGGAACCGAAGATGGCGGCTTGAGCTGTTTCAAAGACGGCAAGTTTGTTTCCTATCGGGAATCGGAAAACGGTCTGCCCGGCAACGACATTTCCTGCCTCGACGTAGGCCAGGGGGGCGTTTTGTGGGTGGGAACCTCCGGCCACGGCCTGGCCCGCTTCTCCCAGGGAAAGTGGATGGCTTGTTCCACCCACGATGGGCTCGTCAGCGACAGCATCAGTTACCTCATGGAAGATGGGGAGGGTTATTTGTGGGCCGGCTCCAATTTGGGGTTGATGCGGTTTTCAAAAAAATCCCTGGATAATCTGGCAAACGGGACGGTCAAAGCCATCACCTGCCGGACATATGTGGAAACCGACGGCCTGCCGACGCGTGAATGTTCCAGCGGTTCGCAGCCGGCGGCATGTCGCACCAGCGACGGCCGCCTGTGGTTTCCCACCACCAAAGGCCTGGCGTATGTAAATGCAACGGAACTTAAACCCAATCGGCAGCCGCCGCTGGTCATGATTGAATCCGTGCTGGTCGATGGCCAGGAGCAAAAAACCAATCGCCTCAACTCGGCCTGGCAACCATCCATCGTCATTCCGCCCGGTCACGACCGGCTGGAAATTCATTACACCGGCCTGGATTTCTCCGCCCCGAATGAAGTGCGGTTCCAATACCGTTTGGAAGGGCACGAAACGGCCTGGACGGAAGCCGGCGACACGCGCGTGGCGTTTTATAATAAATTGCCGCCCGGCGATTATCGTTTTCACGTCGAAGCCGGCAATGAAGACGGACAATGGGATGAAACCGGCGGTGTGTTGGCCGTGACAGTGCAGCCTCAATTCTGGCAGACGGGGTGGTTTCGCACGGTGGCCATCCTGGGCTTGCTCGGCATCATCGCCGCCGTGGTGCGTTACCTTTCCACGCAAAAGTTGCAACGCCAACTGCAGGAGCTCAAACAGCACGAGGCACTGGAAAAGGAGCGCTTCCGCATCGCCCGCGACCTTCACGACCAACTGGGCGCCAATCTCACCCAGGTGGCGCTTTTGGGCGAAATGGCCGAAGCCGACAAACATTCCCCCGAGGAAGTCGGGTCACACGCACAGCAAATTTCCCAGGCCGCACGCGACACGACACACTCGCTCGATGAAATTGTCTGGGCGGTCAATCCTTCCAACGACACTCTGGACAGCCTGATCACCTACGCCTGCAAATACGCGCAGGAATATCTCGCCGTGGCCGGGCTGCGTTACCGCGCCGAGGTACCACCCCAGTTGCCGGCGATCATCATTCCGCCGGAAGTCCGCCACCACGTGTTTCTCACCTTCAAGGAGGCGGTCAACAACATTGTCAAGCACGCCCAGGCCTCGGAGGCGCGGATTCGATTGCGGTTGCAGTCCGGTCATTTTACCCTGGAAATTGAAGACGACGGGCGTGGAATCGGCGGTTTGGACACGCAGGCGGCACGGGCCAGAAGCGGCCTTCGTAACATGCGCAAACGCATGGAAGATATTCACGGCGAGTTTTCCATTTCCGGCGGGACCAAAGGTGGGACCGTCGTGCGGCTCGTGGTACCCATTAAAATGAAATGAAGAAGGCAGAATGATGAATGCAGAAAAAATGAGCCGGTTCGATTCTTGTTTCTTCATTCTGCATTCTTCATTCTGCATTGAGTAAATGCCCATTTCCGTTTCCATCGTCGAAGACAACGACAAGCTGCGCGGCACACTGGTGCGCGTGGTTAACCGCGCCGACGGCTTCCGCTGCATCAGCGACTATGCGAATGCCGAGGACGCACTGAAGGATTTGCCACAAACCCGGCCCGACGTGGTGCTGATGGACATCAACCTGCCCGGCATGAACGGTGTGGAATGTGTGCGGCGACTGAAGCAACTCCTGCCGCAGACGCAGGTGATGATGCTCACGGTTTATGAGGACACGGAGAATATTTTCAATGCGCTGACGGCGGGCGCCAACGGCTACATGCTCAAGCGCACTTCCACCAGGGAACTGCTGGAAGCCATTCAGGAAGTGCATCGCGGCGGTTCGCCCATGACGATGCATATCGCGCGCAAAGTGGTGCTTTCCTTTCAAAAAACCGCGGCCACGGCGCAAGCCACCGAAAACCTTTCCGAACGCGAACAGCAGGTGCTCGACCTGTTGAGCCAGGGACTGATGTACAAGGAAATCGCGGACAAACTCGCCATCAGCTATGAAACCGTCCACACCTACATCCGCCGCATTTACGAAAAATTGCAGGTCCGGACACGGACGGAAGCCGTGGCCAAATTCCTCCGCCGCTGACTGATGGAGAACGCACTGTTGCTGCCATACATATTGTGTCTGTTTTGCATGGTTACAAAATGGGGTCGTGAACGTCATATACCCGCCCTCTCACGGGATTATATACTTCGCAAATGCATGGTTTAACCACAAAGAGACAGGTAGATTCTTAATTTCTCATTCATATTTCGGCGGAAGGCAACTGTACTGGAGGGGGCCAACGCTGGCTCACCAGAGACCGCTTCCGCGTGATTGCTCCGATGTTAATCCCCTCTGTGATATGCCCCGTTTATTCATGTGCCGGAATGAATAGCCGATTTATCCGATGGTTATGTATGCCCAACGTTGATGTTTGAGGGAAAATCACAACCCATTCCAAGTGCCAAGTCTGAGATGAGGAAGCAAATTTCGGTTTGGCATACGCCATGCTAAAACCTTTTATTGGCTAAATTTTAGCCAAGTCTGTATTGGATTTAATCAGATTCAGAAGCCTATAGGATTCGGAATAGGGGTGTGAAACCCTTGAGCGCGATAGATTTTGGCCGTCATAGTTCGCTCCTAGCGGAGCACCTTGCTCAAGGTTTTCACGAACTGTGACGGCCATTTAATTTGCGGGAATTATGGTGATTCCCGATATACAGAAAGTGAAATTGAGATGAAGAAATAAGAATAAAAAAAGAGCCGGAATGATCCGGCTCGTTAATAGATCGGGCGCACTGCACAACTGCCCTCACTCACAATACAAAGAGGCTAGCAGCATTTAGCGTGCGCGTCAACAAAATTCAAAAATTCCGAGAAAGGAATTTTATGAGCACGCAGAAGAACTGCGCCAAGCGGCAAAGAAATTCGGCTGTATCTTGTTTTCCATTCAAACGGAAACAGTGCCCTCCGAAAAATATTAGACCGCCACCGCGCAGAGATATAGGACGAAGGCCGCTTAGGCTCTAATGGAGTTCTAAGCCCAAAATACCCCGCTGGAGAAATCTGGCGGGGTTATTTTTTTTCGCTTGGATTTACCGGCCCTGGATTTCTTTGATGACGGCCGCGGTGGCGTGTTGAGCATCCGCTTTAGTGCGTCCTCAAATTTCAATCCGTGAGCTGATATCGCTGATGCCTTTGGCATATATAATTTAATCTTTCAAGTCTTCTATCCGCGTTTATCATTTGTTGACCTGTTAGTAGTTTTGCGGGTTAATTCCAACCCGTGCAAAACAGTTTAGCCGACATTGTTGACTTTGTTCGCAAGGGAGACTTTTCACAAAAGAATGAAGGGCAATTGCGTTCCATGATTCAAACCTTACGTAACTGGCACGCATCCTATAAAGAACCAGAAGCTGCCTCATTGATTTCAGCGGTTGAAAAGGAAATTGAACGCCGACAATCCGAAGCGAAGCATCTGGAATTGATCGAGCAAGAGAAGCGGGGTGTTGAGCAAGCGAAAATTCTGCATCGTGAATCTGTCGCCGATTCTGATATAAAACACCGCGAGCAAATTGCTGAGAGCCGCTATGCCAATCGGCTGTCGGTGGTTGCAATTGTTGTTGCTGTCTTAGCTGTGGCCATAGCCATTCTCGGATGGAGATTTCCCCGCGCGCCTCACGAAATGAATCAAACGCAATCAATCCCAAAACCAACACCTGCGCCACCAGCAAGCAACACAACAACTTCAATCTCCCTACCAAACACAAACGGCAACCCTGCCAGATAATCAGGAGTGCTCCAAAAAATAAAAAAACAAAACGCCGCCCCGGACGCCAGCAACGAAAATGCTGCGCCCTGCGTCGGGGAGCATGTGACAAGCAATCACAGGCTTATGCTCAGGATGCTACTAAAACCCCTGCCGTTATTGGCTTTTCGCTTGGAACCCTGATTTTAGCTCCAAAGCGATAGAGCATGACCCGCCCTCTCATGTAACCAGAACTGGTGACTGGCCGGGGACAGGGCATCTGATAGATTGGTAGCGTCGTTGGTGCAGAAATGCGGGTTATCGTGTGTGAAGTAAGGCGTGGTCCGCAGCGCCGCATCCGATGTAAAGTTCGTGGTAGCGCAGCCATGAACGATGATTTAAGCGCTTAGTTCTCATTGGGAGGCCGGAGCAATCCGGCCTCTTTCTTTTTTTACTGCTTCTCCCGGCTCCCATTGAATGCGGGTGACGCCGTGGATTCGTTGCGCAGTCTGGATCCCGCAAGCCAAAAATCCGGCAAGTCCCTCGTGACTGTTATTTCGTTTGCCCTGTCTCTTTTGGACCAGCAGTCTTAAAGGTCACAGTAAACGGCTCCAGCGGCACTCCCTGCTCGCTGTAGAAGCCGACGTAAGTCTCGGAGTTGAGCCTGAATTCGTAAGACCAATCAGGCTTGAGCTTGACCGGCACGGTCCAGATTTTGTGTTGGGCATCAAAATGGGCGCCTTTGCCAGTCTCGGGACAATGAGGGCTGCCGCCCACCAGTGCCCAGGACTTGTCAGCCATGGGCCGGTCAAAGACCACCTGGATACTGGTCAAGCCTGGGTCAACGTCTTGCGCTCCATTGGCGGGACTCATGGAAACGACTTTGGGCTGCCGGCCCGCCAAATCCGCCTGCGTCTTGGGGAAATTCTTCGCCGTCTCGGTAAAGAATGCGACCAGGCGCGGCGAGAAATCCTCAAGGGTTGGGTACCGTTCGCGATGCGCCTCATACTCGCCCAGTAAGTCTGACAGTTCCGGCATCCAAAGAAAGCCGTTTCGTTTTTCGACCTGAATCTCGCGCCGGGCGGCTTCTTCCCCGTCATAGCAGCGCACATAACGGATGACGCATGCGCGAACGAGTGACTCTTTCAACAACGTCTGGCCGTTGCCATAGGCCTGGGCGCGCATCTGCCCGGCAACCTGCTCAAACAGGACATCACCTGACGGCTGGAGTTCGGCCCAGTGGCGCTCGACCAGGGGATTGGCATAGGAATGGCAAAACTCATGGACGACAATGGGCAGCGTGCCGCTCGTAAATTCGGGCAAGCCCTGCTTATCGGTCTGCCACACGCCGAGAACGCAATAGAGTTCTTCGCGACCGTCCGCCGCCCGGAGATGCGGGCCATAGTTCCCGCCACCATTAAGCAATCCCAGCACAATGGTGAAGCTGGCCTGCGACCGCTTGCCAAAAAAGGTGTCGAACCACTCGAGGTGGGCTTCCTTCTGCATGAGTGTCTGCATCCTCGCCACCGTGGTCTGGTAGAGCGGTTGGTGTTGCTCAATGAACTCCGGGAAGGAGCTGTCCTTGACAAACTGCCGCGCCGCCGCCAGGAAATGACTTACCTCGGGAGCGGTCCAGCGTTTGTCCAGGCCCTCAGGCCAGGGTTGGAGCGGGAGTTTGAGTTCGAGGTCTTCGGCATCGGTCAAATGGATCGCCATGCTCATGACCGCATCATAAGAAACGCCGCGGGTGTTGCGCAGCTTCCGGGCCAGATTTACCACCGCATGGTCACGAAACTTTCCAAACTGCTTGTCCGCGTCCCCGGCGTAGGATTCCACCCTCGCCATGTTGTACTCACGGTTGCCCGCCAGACGAAAGATGAGGCTCAAGAGTTCCACACGCGGATCAACGAGCACCCGCACCGAGGGCACGGAGTCCGAGGCCGCTGGGTTGGTGGATTGGGCAGCCATCACAGTTGATTGAGCCAACCCGGATGCCGCTGCGATGACGATGACAAGGAGGCGTATGGATTCCATGATTCCATTTGGTTATACATTGCCTTTGGCATAATTAGAACGAGCAGGAAATTGACACGGCGACCGGCGACGCACAATTGAAAAATGGGTTGGCATTATGGGACATACGTTTTGTGGGACAGTGGATCGGCAGCAAGATGCAGAGACAGCGGCTCATTTAAACAGCGTTGAATCCGGTTGGAAGAACTTTGGCCGTTTTGCGACTCGACGTTATGACTTTGCCGCGCTTCTCCGGCATCGGCTTCCGGCTAATCGAGGGCCGGGCGGCGGAGCCTCGGAAAAATAAAGCCGGTGCGTTTCCGATATTCCCGATATTCGGCGCTATGTTCGGAAAGCCGCGCCTCCTCCAGTCGCGCCCGGTACAGCAACAAGGCAATATGAATCGGGACCAAAATGAAGTAGGCTGCCGAAAAGTTTACCAGCATAAGACCGGCCAACATGCAAATATAACCCAGGTACATCGGATGGCGTATCCACTGATAAGGTCCATCCAGAATCACTTTCCGCACCACGACAAAAATGCCAAAGGACCGCCCGAGAAACATGACACTCCAGACGGTCACCGCCGGCCCGATGAGCCCGAGAAACAGTCCCGTGACGGTGAGCGGTATTTGCCAGTCAGGCGAACAAAGACTTTTTCGCAACAATACCGGAAACCAAGGGGTGGTGTAGTAGGTGAGATTGAAGAAAGACGTGGCCAGGGGGATAATAATGTCCCTGGATTTTTGCGGCGGCACGTCGGCGTGACGCCCCAGCAACAACAGGATGCCCACAAAGAAATTCAGCAGCAGCAGGATGACGTGGCGGGCAACTTCCACGGCCACGGTGCCGGAGGAGCTGGCGGGTCCGAGCCAGGTCAGCCACAGTTTGTGAAATTCGACCCAGGTAAGATAGAAATAGACGAGCGATAACGCGTATCTCTCGGCGTAAACCGCCGCCAACGCGGCCCTGGGGCTGAGGATCTTTAACATAACACGTCGTCTTTGAGAACAAGCCCGCGATAACAGTAATTGGTTCAGTCTAAATGGAAAGGGCGGCCGGCCTGATAGAACTTAAGCTCTGCTTGAAGACTCCCGGCCAGGGCGGTATTGGACTTGGCCGCGGCCAGCTGCAGTGCATGCTGCGCAGTTGCCACCGCTTCGGGAAATCGCCCGGCCTCGGCGTAAGCCGCCGCCAAGGTGCCCAGCATGGCCGGATTTCCATCACCCGTAAGCTGATTCGCCCGCTCGGCCAGTGCCACCGCCTGGTTGCCATTGCGCAGGGAAGCGTGCGGACAGGTGGCCAGCAGCCAGGCCAGGTTGTTCTGCACTTCAGCCTTATCGGGCTTGATTTGCAACGCCCTCTGGTACTGGGCGATCGCTTCGTCCACGTTGCCCTGGCGGAACAGTGCGGCGCCAAGGTTGTTATGGGCGTCGGCGTAGTCGGGCTTGATTTGCAGCGCCTTTCGGTATTGGGCAATCGCTTCGTCCACGTTGCCCTGTTCGAATAGTGCGTTGCCAAGGTTGTAAAAGGCTCCTGCATTGTGGGGATTGATTTGCAGGGCTGCCTGGTATTGGGTGATGGCTTCGTCCGCGTTGCCCTTTTGGAGCAGCGCGTTGCCGAGGGTTTCATGGACGTCGGCGTAGTCGGGCTTGATTTGCAGCGCCTTTTGGTATTGGGCAATCGCTTCGTCCACGTTGCCCTGTTCGAATAGTGCTTTGCCGAGACTGTAGTGGGCAATGTAATTGTTCGACGTTCGGGCGAGCGTGTGGGTCCATAGCGATTCACTATTTTTCCAATAAGCAGTCTGCGCACGCGCGCAGAAAATCAAAGCAACCAGAATGGTTGCGGCGCCCCCGGCCAGCAGCACGCGGCGGTGACGCCAGCCGGCGCACAGATCCGCCGCCGCCCAGGTCAGCAACAGGTACAAGCCGATCTGCGGCAGATAGGTGTACCGATCCGCCCGCGCCTGCAATCCGACTTGCAGAATCCCGATCACCGGTACCAGCATGATGAGATACCATAACCAGCCCGTCAAAAGATAGGGAAGACGGCGGTGCAGGATGATAACCCCCGTAGAAATGCCGGCCAACACCGCCAGTGACAGCGCCACTCCGGCAATCCTGACATCCCCGGCGGTCACCGGATATAAAACCGCCAGACCGGACGGCCAGAACATTTGGTCCATATAGGCCACACAGGAGATCAAGACATTCCCCAGGCGCAGGGGCAGCGACAAATTCTCGGACAACTGGATGACCCTTGCCTGGGCAAAGATGGTGATTACACACGATGCGACTGTCAGCCCGAGCAAAGGCAGTTTTTCAAGAATCAGGCGCCGGGGAATTTGCCGGCGGGCCAGCCGAAAAACCGGTTCGTTGCCGGTATTGGCTTGCAGCCGGTTCAGGGGCCAGTAGTCAAGCAGCAGCAGCACAAAGGGCAGCGTCACCAGCATCGGCTTGCACATCAGACCCAGCGCAAACAGGAGCACCACAAGCCCATAACGTGCCGGTGACCATGGGTGACGTGCATAACCGACGTAAGCTCCGAGCGTCAGCATGAAGAACAAGCCGCTGAGCACATCCTTGCGTTCCGCCAACCACGCCACCGATTCCACCCGCAAGGGATGAATGGCAAACACCGCCGCCACAAACGCGCTGCGCCACAGGCATCCGGTCATCCGTCGCAACACCAGAAACAGCAGAATCACCGTCGCCGCGTGCAGCAGGACATTCGTCAAATGATGTCCGCCGGCATTCAATCCGTAGAACTGGCAGTCGAGCATGTGGGAAAGCCAGGTCAACGGGTGCCAGTTGAAGGCCCAAAAATGGGTAAACGCCCAGAGGATCCCCGGGAACGTCAGGCCTTTCAGGACGATTGGATTCTCATAGATATACAAGTTGTCGTCGAAGTTGACGAAGCCAAACCCCAGCGTCTGGCCGAAGACCACCCAGACCATCGCCGCCAGAAAAATGCAGACGCCCGGAACCGTCCAGCGATCCGGCCAACCCGCCGGCGGGCTTCCGGCTTCCAGTGGGTGGTCAGTTGCTCCTTTCTGCATTTTAACGGCCGGCCTGACCGACGCGCTCGAATCCCCGGTGGGGCCTTTCCCTGATCCGGTTTTCTTCTTTGATCTACGGCTCATGAGCTTGAATAAATGATAACCATAGCAGCGCAAACGCAAGAAATCATCGCCCATACTTTAGGATTGTCGGGTGTTTACCTTGCGCCGTGTTGGTGAATAGCGCGCCTTTTACGTTTGTCGGTATGGCAGACTGAGAATCTGCTTTTTCAAATTGATTGCTTTATCCGCACCGTTTTGGACGGGAAGGCAAGAGTCGGTAAAAGTAAAAGGACGCACGAACCCCACGTTTAATGGAAACAGCTGGCTCGCCGAGCCGTAGCTCGGAGCGCTGGTGACAGTGATGCCGCTCTCCCGTCCGCCTTCTCCCGCTCGGCGGGATTCGGCGCGGCAGCCTTCGCTCTCCGCCGCAGTAGGCTGGCTTGCCGAGTCGTAGCCCGCTGCGCAACTTCGAACCAGCCCGCCTGCGCACTTCGCGCTTCGGCGCGGCAGTCTTCGTCCTCGCCAAGCTGCGGAAACTGGCTTGCCGAGCCGTAGCTCGGAGCGCTGGTGATAGTGATGCCGCTTTCCCGTCCGCCTTCACTTCGTTCCGGCGCGACAGCCTTCGCGCTCCGAGCGAAGGCTGGTGGTAGGTGATGGATTCGAACCATCGAAGGCGTAAGCCAGCAGATTTACAGTCTGCCCCCGTTGGCCACTTGGGTAACCTACCAACCGAGCAAGGCCGCATAGTAAGCCATGCCCACGTTCGATTGTCAATTTTGCTGCGTCTTTGCGTCCCCGCCTCGGCGTCCCGTCTCGCCATAGCTTCCAGCGAAGGCGGAAGTCTTTACGCGGAGCCCAGGTCTGCGTTAAAATAGGCGGATGTTCGATTCGTTAAGCGGCAAGCTTCAGAACGCCTTCCGCAACCTGCGCGGGCTTGGAAAAATTTCCGAGGCCAACATTGCCGAGCCCCTGCGCGAGGTCCGCATGGCGTTGCTGGAAGCCGACGTGAATTTCAAGGTCGCCCGCGATTTCATCGAGCGCGTCAAAACCAAGGCCATCGGCGCGGAAGTCGTCCAGAGTATCCAGCCCGGCCAGCAAATCATCAAAATCATCCACGACGAACTCGTGGACCTGCTCGGCTCACAAAACGCAGGACTGAATCTCAGCGCCAATCCAACCTGTATCCTGATGGTCGGTCTGCACGGCTCCGGCAAAACCACCTCCAGCGGCAAACTCGCGCGGCTGCTCCAGAAACAGGGCCGCCAGCCGTTGCTCGTCGCGGCGGACGTTTATCGTCCGGCGGCCATGGATCAATTGGACACGCTCGGTAAACAGCTTGAGTTGCCGGTTTTCGTGAAACGCGGTGAAACGGACGTTTCGAAAATCGCGCGCGAAGCACTCGACTTCGCAAAGGCCAACAGCCGCAACGTTTTGATTTTCGACACCGCCGGACGGTTGCAGATTGACGAGCCGCTCGTGCAGGAATTGGTCCGCCTGCGCGACCTCGTGAAGCCGCAGGAAATTCTGCTCGTGCTGGACGCCGCCACCGGCCAGGAAGCTGTGAACGTCGCCACGCATTTTGACCAGGCGCTGCAAATTACCGGCTCCATTTTGACGAAGCTTGACGGCGATGCGCGCGGCGGCGCGGCGTTGAGCATGAAGGCCGTCACCGGCAA
>Ga0265338_10000933_pt1 | contig 49306 bp, 79 predicted proteins | sample 42126metaG_FD_193579 | JGI IMG/M metagenome (GOLD analysis project Ga0265338, IMG submission 193579) | Rhizosphere microbial communities from Carex aquatilis grown in University of Washington, Seatle, WA, United States - 4-21-26 metaG | ecosystem: Host-associated > Plants > Roots > Rhizosphere...
TTTGATATTTATTCGGAAAAGCAACCAGTAGATCGGGACATCCACGCCCTACTTCGCTAAGGATAAGCACCCCAACGCCAAGGGACCTAAAGCGCTTTACAATCTCCGGCTGATTGGCGTCTACTCGACGCACATGATAAGACATACCCTAGATACCCTCCATAAATCCATCCTGAGCCAATCCCTTGAGCATGGCAAGGCTTTTACTCCATTACCCGCTACCCATGTCCAGGGTTAGTCCTTAATCGGCTTACGCTGCCCTAAAGGACACGATAGCGATCTCTTAGGGGTAAATCCATCGATTTTGACCATTTCATACCAGCGCACCATGCGAGCAACATGGTTATGTTCGAAGCGCGTAGAGGTCCCGTGGTAGGGAGGAGGCGGATTTTTGAGCATTTCCTTAAATTTTTTGGTCATTTCTCATCCGGTACAAATCCTAAAGTTTAAATAACAAAATTGTATTTTTTTTGACATTGCATTTTACCCATCGGGGGTAACGGGGGTATCCAAATGCCGATTCCACTTACCCCACGTATTATCCTATTATTCATAATATATATAATATAGGTTACCCTAGGTTACCCCATATAGACTTAAGGCATATGCAGCGGCACTTTTTGAGGGGTAACCAACCCTAAAAATCAGTTACCCCGCAGTTACCCCATCATTCAACAAGGTTGCCCTGATTTCGGAAAACGGGGGTAACCGGCACTTCATGAAGCTTTACTCCATGACTTTTTCTACCCTCTTTTCCGTTGATCTCTTTTAGTACTGCTCCCATGCGCGTAGAATCACTTCTATTTGGGTTTCTGTATCCAATTTCCTCAAGTACCGCTGTAGCGCTCAACCATTTGCGTCCCGGCCTGGTCCAGTCATACCAAGTCAATACCTTCTCCTTTAATGGATCTATCTTCTCATGCTCAAGGTTGGAATCGTTTACTTCGGATTGAATATCTTTTTCAAGATAAGTTAATGCGCCTTTCTGCCAGAGATCAAAAGCTTCTGACCATATTTGTTTCATATCTAGTCCATGCTTATAGTTAATGCTAACGACTTCGACTGTCCACCATCGACGATTTCCAGTGTCATCGGATAAAAAATTAGCATCGTTAACAGTTGCAACATAAGCAGTACGCCTCGCTAGGCGCGTAGCCCGATGGGCATAGGGAAGACGAACATAATCAAACTCCATGGTAATGAAACTTTTAAGGCGCCCAATTTCAGAGCGTTTAAAGATGGCTTCCAGCTCGCCGAGTTCAACAATCCAATAACTGGCCAATTGCAAAATGCTATCCTTTTGACCGGGATCAAGAAAACAACCCTCTTTGACAGCGGAGCATCCTATTGGATCGAGCGCTTTAACCCAATGTGTTTTGCCAATGCCTTGCGGACCCTGAAGGACCAATACACCTTGGTTAATAAAGCCGTTAATACTATGAGCAGCAGCAATCGCACTTACCATCCATGTCTTGATTATTTTCGTTGCTAAATCAGGATTTTTAACTTCCAGTGTCGCAACAAAATCATCAAGTCTTTCCGTTCCATCCCATGGATTAGCTTTGATACATTCCACAATGGGATGATAAGGATTTTCGGAAGCTATCGTATCTAGATGATTATCTAATTGCTTGGTCGGCAAATCATTTATTGTGGCAAGATAATTAACACGGGAAAGCGCAGAGTTTTCAACATCATCCGGGAAAACATATTGTTCAGGAAACGTTATCTCTCGTCGACGCGTCATTAAATTATAACGAATATCCGCATAAAAATGCTTCAATAACCATTGGAGATTTTTATAGGTATCTAGTATTTTGTAACCGGATTTTGTTTCGACTTTTTCAGGATAAAGAATTGCGGATGCTACGACTTTGTATTCCATGCTTAATCTCCTTGTGTAGATTACCTAGGGTTGATTTCCACTTTAAACCCGTTATAATAATCCACGTTGATGAATGTTAGGTTTAGTGGGGGTGCAACAACACCCCCGCAGAACAAAAATCATACTCCTAGATTCTCTTAAATAACATCACTTTATCTACGAGTTAGCATTAGCTGTCGCTTCACCTCCATTGCATTTGTCAACTGGAACAAATCATTAAAGTCTGTGGGCTTTAAGCCTATTTTCATATTTGCAAAATCCGGGTAACAGATAGAAACACCCGCTTGCAATGAAATAGAGCGAGCAATAGTCAATCCAACATTATCATTTCCCCATTGATCATTATCGGCACATATTTTAATGATAGCATGAACATATCTTTGACGAAGCGATATGACCACGCTTTTCAAATTACTCACCCCAAGTGAACAGACAACGGGAGACTTCGTGACCTGATGGATAGTTGCCCCCGTCGCATAGCCTTCACAAACACGGATGATGCCGCAATAGTCTTCTGGCAGATCATCACAAAGCCAGATCATTAAGTCTTTGCCGGAGGTTCCTTTCCATAAGCGTTTAAAGCCATCCGGTTTAATGAGCTGGAGTGTAATGAGCTTATATTCAATGTCACGCACAGGGATCAGCAACCAGGATCTAACTTGACGGGCATAGTAGGGATTGATGCGCTTATTGATAACGTAAGGATGAGTGACGGGGGTATGCGATACATAGAACTTAGCCCACAATTCACGCGCACGCCATTCACGTTTACTGCGCTCATAGGCTTGTTCTTGTTTGCGCTTTTGAAGTTCATGGTGATTGCGGGCTAGATCGCTTGGTGTGGGGCGCCCATAATCTTTATTCCAGTAAGTGAACCAATCTTCTGGGTAATGCCAATCGCCGAAGGTCGCACCTCTATCGTAGTTGTGGAGGACCACGAATAAGTCTTTGGAGCGCTTATGGTGTCTAGCAGCGGCAAAGCGCTGGAACTTATCCGTTAAGTTATAATTGATTTTCCCACGGATATAAACACCGCGGGATTCCATACATCTTTCTAGTTCTACGGGGAAATCACTCATAAAACGCTCTCCGCAAGGTTAACCGCTTCCATATTCTGGGATTTGGGGATCAATTCGAATTTGATATTGGGAAAATCAAATAAAAGTGCGCGCGTTTGAATGGCAATGAAACTATACTTCCCAGCATTCACACTCCATAGTGCTTGAAGCTGGAAGATGGGTAACTTAGCATGACCAAAGATATACACTTCCTCACTATTAAATCCATGGAGAATGAGCCAATGCATCGCTGCATAGACCCCGCAATAGTCTGAAATGTGGTTACTCGCAATGATATCTCTGCGTTTATAGAGATGGGCAAATTCACGAATCTTTGCTTCATGATGGTAGATGGTATAGCCGTATCCCATCTTTCCCCCATCGCAATTAGGCTCGCATATCCCTGCAAAATAGGCCTTTATCATAGTAAATCTCCGTCTGAATGGGCATTCTCCTTCGTGACCTTCTTTTTCTTTCGATCTCGCATATCCTTAGCTGGAATGACGGGAGGATCGATCAACTTGTTCTCTTTCATCATGCGTTTCATCCAGGCGCGTAACTGATCGATATCATCATTCGTTTGCTTTATTTCATCCTGAAGAATTCTGGCAGAATTTTCCACAGTATGACGGATGGAATTGACCATCGCCTCTAATTCTTTCTGGTAAATGTTCTTTTGCTTTTCAATGGTGCGGAGGATGTATTCGTCTAACATTAGTGTAGCAACTCCTTTTGTGGGTTTGATTGATGGATCCATAGAACCGTAGTAACTGCAGGGTGCGTCTTCAAAGAGTTCCATTAAAGTCTCCATGGCTTAACGGATTTGGGACGTTTAATTTTGCCGGTACCCGGTGACCCTGTGCGCCATAGCCTTACATAATGGGCATGGCATAACTGATGGATGAAGACGGTGACGGCCCGATTGCAGCCGTCTATTTTGCATATTTCTTTTTTCTTTTTCATAACTTTACCCCTTGACTGTGATTGTGAATTTACGATAACATTCCATCATTCAATTGTAAATATAAAGGAAAAAGTCATGAAAAATGAGAAAGAGAAGATTCAAGAAGCATTGGAAGATATCGCCAGAAGATTACACAAAAGAAGTGACGAGGAAGAGAGTGATAATGACAGTAACGAAGTCTGTCCTTTTTCAGCTCTAGATAAGAGAAGGTTTGCGTTAGCTAATATTTTGCCTGGCAATGGCTATGGAATGGTTATTCAGAATGGCGTATCACTACATGTGAACTTCTTCAATACAGTTTTATATGCTCTTCAAAATAGCAAAGAAGAGTTAAATAAACAAATAAAAGATATGAAGAAAGATTTTGATAAGCTAATGGATTTCTGTGTGAGTATTCAAGAAAACAAAGAAAATATTGAAAAAGAAAAGACCAGAGAAATGAAAGACTATGCAGAAAAAGATGAATAAAGCTGTCATCGGTAATAGTGATCCCTCCTCCATAACACCGGAGGAGGTTGAATCTCTTGTCACATTGAACTACTTATTATCGTCCGCGATACTGGAGATAACTTTAAATGTTAATCGTATTTTAAAGCTTCCCGAGGATACGGCTGCAATGTGTAGATTGAACCAAAATTATGATAGTTATTTTATGGAAATAGAACATGTATCGCATATGGATACCGGGCAAGAAGCCATAAAAATTAAACCCATTAAACGGACAATAAATCATTAAGGAGAAAGACAATGAATTTTAATTTCGAATCGTGCGCAGAAGATTTAATCGTCAAATTTGACAAGAAGCTAGTGGGCCATGAGAATTTGGTAATGAAGCAAATGGGGATGTTATTTGACTTTCTAGGAGATCGTTTGCCTTATGAAGCGCGTAAACAGTTGGAGCAAGTAGTGGGTGATATTGTATCGGATGGGAATAAATCGCAGTCTGCATTGTTCCAATCCACCATGAATAAGGTATTACGTGCCGTTCGCGAGGTCGTCAAAGAATGATGGAACGGACAGAGGAATATCAAGCTAGAGTAGATGCGTATAACAGCGCTATCGATGAAGTATTAAAAGTGATTGGCAAGAGGATTAATGCAGCCACCTTCAGCCAGCAATCGCATAAGATTTATGGGATGAAGCAATTGCGGGATGAAATAGTGGAGATGAGAAAGTAATGTTAGTTTGCACGCCCAGTCATTTGATAGACATATTCGTATGGGGTGGAATCACTGGGATTGCTTTATTGATTGGGATTATGTTTATTTGTTGTTGGGTGCTGAGGAATAAATGAACATAAAGTTATTAAGCTGTACATATACAGTTAATAACTAAAGTTACGCACAGCTTGTTATAAAACTATCCCCAGAATCTGTGGATAAACGGAGGGTAAGATGAATGACACCGAAGAAAAAGCGATATGGATGAGTCTGCAAGGATTGCATGAGAGAATATTAAATCTAGAAATACATAAGAATCGTCAAATAGACGAGAATCGTGAAATTGATAAAGTATTAGAAATGCTTAAAGAAAATGCAGGAATGGATAAGCAATAATGTTTTGCAGGCACAAATGGCGAGAACAAGAGAGAACATTCGTTCCTCCGGATGATAGCAAATCACCGAGGGGGCCGATAAACTTGACTAATGTCATGAGCCATCCTCGTGTTGGTAAAACGCTGATAACGGTATGCTGTGTGAAGTGCCAGGAACAAAAGATTATGACGAGTCCCGGGGATGTTACTCGGCCTCAGCATGGGTCTAGGGTTTATAAGAGGAAGGAGTAAAAAATGTTAGAAGAAATGAAATTGAAAGATGTTATAGAGCTTATACATTTATTAAAAGGTCAAAATATATCTGAAGCATCGTCCTTGTTAAATGAAGTTCCAAAAATAGAAATAGTTGTGTTGCAACGTGGATGGGTGGTAGTTGGTAGATTTCATAAGAAAGATTATAGTTGCCAAGTTCTAAATGGATATGTCATACGTAAATGGGGTACGACAAAGGGATTGGGTCAACTAGCTTTAGATGGCCCAACTAGTGATACTGTCTTAGATCCAATCCCTACTACAAAGTTCCACGAATTGACAATTGTTGCCCGTTTTGTTTGTGAGGAATCAAAATGGAACTCAAAGATATCATAAACTTTGAAGATGCAATAAATTTCGACGGCTACGGCGACGGCTACGGCTACGGCAACGGCCACGGCAACGGCGACGGCTACGGCCACAGCTACGGCGACGGCTACGGCTACGGCAACGGCCACGGCAACGGCGATGGCTACGGCGACGGCAACGGCGACGGCTACGGCGACGGCAACGGCTACGGCTACGGCTAGAAATAGATCTAGGGTTTATAAGAGGAAGGAATAATGGGCGCTCATAGTGAGATTTGCATATGTGGTCACCCTACAAATAGACATGCCGATACAGATTTATGGTATGGATGGGGCATGGGAAAGTGTGAATTATGCAAATGTCATAAATTTGAATGCCAGCAATGTATCGATGATAAATACAATTTAAATATTAATGGCACCCCGAACGTTTTGAATGAGCGTGTTTGCTGACGATGAGTAGACATGGGGTGCCAAGGTTAGAGGGGAATAGCTTAAGGCTGGGATAACCTAGGATAATACAGTAGAGCGGTGGAATTTAAATCCACATGAGTGCAGGTGAAATTCCTGCTTCCCCAGAATTATGGCAATCGCGGCGTGGACAGTGACACGCACAGACCAATGGTCATAGGTGGTTAGCTCTGGAATGGGTTGAAAGATGCCAAACTGAAACGCTAACAATAGAATATACGGATTTTAAATCCGTTAGGTCGAAAGACCCGATAACCGAATAGCCAGTGCAATTCTGGCCGATTGCCAAGATTAATGGCCGACGATATTTGAGTGCGTGCTGCGCTGGTACCGTAATAAAAAAGATAGTGGGTTGAAATCCCACCTGCTCAAAGACAATAGGCCAAAGAATTGTAGTGCAAATATAATCTCAATATGCTACAAAAAGTATTCAACTTCACTTAAGCGAGATTAGACCCATGTCAGCTAATAAAGCATATGATGAGAAAGAAGAAAAGATGAAAGCTAAAAAGAAAAAAAAGCGTTAAACGAATAGAAATGTGGTGTTACAAAATCAGCCTTTCCTTGCTGAGTAATGCCGCATCTGGACGGCCATATATCGCGTGGCTTTATAATTTTCCCCACGCGAATATGGTTAACTGCCCCTCTTCACACGTAGCATTTCCAATGTAATATCCATCTCTAATTCCTTGCCAAGCTCAATAATACTGATGCAGGTATGAATATCCGGCGTCTTAACGCCTTTCTTTAATTGCCAGACATGGGATGATGATTTCAATCCTAAACGTCTACCCAATGCATACATACTTAAGCCCGTCTTTTCTTGTAATGTGTTCAATACTTCCGCGACGCTCATTCAATTTCCTTAATTATCAGTTGCGTAATTGTGTACGTTACTATACACTACTTTCTATTATTAAATAAGGAGAAAATTATGGCAGTCGTTAAAACTAAGGATATGGATTGGAAAGATTACCTAAGGAAGCTAGCGGAATCTGTCCCCAACAAAATATCTGATTTTGAGCTAATGGAATTTGCAGGCTATCTATTACGCCGGGACATGGAATCCAGTAATGACAGAGTAGAAATATTCGAGGCTATCATGGGCTATGACAATTGCCTCCTAGCCGATATGCTCGCTTCCTACCTGATTGCAGAATCACCCGATTCCAGTGAAGATTTACTCAATATCTACAAAAATGCTGTTTTAGAATATTATCAGAAGGAAATCACTTACCTCATCAAATCCGAAAAAGAAGCTATAAAGCAAGAACGCGCCGAACGAAAACCAGAACCAGATGGCGAACCTGATCCCGAAATCGAAAACTATTGGATGGAAAAGCAATGAGCAAATTAAAAGCAAAGAAGCCAACCACCATAGAAAAGCGACTTAAGGCCCTTTTTTACGGGGCGCCAGGTGCTGGTAAAACAACCGCTGCAATAAGCTTTCCTAAAGTCTATTTGATCGATACCGAAAGAGGGGCAGAAAACGACCGCTATGTTAAGTTACTGGAAAAAGGAGGAGGCGTTATCTTCCAGACCACTGACTTTGACGAGCTATTAGGTCAGGTCAAAGCCCTCCTCACGGAACAACATGACTATAAAACCTTGGTGATTGATCCGCTAACCATCCTTTATAACGATCTCCTAGACAAGTCAGCGATGAAAAATGGCACTGATTTCGGTCGGCACTACAATGAGGCCAATAAGCATATTAAGCAGCTCCTGGCCCTTCTATTGCGGTTAGACATGAACGTTATCATCACTTCCCATTCCAAAAAGGAATATGGGAACAATATGGCGGTCATCGGGGAAACCTTTGATTGCTATAAGAAGCTGGACTATCTATTCGATCTCGTCTTTGAAATCCAGAAAAGAGGCAAGGACAACCGAGTGGCACTGATTAAAAAGACCCGTATTGAAAGTTTCCCAGATGGTGAAATGTTCCCATTCAGTTATGAGGAAATCGCCGAACGCTATGGTCGAGTAATCCTTGAGCGAGATGCGGTAGCCATAGAATTGGCAACACCTGAGCAAGTAACCGAGATGAAGCGGCTTTTAACTGTGTTTCACGTAGAACCCGAAGCGCTCGCCAAATGGCTGGAGAAATGCAATTCCACGGTTATTGAGGAATTATCAAAGCCTGACATTGATAAAATTATTGCCTATTTACACAACCAAGCTACCAAAAAGGAGAAACAAAATGACGCTATCGTTTAATCCACAATCCGAGGTCGATATTCTAAATCTCATGCCAGATGGGGAATATGATTTTGTTGTTAAAAGTGCCGATAATCACAGGTCCATGAAGACGGGTAATCAATCCATTAAGCTCACTTTGTCCGTTTATGATAAAGCTGGAAAAGAAAACACAGTTTTTTGTTATTTAAGCCCCAATTACATGTTCCTGCTAAAACACTTTTGCGATGCAACTGGTCTTGAAGGTGCCTATGAAGCAGGCAATTTAAGCCCAGAACTATGCTTTGGTAAATCCGGTCGCTGTAAAATCGCTATCGAAGAACCAGCAGAAGGCAGCAACTATTTACCTAAAAATACCGTCAAAGATTTTGTCAAAGGCGCAAAAAGTGTTACGGTAGATAATAGTGAATTTATTAATGACGCAATACCATTTTAATCTCCACTCCTGTAATATCCCAAACGAGTCGGCTACCTCCGGCTCCAAGGGATTCCACCCATGATCGACCGCATCGTTCAAGTATTGATTAGCATCCTGCTGATTATAATTGTATTTAAAATAACCAATATTCAAGACGAGTTATTAGTAGTCGATGAAAACGTCTGTCAAATCCAGCAAACCAAAATGATCATTTATCCCTAATCGGCAGATACATTGCATTCTGTCAAGATTTGATCGACAATAGGGTAAATTTCTCACTCACTCTTCCGAAAGGAGTTGTAAAATGACAGGTGTAACTTTTATCTCCAGAGATTACGGAGTCAATGTTTCAATCGTTCGATTAACAACCACGGATAATTTAGCTACAGCCGGCGGAGTGGGTTACTTAACAGCTCAAGCAGCTAATATTACTGCCGCTAATAATGGCACATGGACATGGCTTGCTAATGACATGGTTTTAGTTAGCGCAAGCGATGGCGATGGATTTTTCACCCTGTCCGCTGATTTTACCAGAATGAATTTATATAATACTGGGGGTGGCGGCACCGTTTCAGGTGGTACCGTAGCCGGCGACTTCGCTATGTTCTTAAATAGCGTAGGCGTTTTGGTCGATCAGGGTATGTCTCCCTCTGATGCCACGAAAACTAAAGTTGTTATGGCTAATGGTGCAACCGTTACCAATGAATTGGCCCTTTTCGCCGATGCAAATGGAACCGTTAAAAGCGCAACTGGATTCAATATTGTCAGTGGCTTTCTCCATGAACCAGCAATTAATAGTTTAACGGCCCATGCAGGTGGTGGCCGTACTAGCGCACTCGCCCTTACCAATGAAATTAACCGCGTAACGACTGTAGCAACTACAGGGGACAGCGTAGTGCTTCCCGCTGCAACTCAAGGCGCAAGTATCGTTGTCATCAACGAGGGTGCTAACCCCATGCAAGTATTTGCCAATGGGTCAGACACCATTAATGGTATCGCAGGTTCCACGGGTATCTCGCAATTAGTGGGCGATAACGTACTATACTACTCAGCAGCAGCAGGCGTTTGGGATACGATTGGCTTAAGTTCAGGTTCAAGCGGCGGTCTTCCAACCCTCCCCTTCACGGATGCAATTACAGCGCATGCAGGCGGCGGACAAGGCAGCGCAACCGCATTAACATCTATATTAAATCGCGTAACCACTGTAACGACAGCCGGGGATAGCATTAAATTACCCGCATCTGTCGCAGGTCTTCAAGTGACCGTGATCAATAGTGGTGCAAATTCTATGCAAGTATTTGGTGCAGGAACCGACACGATTAATGATGTCGCAACCGCAACCGGTGTTGCTCAGATGGCGAATTCCACTGTAGTTTATACTTCTACCGTTGCCGGTAAGTGGTATAGCGTATCATTAGCCACTGGTTATTCTGCATCACTACCAACATTATCTTACTCTAATGGTTTAACAGCGCATGCAGGTGGTACACAAGCAGCCGGTCTTTTACTGCCTAGTATTGTCAATAGAGTCACAACGGTTGCAACCGCAGCAGATAGCGTACTTCTTCCTGTTTCAGCTCCTGGCATGGTAATCACCGTCATTAATAACGGTGCCAATGCGATGCAGGTATTTGGCTCAGGCACCGATACCATTAATGGCGTGCTGACAGCAACGGGCGTTTCTCAACTGCCAAATTCTGTCGTAACTTATACATCCGCTGTAGCTGGACTCTGGCAGTCTTCTAATCTGAATTTTGGTTATAACGCTAACTTCCAGACACTTTCTGTATCCACGGGCTTAACTGCACATTCTGGCGGTACGCAAGCAGCAGCTTTAGCGCTGACTTCAGCCATTAATAATATAACGACAGTGGCAGCGGCAGCAGATAGTGTCAGACTTCCAGTCTCAGCAGTCGGTATGGAAGTGGTTGTCATTAATAACGGTGCGAACCCCATGCAGGTATTCGGGGCCGGTACTGATACGATTAACGGGATTGCAACGGCAACGGGTGTTTCACAATTACCCGGCTCAAGCGTGACCTATCGCGTAGCAGTAGTGGGTAACTGGATTGCAACCTTGGTAGCCCCTGCAAATACCTTGCAGTTTGCCCAAGTCGCTATTACAGCCGCTCAGTTTAATGGGATGGCAGCAGCCCCAGTTCAATTAGTAGCAGCACAAGGTGCTAATACCTTAATCGTTATCGAACAAATGCAGTTAGTCATGACGTTCGTATCGGCTCAGTATGCTTCGGGTGGTATAGTTGCAGCCCAGTATGACAGCACTGCAACAGGTTTAGGAGTAAAAGCTACCAACACCGAACAAGCCGCAGACTTTACGGGTGCAGCAGCTAGCACGACTTTCTTGTTTAATGGTACTTCTGGTAATGGCAGTCAGGCAGCATTTACTACTAGTGTCAATAAGGGCGTCTTCTTGTCTAACCAAACAGGTGCATTTACGACTGGCGACAGTACGTTTATTGCCAAGGTATACTATCGCGTGATCAGCACAAATAGTTAAACTAACGAGTTTTAAGGGGATATAAAAATGATTGATGACGGCGAAGCAGGGCAAGTTTATAACGAATCTTACTGCATGAAAGAAAGCGTTGAAGCGAAAACTAACGCTGAAATGAATCAGAAGATGGGATATTTTAATATGGCGGACATGGCAAACACTAAACCATATCCTGTGCAGATGAATGCTCCTCATGAAAATAAGCAGCTTTCACCTGAAATGCCCGGCAATGATGATTTCAACTACAACGCCAATAGATAGGTGCTGTAAAATAAATGTCTAGCGCCTCTTGCGAGGCGCTTGCCTTTTTGGTGAAATAGCCTCACGATAAATTCACTAAAAAGGAAGTTTTCATGACAGACGAAACACCACCCATATTAACCCCTGAGCAACAGAAAGCCGTTGCTATGTCCACCTTCAATCAGCTTTATACTAATATAGTCACCTTTATAAAGCAGTTAGCTATTCCTCAAGTTTTCAGATTATATTCCGACATGAATCTCGATCAAGGTGCTGATTGGATTAGAAAGGGTATCAATGAGATCCAGTTTACCCCGATTGAGCCTCCAAAAAAAAATGACTCCGAAGAATCGACGCCTACGAACGATCAGACAATCAATGGCGAAACAGACCAGGAAAACCCAGTTCCGGCAGCATAAAGGAAAGTGAAATGCGTTTTTTCATTGCTATAATATTAGTTTTCGTAAGTATGAGTTGCAATGCAGCTCAGGTAAAGTGTTACAGCAATGGGAAACTGATCTATTCTGGAAACGGTGAAGAAGTGGGTTTTTTAGACCCACTTTTTACTTTCAAAGAGAATGGAAGTAACCGCATCGTTTTCGTCAATGCGGATTGTGTAGTTAAGATTTAGCGTCTACGTCTTGCATAAATGCCACCATACATAGTAGCTGTGCTTGTTGAAAATACTGCCGTTACAACTAAATATATAGTCGTAGTTCCTGATAGACTTATTCGTTGCATAGGCGCATTTAACCCCATGCTACCCATATTAGTTACACTTGTTAAGTATTGAGCAACAAGTGATAAATCTGGCTGAGTCCCTGTACTTGTACTTATCCCTACAAAAGTTTCTGTCATAGAATTACCAGCGGATACTACCACACCATTTCCCCATACATCCCAATCACCCGCTGTTAAAGATATAGATGTTAAGTTTTTAGGAGTATTAGAGCTAATTGATATTGCGGAAGCAGCGGCAATATTACTAGATACAAATTCGCCAACACTCCCCGCCGCTGCATTATCATTAGTCGTCGTACCGACAAGCCCAGTAGTACTCGTGAATGTGAGACTCGTGGCGCTAGGCGTTGCTAATACAGGCGTTCCCGTAAATGTGGGAGATGCGCTTAATACCGTACTGCCACTTCCTGTTGAAGTCGTAACACCTGTACCACCCTGCGCGACTGGTAATGGCACCGTTAAACTATGCGTGAATCCTTGACTCATAAATACTCCTTAAGCTGATCTAAATTCGGTAACGACTGCATAACCTAAAGCACCCGCTCCTCCTGCTGTTGCACTATTACCAGCACTACCACCTCCGCCGGAATTAGCAGGGGCCGCTGTTGCACCAGCACTTGCTAATGAAGGTAATGGAATATTTCTCGGGGATGAACCACCATGTGGAATGATGCCAGCCAATGCTTGAGGGTTGCCATTACCTTGACCCCCATTCAGTTTTAAATCTCCTGCTCCGCCAGAAGCAAGACCACCAGCGCCTCCGGTTCCTGCGCCATTTGCAGGATGGGTCCCACCTTTTGCAACGATATCAGTTGAATTATAAGTAGTATCGCCGCCGTCTGTTGCATTAGATCCACTATTAGCATTAGCTCCATTTCCGCCGGTCCCTATAGAAATAGTAACTGACACAGGGTTAGAGATCCAACGTGCAGAATATGCGCCAGCACCACCACCATTTCCAAATATAGTTGCACTATTAGATGAACTTCCTCCCGATCCAGCAGCCCATAATTCAACCCAAGCTAACGTGGTCCCAGCAGTAGGGGTATAAGTATTGGCGCCGACACTCACAAAAGTTTGCAATCCTATTTGCGTAATAGGCTTACTTACTGACCAAGTTGGCGCTGTATTGGCCCCAGATAATAAAGCTAATCCAGCCGTCGCAGTACCTGCAAGAATAGCTCCAGCACTGGCAGTACTATAGAAAATACCACCATTACTAGCTGTTAATGCTGCATTCGTTCCGCCTTGACCAAGCGTAATAGGAAATGTAAAAGTAATACCATTTGTAAATCCTTGTGACATATTAGCTATTCTCCACGCCGAATAAACTGAATGAAAGGGTTGCTAACGTTGCGTAACAACGCACTACGTCAGTCGTCGCTAAACTTATTCCAAACGTTGCCGCAAATGTATCATTCCCAGCAATAGCAACATCATAATATAAATATTGTGACGCTGTATCACCAGCACCAGCGGGCGCAACAGATACACGAAACTTAGTAGGCGTTGATGATTGATTGCAAACAGTAATTGTACTTGCAACAGCACTTGTTGCTGCGGGCACTGTATATAGTGTTGTAAGCGTTGCTGCTAGTGGTGCTGATTGTCCTAATACTTTTGGTGCTGTACCTGCCATAAAAATTACTCCAATTAAATTATTTAGCCGCCCATTAGAAGCATATCCATTGCTGTTGTAAAACTACTGCCTATTGATTTTGATACAAAGTTTGTTCCATCACTAGTGATAGCATTTCCAGCAGCGCCCGCTGTTACAGGATAGGTCGCTGTTGAATAAGCAAGCCCTGTTGATGCTGAAGCCAATACTTGAAGTATCTTTCCATCGCCAGAAGCTACCGGTAATCGCGCATTCGTTGTTGTAAAACTAAATAAATCACCTTTTGTCGTCAAAGGGGAAACTGAAATAGGATTGCCACCAATAGTCGTCGATGCGCTCAAATCAAACGTGGGAGGATTATTGGCTGTTAAGGTGGCGAATGTTACATAAGCAGCTGTATTCGTATTATATGCTTGTAATAATGCTGTATTGCCCGCACTTGTATTAGTTTGTATTCCTTGTGCTGTAGCAAATACAATATTGCCCGTCATTGTTCCACCGGTTAATGGTAGAAACGCCCCAGCAGTAGCAGGATTTATTAATACAAAACCACTGTATGTGGAATTGTACATCGCAAAATATTCACCATTAATTACAATAGCACCCGATGGCAACGCAATATTTCCATTCAAAACTAACGGAACTACACCGATTGCATCTACATTAATTGTTGATGCACCCGTATTAGCATGCGCTGCCTTAAACGAAATCAATGTACCATCACTATACGCAATAGGATTGGTAAGCGTTGTTACAACATAAGCATTAGCGGCACCTGAATCGATAGCAAAGTTATACACCTGATGAATAATACCGTTCTGAGTGACGATATTAACTGGATTCTGCAATATATAAGCATTCTGTGTTGCATTATAGATTAACATTGCCACATTATTGATAAGTAAATCACCGATAGTAATGGGTATTCCGCCATTAAGCTCAATAGGCAATGCACCTAGTCCATTAATATTTAATGTAGGCGTCGTTGTCGTACTCGTATGAGTTGGCGTCATTAATATCAAAACATCTTCGGAGTTAGCTAGAAGAGGTGGGTTTAATGCAATAACATAATTTGTACCACTTGATCCGGTATCAGTAGCGAAATTAAAAGTTGATGATTGAATCTGCGCAGGAGTAGAAAACTGAGCTGCAAAGTTAACCCAAGTAATAACCGCATCATTGCCAGGGCCATATGGGCTACGAGCAAAATAAAGCAAATCTCCCACTTGATTTGTCGTAATGGGATTCGTTAAAAACTTTTGATTCCAATTTTCTGCGGCCATTGCTTAACTCCCTAAAAATAACATCTCAGTGCCATCAAGAAACATCATGTCATCTGTTGAGCTGGTCAAAAACACCATTCCATCCATCGTAATAGGCGGAAACGGTGTATACAGTAATCCTATAACCGGCGGATAAAGATGTGTTATATAGTGCATAATAACCCCTAAAACTTAGGCGCTGAACAATAGACCATGCTAGTCGCAGTCGTTGTACGCAACGTACCATTTACGGTTCCCGTCGCTAAAACTCTGACGGCAGAAATTGGATTATAGCCAACCGGCGCACTCGGCACCCACTGGGCAGAACCATCCGGCGCTTCATAAACTAAATCGCCAGAGCCGCCAACCAAGATATAACTTGATGCGAACGGGAAAGCCTTACCAGCCGTAACCGTATCCGAATAACTAAACGTAAATCCCAACGTAACCATAAATTTCTCCCTATTGAGGATTAATATAAACCACTTCTGCCGATCTTTCATTAAGCATATTGCCATCAATCGCAAGCGTCATTGTTTGAAAAGAATCTACCCCATGCGATGCCCAGTCATGCTTAGGGTCATCCTTAAACATACCAGCCTTGGTGTCATATTCTTTCGAGTAGTTAGATAAGCAATCCAGTAAACGCTGGGTTTGCTCTTTGTTAAACAAGGTGCGGTATAGCATCCGTCGCATTGACTGAATGGCATTAAACTTGCTCACAGGGCGTGGCACAATATAGACGCGATAACCAAGGTCACGGCCGAAATCAACGACATTCTTACCTGATCCGAATTCTTTCTTCACGCCATCATGAGGACTATAAATAGATTGGAACGATAACCCATGTTTAACACAAACTGATTCTGCCCACCTTACATAATATTCGAACATCTTATTATTGTTTTCCATGTAAGCGATAACATGAGGTTTACCCATATGATCCATCTGAGCAAGCAATATAGAAGATGGATCGCGCACCCCAATATCCATAAAAGCGCGCACCGGTCTATCCGGCAACATAAGCTGGCTAACAATACGTTTCTCTTGGAAAATCACATTCATCTCATTAGCAAAATAAAGCGTCTCTTCGTTCAGCTTAACAACAGAATAGTATTCTTGCTGAATCATGAATTCAGGCATGCCAGAGCGCCTGTCATCTTCAATCATCGCATCAGTTACATAACGCTCGCCAGCTTCATCAACCAAGCTTTCAACACTATCAACCCGGCAATACCAATCCGGATTATTCTTAACGTTCATCATATAATGATAGGCATGGTTCATACCATTAAAGGTCGTCTGCAAAATAAACCACCCACGGTTCTGTCTAAATACCGGCATTAAGATATGAAGCACTCTAGGATCTGAGAACGCATACTCAGAGAATACACAACCTCGTACGTTCACACCTCGAAGTTTATCAGGATCAATGTCCGATCCAATCACACGAATAACCGAACCATTACTTAATTTGATAGACATATCTTGGTTATTGATTCCAGCAATAAAACGCTTAGGAATCATATCAAGGAATTTAAGACTTTCTCCGCCATCTAAACTAATAGCACCTTCCCATAACACAATCCTTGCGCGAACGTTAGTAGGATATATCATCATGTATAAACCTGGCGCCTCAATCGCACCTTGTAAAATCATATTCCATGATTCGACTTCCTTTCCTGATCGGCGAGGTCTAACAAGAAAAAACCGCGATATACCCTCTACAAATAGTTTACGCTGAACATCGCATTGATAAGGTCGAAATGGTAATACAGGAAGCCGTTCTACCGTATCATCATAAAAGCTAACCACGAGATTGCCATCATCATCTCGTTCACAATAATAATCGCTAGCATCTTGGATATCCGCCAATTCTGTTAAACGCTTTAATTCGCCTTCCAGTGAGCGTAAGCTCATTTTAATATCCCATTACAACGACTCTAAATGATGATGTATTAGTTGACCCAGCCGTGTTAATTACATTTAACTTTGTATTATTTGAGGCGCCCTCATTAACACTAGCAATAGCATATTGCGCAGGATTTGTAAGCTGAGAGGTAACGGCATATCCAAAAAATGCATTAGGAAATGGAATAGGAAAAGTAAAATTAGCATTCCCACTAACAGTTATTGGCGATGTAAATCCCCATTGAATTATCAAACCGCCTGGAAGTTGAATATACCCACCTCCCACATTATAACCAGACGCTAATCCTGCTGGCGTAACCGGTAAATTAGCCACCGTGCCAGCTAATACTTGAGCGCTAGTTGCAAATACCCTAGCAGGATTTAATAATTGAATATTAGCACCATCATAAACAAATTCTGCAATCATACCGACATATAATTCATTACCAATCAATGCACCGCCATTAGGAAGAACAACTGCTTTGGCTGTTAATCCATTAATGGCAATCGTTGTGGCACCTGTATTGGTGTTAGCTATTTTAACTAACATCACCGGATATCCAGCATTGTAAATAGCAAGTGCAGGATTTAAATTTACCGTAATCGTATTGGCTGCAACGGATGTATCAACGCCATAATAGGGTTGCGCAACATCAATCAATAACATTTGTGTTCCATCATATTGCATCTCAGCAATTTGCCCAGCAACTAAATCACCAGGCTGTAACGCAATACTTGCAGTACGTTTAATGTTAACTGTTCCTGCTGAGCTAATCGCAAGCGTTGCAGCCGCAGTATTAGTATGATTGACCAATACCCTAACAATCATTCCTTTTTGATAAGCAGAAAATGCACTGGTAAGCGCAACGTTAAAAGTTAGCGCATTAACTGCGCCCGTATCCACCCCATATATATTTGAAGTATTAAGATATTTTGCTAATGTTTCACCCGTCTGTGAATTTTGATCAAAGTAACCTACTAATGATGTACCATCTCCACCCGCTGTCTGGCTTGCTAATTGACCGCGTAAAGTGCTACTACTGGGATTCTCCTCAATAACGGCCGCTACAATCTGGCCACCTTGGCTAATCCATACTTGATTATCTATGTTGGTCAGCAATGGTAAGATATTATTAACCTGTGTAGGTAAATAAGTGTCAACCACGTATTGAAGCGCACGACTAATACTGCCGGTTGAACCTGCATTAATCGTAAAAGTTCCCTGCATTTGCTGTAGTATTAAAATAATACGCTGGAACGCATTATCTAAACTCTGCCCATTAAATGTTTGCGCATCATTAAACTGGGTTGTAATGGATACTTGCATGTTTCTTGATAACGTAATGATTGACCCAATAGCAGGCGCAGTATTAAATATCACTGTGCCACCCGCTGTCACACCCACACCCGTAACCGTATAACTTGTATAAGGAACTAAATCCGCAACAGGATTTGCCGCTTGATTAGGCGGCGTCACATATACGGCAATATCAGAGTTTGCAGAATTTGCCTGCAAAATAAGAAATGAATAGGTATAGGTCGTTGTTACGCCATCAGCTACATATTGATTAATGGTTCCTTGTTGCGGGGTTATAACTTGGGTCATGTTCTATGCTCCGTATAATTGATGTTGGCCAGGCGCTAAATACGATTTGTCGCCAAGCATCTCACGTAACCAAGGCGCAATAAATGGCACAGAATCCATTGGCAATAATGAACGCATAGCCTTTTTAAATCGTTTCTGAGCATTATCAGGATCACCCGTCGCAAGCGACAATGCGCTAGACAACATATTAGCGACTAATCCCATGCTGGGTGACCTTGCAATACTAAATAATAAATCTTGATTCTGATTCTTTTTATCGAGAATGCTTAAGAATATCCCGAGTCCTGGCAATGCCATACCTATCCAAAACTTAGGATCATCCATATCAGGCAATGATTTTCCCTGCACAAAATAACCAAGCCATGTCGATAAAAATGATAATGGCATCGTCATTGCCATCAGACGCGTGGCAAATGCCAATTTCTGCACCTTGGTATCTGCATTCTGCAAACCTTGCATCCATACCCGATCAATAAAGTTATGCGGATAACTCTTAAAGTGAGTTATTATACGCCAGAACTCACCCTGCAACGTACCAGGCAAACTATTGCCGAACATGTTAGCCTTGGTAAAGGCGCCTGGGTTAAGGATGGAGTTTTCCGCCGCCACGTCAAACATCGAATAAACTTTTCTATAGAGGTCATTCTTGATCGATACAAGTGATCCTTTACCACCAGTTTTATTAAAGTACTCTCGTAATTCAGCATCAGTTAATCTGTCCACATTCTCTAATGTAAATAAATTCTTCTCAGTCTTTCCGCGCAATAATTCCCACTCATGCTCAGATATGTTATGGTTATCTAATTGCTTGCGTAAATGCTTATTCAATTGCTCCCAAGACTTACTAGAATTTCTACCCAGATTATCTGCCATAAGATGTAGTACGCTTATTTTGTTACCCTTATCCATTGCCTCAGTCTGGAAAAACTTAAATGCACCGGACGCCACTCTATTCATTACATCGCCAACATTCTGAGCATCCATCATATTAGCCATATAGCCGATATGCGTATCAACCATTAATTTATATTGCCGAGCAATTTCTACACGTTCAGGAAACGCAAGCTCCCCCATTTTATTGTTAAACATATTGGCTAACATATAGCCGAAAGAGGCAAATCTATTCTTGCCAAATCGACCAATATATTCCGCCATGTGCGCCGTATCTGAAAGACTACTTAATGTGATTCTTGCAGCACTAATGGCTGACGTATAGCCTCGAAGTGATGCCATAAAATTGCTAGCTTCTGGCCTTACCGAGCTGGGAGAGGCGCCCAATAGATTCTTAAACGTAAAGTCATTTCTAGTCATCCAAGATTGCATTGTTTGAAGTTTTGATAACTTTACACCAATCTTGGATTGCAACTTATTCAAATCTAAATACATCGAGCTAGGATTGTCACCAAAGAAGTCAGCCATGCCAATCTTGCCACCTGAGCGCATCATATCGGCCTGTAATGCGGCTTGCAGACTGCCACGCCCATACTTCTCGTTATATTCGCCCCATGAACGCCAATCCTTGAATAATAGACGCATACGCATCTTATTCTTAACCGCTTCACGGTCATTCGCTACAAATGACTTAGTAAATAGTTCATTCTTACCCGTCGTAATGTTATCAAATACGCGCTCCAACACTTCATCGACGTACTTCATATCAAGTTTGCCATCAGCTAACCATGCCTTAGCATTCGATCCAAACATCACCTCTAAATCCAATTTAGGCTTAATGTAATTGATCCATGCCATCTTGGGTTCTATGATAGTTTTAACCCCATTAAGCAGATTCTTAGCCGTCTGAACGAGATTATCACCCCCACTAATCATCTTGGTAGCATCGTGATTATGGTCTAAATACTTATATTGGCTGATATGCTCAATCGATAAGGCACCCGATCGTACTGATTCTGCATTACGCATATCCCGGTATTTGTTGAGCAAATCCGCCATTTCTTTAGCCATAGGCGTCGATGTTTTGCCGTCCAAAGCATCATAGGTCGCAATATCGTTATTCTTGTTAAACAAATGAGCTTCACGCTCTTTCGTCCAATCCTTATTGTAAATAACCCGAGATAATAGCGCTCTGGCCGTACTCTGGGCGACTTGTACCGTATTCCCCACACTTTTGCCACGGGGAGTTAAAAGGCGCTCCATATTGGACTTACCCGATTCCAATAACTTCGCATGTTCCTGGAATTTGCGGATATTCTCAGCTTTCTTCGTACAATCGTCAAACAAGAAGGCTAACTTCTCGTTATTCACTTCCTGCATCGCACGCTTAATAGCGGCCTGTCCCGTTACATCCTGATAAGTGGCTGCCCGGTTCTTAACTTCCGTCACGTAATCTTGCAATTCATCACGCGTAAATAACGTGAGCGTCTTCTCGCCTAATGCTAGGCAATCTTCGGCACTCATGCCCGAACCGGTACCCTTATCGACTTTAGGTTTAGCCATCATAACCCCTTATAACAGTTAACCATATCGGCTAACGGATCTTCGTTGTCTTTAAATTGGTTATATCTTTCCGCCGCAAAGTTAAAGTTATCCTTTATGTTTTCTGCCGCTTTCTCTTGGTTAACTTCTTCCGTTAATTCATTAAGCGATTCATCAGCATCAGCCGGTAAATTCTTCTCTCTATCCAATATCTTTTTCGTATCTTTCTCGGTCAATTCTTTTCCGCTATAACTAGATTCGCCATCGAATCGTGTGAGTTGATCAATTCGCTCTTTGAGATAATTATTAACGCGATCTTGATTTGCAAAACGATCAATATTAGCGTTGAGAGCATCAACAAAAGCTTGAGCAACGTCTCTAAATGCTTCTTGTCTTTCATAAGTATGCTCCAAGTGAATGCGATCAAGTAATGACTTTGCGTTATGCCAGACTTCGGATAATTCTACTAGACGTTTATAAGCGCGTGTGTTCTGGAAGTTTTTACGAAGAGGCGTATTTGATGTGAATTTTGGTTTCTCAAAAAACATTGTTTCATAACGGCCAGAATCTTTCCCTACAACACCAAATCTTCTTATGCCTTCATACCCCGCATTTTTAACAGCATTTCTAAATGCTTCAACCTTCTCCAATCCTTCTTTAGTACCCAATAATTTCATAGGTTCTATATTGTGAATTTCACGATACATTCTTGTTAATTCTGGATTGTGATTTTTATCAACATCAAATACTCTAAATCTACCTTTAGATTTCTCTATTCTTTTTCCGTAACTTTTTGCATGTTCTAGTGTATCTGCATACCAGTACCCTTTTCCAAATTCAAAATCCGGCCTCATTAAAGCTTCTTCACTGGTTCCGGCTTCTTCAAGCGATTTATAACCAAAAGTATTTTCAGATGTTCCTCGATATACTTCTGCATTTTTTCCTAACAATCTTTCGCGAATATATGTTAGTTCTTCTTTTGGTGTTAATAATTGTACATATTCATTTTCACCCGCACGCATTAACTTCTCAACATGCCCAGGAACCGTAAATGGATGCTGTTCACCTTCCTTTTGCTTTATCGTGTCATAAATATGCTGCTGATCAAGCGGCATCCTCTCCTCTAACCCTTCGTGCAGAGACTTATCCAATTGCTCATCAAGTGTTCGCGTACGCTCTTCTCGATGTGATAACCGCTCATTCATCAAAGCTATGCTGCCCTTCAATCCATTAATCTCGTCGGGATTACTCCGCATTTCATCCAAACGATCATGTAATGTAAATTGCGAAAGGGCAGCTTTATCACTCATGATCTCACTATTGTTTAACTCATTGGCAAATGTACCTTTGAGATTGTCCAGATCCTCGGCGGTCAACATAGTGAATAACGCTTTGTTATCGAATGTATCGACTTTATTGCCGTTCTCTTTTAAGAATTTCTTAAACTGTTCGGTGATTTTCGGATCTTTCGGGTCGGTCAAAAAGCCATGCAGCATTTCAAATTCAGGCTTGCCAATCTCGCCACCTTCGTACTTCTGACGTATGCGCGCTAAGGCATCAGGGGTTTCAGGCCGACCACTAACAGGTATAGCCCCTTCCCGACCAAATACCCGACTCCACAATACGCCAAAGCCATACCCAGCCACCCCAAAACCCACACCCATCGTGCCATTGAAAAACATCTCCTTCGCAAATTCTTTGTTGTCTAGCGTTCTAGTATCCGCATCCCAGGCATTCACAAAAGAAGAGGGGAGGCTGTAACCCAACATGCCCCCCGCCCCGTGCGTCCCTGCTGCAACTATCTCCCCGGCGGTCCGAGGGATGCTTTCCACCGCCGCTTTCGAGCCTAACTCCGCTACCAGCGCCTTACGCGCTGCCTGCTTTGCTGCCATCCTGGGCGCTAACGCCCCTATGGCCATCTCCGCCACCTTACCGGCGCCTACCCCAAAAGGAAGACTAATAGGATCAAGCCCCATGCCAATCATGGCGGGAATTAAACTTAATCCTTTCCTAACTGCCATTTGACCCGGAGTGGTCAATTCTTGCTCTTTCTGATTCTGGAATTGGATTTGGTTGTAAACATTTACAAAGTCATTAAGTGTGGGACCTGGTTTTAATAATCTCTTCTCAGTCGCGCTCGCTATAACCCCGTATTCGTTCTCAATGAAGCTATTGAACATCGATCCGCCAATGCTAGGCGGGGTCGCATTTGCAGCCTGTACAAAGCCATTTACCCCTTCAGGATTGAGTTCAGCCATTGAGTTTGGCCTTTTCATCAGCCATCATTTTCTTTAATTTCTTGTTGCCCAGAGTACCGCGCTTACGCCACTTTTCGGTTTCTTTTAAGTCTTCATCGACCTGTTGATTGGCTTCGTCAATCCCTTCCCAGGTATTCTTTACACCCGTCCACCCTTTTTCTTTGTGTAAATTTTTATCATATCGGTCGGCATCCTTCTGGGTCTTAAACTTACCCATATGCTCGCCAGTCTCGTGATAATGGTTAACGGCTTCCTCTTTGGATAACTCTTTACCATTAACAATAGTCGGCAATAGAATCGTGCGCCCATCTTCTTCAATGGTAATGGTCTTAACCGTGCTGACACTTCCATCCGGATTTTGTATTTCTGGTCGGTTATTCAAATCAATATTACCAGGCGCAATCAATCCGGCCTCTTCATCCTGCAACTTACCCGTCGCATAGTGATGTAGGCGTCCAGAATACCGCTCTTGCATAAGCGTATTGCCAGCCGCATCCACCACCGCCAAATGACCAGTAGGCGTACTCACGATACTCAATGCATTACTGCTAATCATCGCTTGCGTTGATTCTTTCCCATAAACGTTCTCTAATTTCATTCTCACATTGTTAAGCATGAAATTAGATATTTGATCCATTTGATAATCCGTCGCCGGTATATCCTTGGCATTAACACTCCACCTAACACCAGTATTAACAGGATTAGCAGCATTGATTATTCCAGTCGCCTTGTTTAAGTACCTACTATAATTACTAAGTGTCACATCATTTTCTTTCTGCGCTTGATATTTAATATAATTTAATGCCGTCTCCGATAATGCCGCAACCCTTTCAGCACCACCCGGTTGTTTTGAGATAAACAAAAGTGATTCGTGTAATTTCTGATTAATATCACGCGTTATAAATGGATCAGTTTTTTTCGTTTCATCCGGCTTGATATTACTAAAATCCCTATTCTTTTGGTTAGCCAAAACTACATCGGCTAAGTCATTATCTGTAATCTTCTCACCATGCGAAAATATTCCACCAAACAATCCATTTCCAACAATAATACCACCTTTACCATTCGCAACGATACGCGTTGCTTCGCGCTGATTCGGTGCAGGTTGCGCTCTCGCCAACCATTCCTTGTTTGCCTGATCAAGATAATCAATGCGCGTCAACAAAGGCGCGGGATCAGCATCGGGTTTTGCCCATACGGCTAACGTCGGCGCAATAAATGCTTTATCCAATGGCTGCTGTAATTCAGGCGGAATATGGAGTGACTCAAATAAACTTGCCTTCTTCCATATGAAATCATTATCGTAACTCTTAACCAGTTCATTCTTTCTAGTAGGATCAAGTGCTGCATTACTAACCGCTGCTACCTGCTTATTATAATCGTAGGTCGCTTCACGGTATAAAGGATTGTCACTCAAAAGGCTATCAAGCTGACCTTGCGCCCCTTGACCCATTACATGCTTAAGCGCATTTAACCGCCCTTCTTGCGTTGTCGTTAACGGCCCTGAGCTCGTCAACGTTTTCACCTCTTGTTCTATTTGCGGCCACGTCAAACTCCCAGCCTTTAATCCAGCATAAACCGAATGCGCACCATCCGACCATAACAATACTTCATTAATCTGGTTTTCATTTAATTCTCCCCATGCTTGAGGATTGCCCGCATTACCTTCGGCAATATTTGCCTTCAATGTCTGAAACGTTAAATCATTCGTCTGCGAACTATAAACATGTGCCGTATTGTGATCAACCGGTTGTCCCATGTGGGTACCATCATCAATAGGGATCATTCCACCCTTCATTTGATGATACTCATGCGCCGTCATCTCGCGGCCACCACCAGCCGCCTGCATGTAGGCTTGGCCCTGCTTCATTGTGAGATTTAACGCTTGAAATGCCGCCTCACCTTGCCTTGGCGTTAAAACTTCATTCACAATTGCCGAACTAATCAGGCTTCTAGCCGTATCAACACGATCATTGAATTCTTTTTCATTACCAATTGATTCTTTAACACCAGCAAGCAATTTAGGATAAGTCTCATAAAAACTCACCTGCCCCTGACGCTTGGCCACACCATGCTCGGCTTGAGCTGCGTCCAAACGAATAGCATTCAAGTCACTGTTAGCGCTCTGTCGGAGTCTATTTCTATCCGCTTTATTGACCACGGCCTGATCAACCGCTGCCGCGTAATCCTTGGCCACTGACTCCGCTATCTGCCTTCCATGTCCAGGATTATGAATTAACTCAATCTTAGCATTCGTCTTGATCGTATCGATATGGGCCTGAGACTGGGCCAACATGGCATTACTTTGCTGCTCACCCATACTACCCGCCGCTTCCACCAACTCATGAGAAACGGCACCCAGTGTCTTTGCAATCGCCTCCATTCCCTGCGATTTGTCTACAACGGGAACCTCGTTGATAATCGGATTGTCACTTTCAAATTGCGGCAAATTAGGCATGCTTACCCCTTAGTGGGGATTTTGGCGGATGCTAACGCAAAATCCTCCGTTAATCCTGCCACATCTCCGAAGAGTTCGGCATACAATGTACTCTTAACATTCGACTTCTCAGCCTTGGTATTACGCTCAAGGATACTCTCTTCAATATCGAGATTGCTCTGACGTTTAGATTCTGTGTTATAGGTATTCCGACGTATGGCTTCCAGACTCGAACTGCCAAGCCCAATACCACGCGTAGTGGCTTCCGATAATTGGGCATCTAATATCTTCTGGCTTGTCTCAAAATTAGCCAAAGTCTTTTCTTGATGACGCAATACATTCTGCTCTTGCATCAGGTCAAGACTCTGCAATTTCTGCTGACTCGCTGAATATTGAGCAACACCTTTGGCGGTCGTTGCCGCAACTCCCAATACTATCAATCCAGTAACCGGGTCTGCCATAAACCTCCCTAAATAATATCTGACTCAATTTGATAAGCAATGGCTGTGATCTGCAAATCAAATGGCGCTGATTGCGTAATCTGAAATGTTGAAAATCGATTGTAACCACCCTGCACACTAACAATACCGGTATCAGTTTTAGGCATCAATCCCGTCCCAGCTTGAATATCTGAATAGTACTGATAGTTAACCAGTGTGCCATTAATGTAAAAGTTTAAACTATTGATATAATCCACGTAAATACGATTAAGATTCTTAAAATCATACGTTCTCCCACTAGCACTTATATAACGTGTTGATCCAGGCGTCACATACATAGGCTGCAATATCACATCATAGAGTAATCCAACCTGTACATCCCCTGAGAACGCATTCGGATTGTCCGCTATAATCGTTCCGCCCGTTACTAACTCTTGACCCAAATCATTAATCGAGCCATCCATGGCAGTATAAGTTACTTGCACTGTATAACCATTAAATTGCGATAGACCATTAATTGTTCCATCACTTGCCATGGTCGCTGTAATCCAACCATCCATCTTCACAGTATTATTAAACACCTCGAGCGTTTGAAGAGGGCCACCCGTTACATTTTTATAATTCTTTAAAAAGTAAACATGGTTATTAATAGTGCATATTTCATTAACTGTAACACCTTGCGCAAATACAACAGGTGTCAATGCCGCAAGTTTAAATTCTGCCACAAACTGAAATGCTGTAACGGAATTATCAGAATTCAAATAATAAATAAAGTTATCTTGTGAAATGCTATCGCCACGTAATAACGCCCTATTAATAGGTTGTTTTACAAGATGTTGTGAAACAAGTGATACATTGCTAGATACATACGTCTGACCAATACCATTAAAGTGAAAGTTAATAATGGAATTGCCATTCTTAGCAATATAATAGGAATCATTTATATAGGTTGTTGGCTTCGTATCAACAAATGAACCGTAAGCAGATTGCAATCTGATAGAGAAAGAACTGGGCGTCAATCCAAGATTCTGTTCTTGTGGCGCTGCAAATTCAAAATTCTCTGAATAGATCTCTAATTGCTTACCGCCATTCATCCATAAAATACCACCTGAATTTGTCTGACCAATGTTATAGATGATCGCATCCGTATCAGCGCCCGTCCCAACATCGAAATTAATCGGTTGATTTATTTTGGATCCAAATACGGTACCCGGTAACAATAAAGTATTCGCAAACCATAATCTATTTTGATAAAACGCAACAACACCAGGATAACCTACAGTCGCGCCAAACGCTGGCTGTCTAATAGCATATTGAGATCCAATCGAGACATAAGGACCAGGGTTAACACCATTCATCGGTATCTGAATAATAGCGGTAAATGTCGTATTTCCAGCACTAGGTACATTCGGTTGAACATTCGTAATAATTGCATAACCAATAGGCTGGTTAACATTCTGCCCCGCACTTAAAATTTGTCCACCAATCCAGTCCGTAGTAAAAACAGCATCATTTACAACAAATGTAAGTGTATCACCAGCATTCCCATTGACAGCAGCAGTCGCAGTGGTTCCCGATTGATTATAATTTACAACACCAAAATCATAAGCTGGCAATGGATAAATATTCAATACCTGATAACTAAAAACGGGACCTGTATAATTGCTCACATAAATACGCGCCTGCGGATACAATGGATGCGTTAATACAAGCGAATCGTTATCCAAAGCATAATCAAGTTGTGGTAATTGCGCCGATGTATAAGGTAAAGCTGTGCCGCCAGAAATGTTAACAATCTGACTCAAAAATGTTAGTGCGCCTGTACTCGCATTAATGCTAAATACTACCCATGTCGCAAGGCCACCAGGGCCAGGAACAACACTCGTAGCATTAGACATGATGGCATAATAATTTCCATTCTTATCTTCGAATTCATATATCTGGGAATTAGGATCAAAATAAGACGTTACATTTATTAGATATTGCGTGCCCTTGCGCTTCTTGCATAATCCTGTTGTTCCTACTTCCATGTTCTGCAACGATTGCGCGCCAGTCAAATAAGATTCAATGTCGGTGCGTTTATAGACGCTAATGTCTACTTCACCTACCGTGAACATTGTTTGTCTTATCATGTTAGGTGCATTTTGCATGTAGGCTCGCCTTAAATATAGGTCGTTCTATCAAAATCATTGTAAGGCGTTGAAACAATCATTCTGTCCATATCATTTTGTCTAATCGCATCATTTAACTTCATTATGTATTCAGTCTTCAAATACTTTACCAGTCCCGTATTATTTGTAATAGAAGGCGCGGAAGCAGATGCCACATACAATACCAATGCTCGATAAAATGTCTCTGATATAACACTTAAACTTGCATCATTTACAACATAATAATATTGAATAGGACGAACATTTGTCATGATAACATCATCAATGATTCGATAAACCCAACCAAAGTTAATGGATAACCATGACACGCGATCCATTCGATCGTAATTGGGTGGCAATTGATAATTGAATAAGTATTCAGGCGATATACGCGTTGTTAAAGGTGTGTTATCAGTCACATAAGCAATAGCAAAATTCCAATCAGTGCGCTGCAACAACTCAGGATATAAAACATCGATCTTGTTTGATATAAGTATTGAGGAATTATCATCGTTGATGTCAGATACAGGTAATCGCCCAAGCTCATTTAACACTTGATTAACAACGTCAATTTGAGTTGGCATGGTTACCTCTTGGTTGTAGAAAAGGCGCTAGTTTTACGTAGCGCCTATCTATTGTTACCGGAGTTACAATACTTCAAAACCGATGATAAGCGTGCCACTCAATGCTGAACCTGCTACGTTGTTATTAGTCACAACGAGAGTTCCAACACCAGCGCTAGCAACTGCACAACTTAATTGCACCCCAGGAATGACATTTGAACCACCCATCAAGCTTACTAAAATAACCGAGTTTGTAGCAATCTTAGTATTATTGAAGGTGATACTTGTGGTTCCTGCTGCTGTTGTTGAAACAGTTACGGTAATAACACCGGATTGCGTGTTAATAGTAACTGCGCCAGCCGATACCGTACCAGTACCTTTTACAGTCAATACAGATCCGGTTAATTGGCCACCAGCCAGAGGAACACCTCCTATATTGGCCAACGAGGTTGCAGCATTTGCCACATCAGATAAGTTATTGGTCGATACAAGGAACGTACCAGCCGATGACGCACTTTCTTTTGCGGGAGTTGCTTGATAGTTGAGTACGGACGCACCTGGGTCGATACTGGATAAAATAACCAGTGAACCTGCTCCCGGTGTAACTTTGTAAATTTCAGCCGCAACCGCTTGCGATGCCCAATCAGCCACCACAATACTTGTTGCGGTAATAGTTGCATCGGTAACTGTAGTTGTGGCACTTCCACCAGCATTCGTATATTGAGCACCATATAATCCCAATGCAGTAAGCGCAGACGATGGTGTCATTGCAAGATAGGAAATTACAGAAGCACCCGGATCAGTGGTTGCTACCACGGTAATAATGCCAGCACCAGCAATTGCCGTCTTCACTTCTGCTGCCACTGTCTGACTTACAAAGTTAGCCGTAACTACCATGCCAGCAACTACACCAGGAGCAACAATGGTCGTCGTAGCCGAGCCACCCGCTGTCGTATATTGTGCTGCGTATACGCCCGCATTTTGCAACGGAACTGAAGGCAATACCGAAATATACTCAAGTACCGATACACCCGGATCAGTAGTTGACACTACCGTCAAGGTACCATTACCGGGCAATACTGTTTTAATGATCGTTGAAACTGTACTCGATTGCCATCTTGCGATAACAACACTATTTACACTAATTGAGGGATCAGATACCACCGTTGTAGCGCTGCCACCCGCATTCGAATAAACAGATGATCTAACACCTAATGCCGCAATAGTTGCACTTGTGACACTAGTTGCAATTAGATTCCAATTACCCAATGTAGGATCATATTGAACATAAAATTCACCGAAAATAGCACTTTCACCTGTAGATAAAGGGAAAGTACTTGCATCAGCATAATTAACAAAGAAACGATCATTTGCTTTGATTAACTTTTGTAACGGGTTTGCATACCCGGGAGCAAGAATCTGCGCAAGTGTGGACACAGTCGATGCCACAAAGATCGCAGGTGCCGTCCCATTAATCCCATCCGATACGATGCTAATCGTCTCAAACGGAGAATTGGGTATCACAATAGGAGTTGGTGCAGTCATGTTATTTCTCCATTAATTATTGACGTAAGGGGCATCGCAAACCATGAATGAGATACCGTTATACTGAATGATTAGCGCACCGCTAGTCAGAATAGTTAACAGTTCCCATCTATCTTGGTTCTGCAACCACGTGATAGAGGTCGAAATGTCACGATTGAACGATTGAACGATTGCATCTTTATGTACCATTGGCACGTAGTATTCTTGTACCGGATTACCAGCAACCGTAATGGTTGTACTTGGAATCTTGTTGATACCATTTTCACCTAGGAAGCGCATATCACAACCCAAATAACCTACAATGCGATTGTCTGTTAATGGTTTAACATCATTGTAGAAGAAGTTAACCACGCGATCATCGGCATAAAGGGAAGGCTTGATTAACGCAGGCGCCCAAATCGAGCAAGAGTAATCCTGAACATCAACACCTTGTGATTCAAGGTAAGCAACAGCACTTGCGATTTTGCCTTCATTCAACCCAGTATTAACACCGGTTGTCTTTGGCACAACATTAATCGTGTTAACCAAAGGATCAGCAAAGATCGAGTTAATTTTAATGAAGTCATCCATTCGAGCGCCTGCCAACGCATGCAACTTGGCATGATCGACGATCTTATCGAAGTTGAATAACGTCTTTTCACCACCGCCGATGACTGTTTTAACATGGTAGTCATTGGTGACAACGGCACGGTTGGTTTCGTTTACGGGTGTCGGTGGGATATCAACAGGAGCAAATGTCCCTTCTTCCATTTCAATCAAATCTGAAACGGGAACGTTCAAGGTCGTACCAGTCGTACCATGTCGCTCGTCAATTGTGCCCATTAGGCGTAGATGGTTCTGATACTTGAGGGTCACCTCAGTATCGAATAGCTGCATCGCAGCAGCTTCGTTAATTTGATTAGTCATTTAGACTATCTCCCCATAGAGTTCAACAAATAAGTTCATTTATTGATCATCTATCGGGGTAGCTTACGCAGCCGATAACGTCGGACCTAGCGTATCGGGTAGCTTGCGCAGCGATTGGCTAGATATTGACAGTGTATCACGAATTTTTAGCTTGACAAGATAGGGGCGCCATTACAGCGCCCGTCTCTTTTACTACGCAGCTTGGGACGGTTCAGCCGTTGGCGCGGCCTCTTCTACCTGTGCGGGTATAACTGACGCTTGCTGTGGCGGAGGAAATTCATTTAATGCTAATCCCGCGAATAGATTAGCAATCTCGAGATGCTCTCTCGCTACCTGGGCATTACGAGTGGGATTACCACCTAAAACCTGGCACGCGTCCATCAAAAACTTGTGAAACAATTGCTTCATGAGGGTTACAACATCGCTTTGCGGATTTTGCTTTACTTCTTCTACCATGGACTATCTCCTATTGTCGTGAACTAACTTTATCTTTGTATCTTTCTTCACCAACCTGACGCGCTACATCTATATAACGGTCCTTGGTTTTCTGGGATGGATTGCGACGGAATGCCTCGGCCGCCTCCTTCAATTCTTTTTCGCCATCATACTTAGTTGGCGACCCCTGATTAGCCCGATCCATACCGGGTACCTGACTATTTAACCGTGAATCTCTTTCTTTTAATATATCTGACATGGCGGTTTTATCCTTTATGACTTGGTTTAATACGGCTTGTTGAACGCTTTCTGGGTAATTTTTCTTAATATGATCCGTGATAATGGTTAGTTTATCTTGGCCAATTTCGCTTTTAGCCGTCTCAAGCGCCCGCATATTTTGCTGGATACGACCCTGCATCTCTCTAGCAGTCTTTTCAAACTGCGCTTGAGTAAGTCCTGCATTTCTTGCGATTGTTTGTATCTCTGCAAGTTCTGATTCACGTAACACGATATCAGTTGGTGTGTCATACTTCTCGGGTACGGTGGTCTTCTCTTCGTACTGTTTCTTAATATCGCTGTGCTCACTATATAGTTTCCCATATTCCTTATCCTTTCCAATTAACGCCTCTTCCATTTCTTCCGCTGTCTTGTACTTGCCCGCCCATAACTTTGGTTCACTGCCTATTACAGCGCTAGCGATGGTTGATTCTACCGTTTCAGTTGCTTCCGTCATTTTTATCCCCCTTCAATAGAAACTCAACTTTCATTATCATGTGCTTAATATCACGCCACACACTGCGCCGTCCATCGTGCCAAACGAATAACTCAGATGTTGGGGTGACTGGCTCTTCCATCAAGACTGCTTCTAACTTTCTTTTGAGATAAGTTGCGCCCACGTCATTGCCCACATAGAGGAGATAATTCTCGTATTCCTCTTGGTTAATCTTGCCTTCTTTTTTAAGCACTGATAACTTGTTGCTCAAATAGTAGTCCCAGGATTTTGCGGAAAGCTAACAGGTGCGGCAGCTCCTACCGGAGGTGGGAGCGCCCCTTGCTGTGCCGCTTGCGTCATCGATTTAATATACTGATCAAGTTCTTGTTCATTGGCAAACATATTATGTGGCAAGTTTAGCTTCTCAGTTAAGAATTCGTTAACGATACCGAGCTTGGTTGTGGCAACGGCCGCACCAGGGCCATAAAACTGTGCCTTGATCTGCATGTTAGTAATGAAATGGTTAAGGTCTTCTTGTTTCTGTAAGTCATATAATGGGGATTTGTAATCGAACCTTAGCTTCTTAGACTTGGCAGCATTGATAAATGCCCCACGATTCTTGGTGAGCAATCGGCGTTCCGATAGGATCTTCGCTGCCACCTCGTACACCTGTTTAGGTAATTCGTTAATCAAACGGCTAATGTCCGTTGCACTTGTGCGTTGCGCTCTAGCTTCGCGCACCGAGATTTCCGTAGCGCTACGTACAGGCGTTTGCAACTCACCTAATGGATCGACTTGAAAGGCGCGCTGTATAGTTTCTTGTAGGTGCTGGACCTTGGGGAGCACTTCGGGATAAATAGGCATTTGGAGGGCCTCCAACGGATTGCGCCCTTGGCTATTTCTAGCGATCATTGCGCCTGCCCACTGTCTGACGGAATAGGGATTGAAATACGAGTCGGCGTCGTAGAACATCGGGGGGTTGGCTTTAAATGCGAGATTCTGTCTATCATAAGCCACAATACGATTGAGATCACGAATAGTGGGAAGGAGATCAATGCCAACCCCGCGGCCATCCGCTTCCCCCGGTCTAACGCGGTCTCTATAGATGATAATTTGGTTGTACGCACGTTGTGCCTCCCATAGTGGTGTAAATGGGTCGTCTTCCATTACCGCATACATATAAAACTCATGTTCACTTATTTTAATCTGGCCATAAACAACAATGTACATTTCATCTGGCAATTCTTGAAGCGCACTTTTGCGATTACCATTATAATCTGGGAAAGTTTTAAGGATCATACGACCCATCATCTTGCACTGGTACCAGCAAGTATTAACAACGTCGTCAGTGCTATACTCAATATATAGAGCCACAGCCGGGATTGATCGGAAGTAAAGTGGCTCATCATCGCTGATACTCTCAACCCAAATAGCCCCTGTACCCCCAACGAGATCAAGGTTAGAAGAAGAGACCACCCTAGGCAAATTAGACTCATTGAGATAAAAAAATATTCTCTCATTCATCTCCTCCAATAGCTGTGCGCTCGCCTGAATATCTTGCGGACTATTTATGTGGGGATCCATAACAAGCTTGCCCCATATTCTGTCTTTTGGCAGTAGTAAGCCGTGAAGATCATTGGATCGCTGGTATGCTGCGAGGACGGCCGTATTATCCCATACCATCTGAGTAACTGGTTTTCCTTGGTCATTATAGTTCCACTTGACGTTAAAGGCATCGCGGTCGGGGATGACATAGTAGTAAAGATCCTTATATAGTGCGAGCCATCGATCTTTATATTGACGGGTTGCCCAAAAGCGATCATTGAGTTCGTACATATCCATCATTAGCGTCGACCTTGTGGTTGAGGAACGGGCTGTGTGCCGGTAGGACTACCGGGATTAGTGCCGATAGGGCTTGTGATTGGTTCGGGCGTCCACTTAGGTGCGCCTTGGGATTTTATGAGATCGAGTCGTTCCTTGGTGATGGATTGGCGTTTTTCTTCAATCTCTCGATTGTTTTGGGCGATTTGTTGCTCAATGAGTTGATTGCCACTGTCTTCATTGTCTCCGCCGAAGAATCCCATACGTCCCGCCTCCAATGATAAAAGATTTCATAGTTCCGCTTATGATCATACTTTATCAGTTTGTTGTATAGGTGCCTAGGGGACCATGTAAAGCCTATTTTGATGCCTGTCAAGTGCCTAGCAAGCTCATTACACATGGGAATGGTTAGTGGTATCCATTTGAACTTGCATCTTTCCTGCACATCTATGGAGATGACTGCTTCGACATTGGGCTGCGCTTGGGCTTTATCGATGATTTGTTTACTCCTCGTATAACCTGCCATGGCATATTGAACGCCATCACTTCCCATGCGAAAGCCTACCCATCGATCCCCTTGGTGGGTATATATATCCACATGCTTGAAACGACGGGAGAAGGTAAATAGGTTCATGAGTAGGTGTCGGGTCTGGTTGTGAAACACTAGGATTGCCATCATTGGACTGGCACCTGAATACTATCATCTGGAATAAGGATTCGATTTTCATTGTCGCGTGTCTCACAGTGGCCGAGGGTTAGGAAAAAGTTATCGAGTTTGAACTTAGCCTCGAAGTTAAAGCGCTTGCCGTTCACGGTAATATCCGCTTTGAAGGTGCGCCATTTGCCATCGTTACAGCGAAAGCGTACTTGCTTGTACATGGATTTAATGAGCGCTGCTTGTAGCTCATTGAATTGTGATAGGCGAAACACGGTCATACTTTGTTATATACCTCAAGCATTTTAGAAACAAAAAGTGCCATAGAATGTAGACCACCCACTGCATAGGATACGGATGGATTTTTACTTTCGACTTGCATTAACTTTTCTAATCCTGCATTGAGTAGATCAAGTGATTCGTTGATCAATGTTATTTCTGTTGGCGTCATAAAGTGGAGTTCCTTGTTTGCTACGTAGTATTAATTCGATACCAGTTAATGTTTCTAGGATTTTATGCAACAATGTTGAAATAGTTGGATGTTCAAATGAGCCAGTTTCTACTTTGGGTATTGCAGAATTAAAGCCTGTGGTTGCGCGATGCGCTTCTTGTATCTGTTCGAGAATAGTTGGGCTATTGTTAACGAGTACTTCGGGGGTTAGTAATCCTTGCATTATTTATGTCCTATCTTACGTAGAGTTTTAGCAAGTCTAGCACGTTGACCTTCTTTGCCCTTCTTTTTAGCTGCGGAATTCAATTTACTTGCGGGGATTTTCTCGCCCTTTTTGATGTGCAATTCTTTTCGCAACGCTCCCGGTTTTTTTATCGCTCCCGCTATCCAGTGCTTCGTCATTCAATTTCGCTCCTACTGATTTCCCTTGTCGTTTCTCAAAGCGCGCACCAAGTGCTGCAATTTGTGCTTCGAGTTTCTCAAACTTATCGCCGTTCTGACTATAACCTTCGCGATGTCTACGTTCAAGTAGCCAAGCTGCTGCTGTCCAGGTATTTATCTTCTGTCCTGCTGCTTTAACTAATTCTAACAATTCTTGCGCTGCATCGCCTTCAGCTTTTTTAAGAGCAAGACACAGACGGCTATAAACTGTATCAATATTATTTTCTATATCTTCTTCGCCTTTCATGCGCCAGCGATAAAAAGTTCGCTCGTCAACTTCGGCATATTGGGCAGCAAGCTTATACGTCATATTTTTTCTGACGCATTCAGCCATCACTAAAATCAAATCATCGTTAAGGATATCGCGTCTGGGCATGCCTAATTATTGCACTTTTATCCCCCATCAATCAAAATTATTATTGTAAACCCCTTGTTTACCCCTTACGCCTTTGGTATCATTATCTCACTCGATAAATAGGAGCGTCACGAATGTCATACCGAACCTTACAGATACTAAACGTCATCATTATCACGATATGCTTGTACAAATCCGTATGGGCATGGATGTTTACAGACGACCATTTTTTCATGCCGCTAACCTATATTGTAATCGCTTGGGCTGGTATGTGGTTCATGGATGAAATAAGTTTCCGGGCTAACTTTGAAGAATTCAAAAAGAGGAATAAATAATGGATGCACGACATAAGAAGCTATTAGAGTATGGTCAAGAATTAGAGAACGAAATTCTTGAAGTCATAGATAATTTTCTAGGTAAAAATGATTCTAAGTTGAGTTTAGGAATCCCACTTCCAATAATATTAATATCATTATACGCTGTAACGCGTAGTCTCTTTTGTATGAGTGACAAAAGTAAAAAACATTGGTCAATGCTAGAGAAGAAATTTCAACGAGATTCGATGGCATGTATAGACTTGTATGAAAAAATAGCCAAGGATAATAAAAAATGCTAGACCTACTCTGCCACCCCTACGCTACCGTCATAGCAAGTTTAGTATTGGGCTACATTTTTAAGATGTGGAGGGATGAATAAATGGAATACGACGACGAGGATGCCGCCGCTCTATATTGGAAAAAATATCGTGCAGCCATTAAAAAATATAAATTGGATAATACAGAGGGATATACCGTATTAGATTACATGTACGATTCTTTTTTCTGTGGGTTTTTCACTGGAAGAGATTACGAGAAAGAGAAAAAAGAATCTGGCTTAATTGAGGTGCCGAAATGATACAGATCTGCGCCAAATGCGGCCATGAATGTTTATGCGTTAACTGTGACGAAAATAAATTAATATCAAATATACCATTGGTAGTTAAGCACCTAGAAAAAGAAATGCCAATAATCATATTTACGTGCTCACATTGCCATGTTGAATTATTCAGAAGTATAACTTACGAAAATAAAACATTTAGTAAAAACTACTGCTTAATATGCGCAATAAAGCTAGAAGATGAAGCATGGAAATATAGGGAATTAGATAAATGACAATCTCACCCGCAATGCACGAATTACTTATTGCTCACGAAGCTATGTCACAAAAGTACTATGACTGTATCGCTTTCATCAAGCGCGTTAAACACATGAGTTGTTGTCTTGTATGTGGTGATGAATGCTTGGCATGTGATGCACAACAATTATTAATGGAAATGGAAATTAAAAATGAAATTTGAAGATTGGTTGAGAAAGCAGAAAAAACGAAATGATCCGATTGGCGATCTTGCGAATGACTACATTGCAACACGGAGTAGAGGCGCAATAGAAAAAAGTCCTCACTGGTCGGGCGCATGTTTTAAAGCGCAAGATGCGTTAGTGGAAGCGAAAAAAGAATTCGAACAATATAAAAAGGAGATAATGTAATGCGCTGCCTATACTGCGGTACCTTCGTTGAAGACGTACGCGATCGAGAAGAACGAATCGATTATTACTGTGACAATTGCAAAATTGGTTTTAAATCTAATACATCAAAAATTATTCCCTTTAATGACGGTTATCATCAAGGCTACAAAGATGCGTTATTCTTTGCGATAGATGGATTAAACATAACAATATTAAATAGTATAAAAACATGGCCGTCACAAGCATTTGATGTTATCGATGAATACAAAGTGTTAATTTACAATGCTATATCTTGCCACTCCGGCCCTCAGGCTGACCAACCCCAGTCGGATACTTTGGGTAGGTGCTTACGTACTGAGTAACGTGTTTAACTTCATGAGCCGGGTAGTGACGCTTCTCGGCTTCATGTTCGCTGCAATACATGGAACCTTGGTTTGCCATGTAGCAACAGCCTGGACAGCGGCAATTGCTGTGTAACATGCGATTCGATTTCTCGCGGTCTTCGGTCATTGATCGGGAGCGTGGTTCGCCGCGATCATGCATGGTACGTGCTGCTGGTTTCATGATCCGTACCTCGTTTGGCGATGAACGTTAGTCTTGGTACGGTTTGGCACGGTCTTAAAAACTTCACCAATAGCGGGTACTTTCTTGTGTTCCTGGGCCTTGTCATTAGGCGTTGGATTACGAGGTTGGTGAGCGGGTTTAGGTCCGCCTGTCATCTGGTAGGGGGCGAGATCGAGGCCGTAAGTGCGCCCTGGCGTACGTATTTCACCGGCTGAGACTGACAAATTTTTCGTAATCTTATTGCCCATCATGGTTAAGAACCCCTATCGACGTAGATTGGATTGGCCATCATATTTTTGACTTTGCGCATAGTGGCACCGTGTGATTTCTTGATGCCTGCGAGGATCTTGGGTTGTTCTTCGCGATGGATCTTGAGTTCCGCCTCCGTAGGCTGACGATGCGTTTTGGCACCGCTGCTAGCGAGTGTGGTTGCGGGGATCTGTTTAGGTAAATCGGCCATGTTTGTCCTCCAAGGTAATTAACTTTAGCGCATTTTTTTACAGATTGCCAGTCTCCATAATCATGGCAAGGTGTTCGGCGCGTTTGCCGACCTCTTTGGCCCAGAGGCTAGAACGCATCTCTTCCGCTGCCCTGTGGTAATCCTTAGCTTGGATAGCCGCAATCATGGCTTTGAAACCTAAAAAGGATTGAATGCCCACGTTAAACGTCATGTCAATCAAGGCAAGCTTGCGGGCATTGTCGAGGTCGCGATAAAACGGACACAGACGCCACAAATCGTTCTCACATCGAACGATATCGTTATCCAGCAAGTACATGGCCTCCCCGACCGTTAAGCCCGTGGTAACGAGATTTCGGCCTATCCCCACCGTCAATACGCCTTGGGTATCGGCATAGACAAATTGGCGATAACCTTCCTCGTCCATGAGTTGAGTTTTGAGCTTGTTGCGTATTTCAGGGGGTATGCGGAGCATGGCCTCTCTCCCGGATCTGGTTAACCAAGGTATCCGCCTCTTCCAGGCTAGACACGATTTGGACGCAGCCTAGCCACTCGTTGAAAAAGCGTTGTTCGTCAGGAGTAAGTTTACGCTGGGAAGGAGTCTTTGCGCCATCTTTCACTTCAACGAGGAAGATCACCCGAGTCCAGGGATCGAGACACACCAAGTCCGGGAATCCTTGGCCCACATTGGACGTAACTCGGACAATCACGTCTAAGCTCCGTAAACGCTCTACAATCGTCGATTGTGTTTTGTCGGTCCTTGCAGCCCATCTCGGCATTATCGTCTCCCTGCGCTCAAATTTGACCCCTTCCTTGCCCTAATGGGCAGCTTCTCGAGGGTTTAGGTTCGTATCCCTTCACTTTTTTGGGTGCTGCCACCTCGCGAGCTTCGCGGCCTTCGCTGCGGCTAAAGCGTCCTCCACGGGTAGCAATCCCTTGAAACACTCGATCGCGCCGTCCAAGTCACCCTCGTTCGCAATGACTTGCTCGTCCGCATAGGTCGCCAAGGATTTCTCCGGCTCGCCGTACAAGCGCCCCGCCTGCGTGATGTAGTGCCGCAGGGTGTGACGCTTCGGAATATTCATCTGCCGTTTAATTTCTTTCATCACATCACTTGTCATGGTGGCGATATTCCTTTTCGGTACGCTTATTAACGGCAAGTGTGGCGCGCAATCCGTTAAACCATTTCCTTGCATCTTCAAGATTCATTTTCTTGTCGATGTTATTTTTCGCCATGTATTCTGCAAGCAATGGTGACGGCGGTGGCTGCGGATCGTCTTCGGTATATTTGAATAACTCGCCGTTTGTTTTTTGATTATCGATCATTCGCAGACTCCAATTGTTTGTGTTTCATTGCATTTGCTTCGCGATAAAATCCTAATGCTTCCCGATACGCGTCCTTGAATTTCTTTCGCAATACATCTTCATTATCATTTCGCATTGCCCAACTTCCTACTTTATCAAACGCAAGTTTAATCACGGGATGATCAAAGTCGCGCCGTATTGCCGCTTGAAAAGCTTCATCAACGGAAGGCACACCACAAAATTTTTCGCATATGCCAATAAACTCGGCAATGCTAGGCGGCCATTCTAGATTCATTCTGCAATGATCGATTGCTTTCGCAATAGCTTCATCACTAATCCCCGTTAATCCTTTCTTCCATTGTTCAATTGCAATCGCAATAATTTCAGTCGATGTAAAATTATCAGTCCACTTTTTTAGAAAGATAGTCTGAAACATTAAAAATATTTTCCGCATTTCCTCGTTGCTTCTCATAATCTTTTTTCACTCCGTCTACTAACCATTGGGCCGAATCAAACTTACCATTTCGCGCATTCACCGATAACTTTTGTCGCTCAACTATTTCATCGTTCCAACTTTCCCCATTCAAGTACGTTGTCGGATAGGGAATAAACGAACGATTCTCCCACCGGTCATGTCGAATCTGTCGCTGCCTCACATCCTCCACAATTTGACCCGCGATCGAATCGAGACGCTCCCGTATCCAAATCTTCCTTGCCTCCGCCTTCTTTTCCTTCCGCGGATAGGACGCCCAGAAGTCCTCAAAGAAGGCATCCAAAGGCAAATCCAAAGGAGTGGGTAAATTTTGATCGGCCGACGCTAGTCGGCCAATATCTAATGGCTCTTGCTCTTTGTTTAGATTCTTGGTTCTAAGCTTTACAGCATCACCGTGATGCGAGGGTGGCATCACCGTGATGCTAGGTGATAAAATTTGATCAACATCATTTTCATCAATAACGGCGGCCTTTCTAGCGTAAACAAAGGGCGTCGGATCGATCGTGATCTCACCCAGGTGATCGGTGGAACAATTTATGATCACCTGTAGGTGAATTTTGAATTTATTTGGTTTCATACCGCAACTTCCTCTTATGAATTGTTTAGTTTTTGTCATGATCTTTAATTGTTCAAAACCACGTGTAAAGCGCGAAATATTGTTCTTTGCCATGCCAAGCGCAACGGCTATTTCACTACGCGAAACGATACCATTTCCTTCTCGATCGCAATGGTGTGCAAACTCCAATAATACGAGCCTGGCTAACGGTGATAATGATATTTTCTTATGGCGCAGAATCTCTTCGACTTGTCTTGAAAACCATTTGTCGTTATTATGTTTCTGCATTTAGATACTCCTGTATCAACTTCATGGTATGGGGCGCTCTTAACCAGCGTCCCACTATCCTACGCTAAACCCCAATCTAATCAATTACATCATACCTCATAATAAGGCTTGATTTTCTTCGGTTTCCGTATCGGCCCACCCTCTGTCGTCCCCGTACGCAATAGTCTTACATAATGCGTACGGCATAGATGATGTTTAAGCACGGTTGCTTTGCGCTTACATTTATCTGCTCGACACACTTCTTTCACAATCGTTTTTTTCTTTGCCATTTGCTACATTCCTCTTGCTTGTGACTGTGATACAAGATAACATGCGTACTCTTAACTTACAACTGATGGACTTAAACGATGTCGACAGAGGCATGTTATTTTGATAAAGGCTACGAAGAAGGCTTTAGTATAGCCCTAGACGGCATCATCAAATTAATCGACAAAAAGATTAACGCCGCCAATTTTAGCCAACAATCGCATAAGATTTACGGCATGAAACAATTACGTGATGATATAGCGAGAATGAAACGATGCAAAAATGGAAGGTAGAGGGACGTATACGCGCTGATATTTTATTTGAGGAGGAGGTGGAAGCGTCCACTGAATCGGCAGCCGTTAAAAAAGCACAGGCTAGAGTTTATCAACGCTGTCGTATAACCTCATACGATGTTCTTGATGATGAGATATATGCGGAGGTGGTAAAATGACAGACAATATAAACCATCCCATTCATTACAACAGTTCACGTGCCCAATGTGAATGTGGTCGACGCATTGAATGTATTGATGTGACGCGACATATGAGTTTTAACCTTGGTAACGTCGTTAAGTACATATGGCGTCATGAAAGTAAAGACGGATTAGAAGCCTTAAAGAAGGCGCAATGGTACTTAAATGATGCGATCAAAGAATTAGAGAGAGAAATAGGAAAATGACAGATACCGAACAAAAAACGCTATTCAAGATAGCGGCAGAATTACAATGCAACATTACTCAAATTCATGATGATATAAATCAAATAATGATTGAGATAGGCCATCATTGGAAAAAATTAACTGATTTTGATACATGCTTTTTACGTCTCAATGAGCGAATTTCACATTTAGAAGCATTAGATAGAGGGCAATCAGACATATCGATCCAACTATTAAAGAGAATAAAATCACTAGAAGAACATAAAAGTCGCCAAATAGACGAGAATCGTGCCGTTGATAGAGAATTGGAAATGTTGAGAGAAAACGCTGGGGCGGATAAACAATAATGTTTTGCCGACACAAATGGCGTGAACAAGAGAGAACGTTCGTTCCTCCAGATGATAGCAAATCACCGAGGGGGCCGATAAACTTGACTAATGTCATGAGCCATCCGCGTGTTGGTAAAACGCTGATAACGGTATGTTGTGTGAAGTGCCAGGAACAAAAGATTATGACGAGTGCTGGGGATTTGACCAGGAAAGAACATGGTTCGCGGATTTATAAGAGGAAGGAATGATGTGGCATATTCCAAACTGGATAAAATATGGTCGTCAATATGGAATAGATATTCCCTATATATTGGATTTAACTGTAGGCGAATGGAATGGCATCATGTGGTGTTGGACTATTAAAATATTTGGTTTTGGTTATACACACGTATGGACAAAGAAAAAGAAGGATTGGATGACAAGCGCACAAAGACCTTTTGGATAGGATTTATAAGAGGAAGGAATAATGGCTAAATATAGGAAAAAACCTATAGTAATTGAAGCGCATCAACTAACTAAATATAGCTTGCTGGAAATATGCAGATGGATGAATAGTAAATGCGATTGGATTGATAATGGTGAAAGCATTGAACTCACTATTCCAACATTAGAGGGCAACATGACAGCCAATGTTGGCGACTATATCATAAAAGGTATTAAAGGCGAATTTTATCCGTGTAAGCCAGATATATTTGAGGCTTCATACGATGAAGTAATTAATGAAGATTAATGGCACCCCAAACGTTTTGAATGAGCGTGTTTGCTGACGATGAGTAGACATGGGGTGCCAAGGTTAGCGGGGAATAGCTTAAGGCTGGGATAACCTAGGATAATACAGTAGAGCGGTGGGCTTTAAATCCACATAAGTGCAGGTGAAATTCCTGCTTCCCCAGAATTATGGCAATCGCGGCGTAGAGCCACGCACAGCCCCACTTGCTTCGCATTGACAGGCCGAAACTGGACACCTGATGTTGGGGAGTGTTGGAAACAACATGACTAGAAAGCCGCCAGTGCAATTCTGGCCGATTGCCAAAGAAAAATGCCGGTTCGACTCCGGCTCGGTGGCTGAGGTTCGGTAACGAAGGGAGTACAGTTCGATTCTGTAGAGTGGTCTCCGGTGAGACAAAGAGCCAAAGAATATGGGGTACGCCAGTAGGCAACGATAGGCTGAACCTAGATTGATAGAGTTGCACCATAAATTCAGACGCCAGGTGTCTATCAATGCAATGGGTGGCAAGTCGTGCCCCACCAGTTATGGGATAGCCCTGGCGCAACCAACCCAGATAATGAGAAATTATTAACGCTGGGCGGAGCAGTCGGTGAAACTGTAGGGCTATCCAAAGAATTATGGGAAATCAAGCGACCTGAGAAAGGCGTTCTCAATGAAGGCAAAGTCTCCTTGTAGGCGTTGAACACACTTCATAAAGCCGAACTTGATTTCCCAAAGAATTATGGCAATCGAGGCCCTAAGCCTGGGACGTTAATTCTCGTTGACCCGTGAGAATGAATGAGACAACGGGTTCAAAATGGTAGACGGTGCCAAAAAGCCGCTCACTAGCCCGTAGGAACCGGGTCCGGTTGCCAAAGAATTATGGCCGACGATACTATGCAATGAGCCGCCAATACCAGGACAGCTCGCATGGGAAAATAGGCCAAAGAACCCCGACTGCTCATAGGTGGCTCGACGGTTATAGGTAACAAGTAAGACTGCGAAGATGGATTGTCGACATGAAATCTTTGATTACGAAAGTTACTACCGCTTTAAATATCGAGAATAGAGCATGGCCGACGATACTTACAACGCGAGAGAGTCGCTGTAGGGAAAATAGGCCAAAGAATTATGGCAATCGCGGCGCGGACAGTGACGCGCGGGATGACTCTTAGCCATGTCGTGGGCTCCGAGTTAATCGTTGACTGAAAGTGAATTAACACATATGTCAATGAAACAGGTAGCAGATATGAGCCAGTGCAATTCTGGCCGATTGCCAAGATTAATGGCCGACGATATTCAGGCGACCAGGAAACATAAAAAGGTCTTAATGACTCCTAAAAAGCTACAAGTAAGCTCCAAGTAGTTGAAGAAAATAGGCCAAGAATTATGGTTGCCGAGATCGCCGGTTAATAGATCGTGCCACCTAGCGTAATTTTGTCCTCCTATATGGCGCGCTTAAATTAGGAGGCACTCCGCTAGTGTAGGATGTAGGCAGCCTCCAATTAGGAAATATTTTATGCCAGAAAGAGAACACGCAGCCCGGACAGTCGTTGTCACTTACGAGTGTGTATGTGGCGGAGAAATGACGGGAGATGAATCATGGGTGCAAATGAGCAATCCGCCCAAGTATTCCCACAAATGTCCTAAGTGTAGACGGGTAGAATTCCTACCCGTCATTTATCCCACTTTTAAAATGATCCGTTTAGATGATTAGTAATCTACTTTGCTCCTAAACGTAAAACCGTACATTTTAAGTACGCGCTATTGGTCTGGCTATTAGTGCCCAGTGTCGGCGCCGAGAGGAAAACAGGAGCACCAGACGTATTTGCAAGACTGAGTACATCCCCAGCATTGCAATAAACAAACGTGTCCGCCGTGATCTCGTTGCTAGCTTGCGCTGGCGACAGAGGAACGTTACTAAATGTCGATCCTGGGACTATTGCGCCATTCAAAAACAGCGATAAAGTCCAGACTGGTAGTGGGGCAGGGATAGGGTTTAAAGTCCCTGTCATGCCCGCAGCAACGTCATACCAACCTGCTTTGAGGACTTTAAGCTGACCTGCACTCGCGGCAAGACTTGCATCAAAACCAGCGGTTGCAACAATCGTATTTTCGAATAAAACCGTTCCGCCTGGCATATTAGTGCCAGGAGATGCTACTAACTGCTGAGCAACTTGTGAGTATACTTCGGCAAATTCATTCGCATCGCAATTACACGGGCATTCTACGCAATCCCCGGGAACGCCTTGCGGGCCTTGCTGGCCTTGATTGCCTTGTGGGCCAGGAGGACCCATAGAGCCATTCTGTCCTGGTTGACCCTGCAACCCTTGCTGACCTGCGGGGCCTTGCGGACCGACAGGACCGACAGCGCCATTTGCGCCGGGTAAACCTATACCATCTTGTCCGTTAGCACCGGCGGGGCCTGCTGGGCCTGGAACGCCTTGTGCACCGGATTGTCCAGCCTGCCCTTGAGGGCCGAGTGGACCCTGCATTCCTGCGGGACCCATTGGACCCTGCGGACCCATAGGACCGGGACAATTGCCATTGCAATCTGAATTAGTGGAAGTCATAAAGCGTACTCCTAGAGAGGAAAATCTTTCAACTGCGGAGATACCAGCATTTCACAAATAGGCGCGAATAGATATAGCTTTTGAATTACATTTTTGATAAGTTAATTAGATAGGGCGACCTCCCTATAATTGTTCCTAGAATCCATGTCGAGTAAAATCCTCCTCCCCGCGGTTATCCTTGGCCTCGGGGTTGGTTGGTTCAGGATCTTCCCGTAACATCTCTAACGTAATCGGTACGTTATATTCCTTGCAAAGCTCAATCATTTTCAACCAGGTAGGATGACTTGGAAAACGCATTTTGCGCTCGTAATATGACACAATCATTCGCCCCTCAAGACCTAACTTGTATGCCAAACGCGTCCGACTTAAACCCGTCGCCTTGAGTAACTCTTTGATGACTTCTGATGCTGACATAACACACCCCTGTTAAAATATGCGTTCACTCTATCATGCAAACAGGGTGTTGACAATTGAAAACAATAGGTTTACACTTCCTTTTATTCAACCAGACATGAGGGTTATATGAGCGTAATCAAAGATAGGGATATGACGGCAGATAGATACATTCGTTCCTTAGCAGAATCAGGCGGGAAGATATCCGATATTGAGCGTGTTGAGGTATCCGGTTATTTGCTACGAGAATGTATGGAAGGGCACACAGAACGCGCATTAATCTTTCAGGATATGATGGCGTACGATAACTTCATTTTGGGCGACGTTATTGCTTCTGTCTTGGTCGCTGAATCACCCGATTCTATCCACGATCTTTTGAAGATGCTTAAAACTATCGTCACGGATTACTACGAAACGCACATCGATATGCGTGTCAAAGAAGAACTCGATTTGATCGAAGAAGAAAAACCCAACCGCGATCCTTTCGCCATCGACTGCGAACAGGATGCGGAAGGTTCCATTACTGTTAAACAAGGAGATCCACAATGAGTAAATTAAAAGCAAAGAAACCGACCACTATTGAAAAAAGGCTGAAAGCCCTATTCTATGGCGCACCCGGAGCCGGTAAGACAACGGCCGCCATTAGCTTTCCCAAGGTATATCTTATCGATACGGAGCGCGGAAGTGAGAACGAAGCCTACGTTAAGATATTGGAAAAGGGAGGCGGCGCAATATTGCAAACCGCTGACTTCGACGAACTAATCGAACAAGTCAAAGCGTTGCTCTCTGAGAAGCATGACTACAAAACATTGGTCATCGATCCGCTAACCACCATCTATAATGACCTCTTAGACAAATCCGCTGACAAGCACGGCACGGAATTTGGTAGACACTACAATTACGTCAACCGCCAGATGAAGCACCTCTTAGCGCTTCTATTGCGGCTAGACATGAATATTATTATTACTTGCCATGCTAAAAATGAATATGGCGAAAACCTAAAAGTTATCGGAACCACCTTTGATGGATACAAAAAGCTCGATTACCTGTTTGACCTCGCTTTCGAGATTCAAAAGCGCGGCAAGGATCGGGTTGCTATCGTGAAAAAGACACGGGTTGAGGGTTTCCCAGAGGGTGAGGTATTCCCCTTTAGCTATCCAGAAATCGCTAAACGGTACGGCAAGGACATCCTAGAGCGTGATGCAGTGGTCGAGGCGTTAGCCACCAAAGAAGAAGTCGAAGAATTGAAGCGCCTCGTTGAATTGTTCCATGTGGAACCCGAGAAATTCGAAAAGTGGCTAGATAAATGCAATGCCACTACCATTGACGAATTATCACAATCATCTATCCAAAAAATAATCACTCACCTACAATCGCAAACCATTAAAGGAGAATCAACCAATGTTTAATTTCGACCCATTCGATCCAACCGACGAGCAAGCCCTATTCGGCCTACTGCCAGATGGTGAATACGATTTCTTGGTCAAAACGGCAAATACGCATACAAACAGCAGAAATGGGAATCAGTCGATCAAACTATCTGTACAAGTATTTGCCAAAGATGGGTCATCAAAAATAGTAGACTGCTATCTGAGTGCCAACTACAAAAAATTGTTCGCTCACTTCTTCCGAGCGGTCGGACTTGAGGAGCAATGCAAACGCGGCGCTATCAATCCTGAAATGTGCGTCGACAAGACGGGTCGCTGCCTCATTGCGACCGATATGCCGGAAGAGGGAAGCAAGTACGATCCCAAAAACGTTATCGTTGACTTCGTAGCAACTGGCAACAAAGTGGCAACAACAACAGAAAAAAAGGACGATTTCGGTGATTCGGACATACCTTTTTAAAAAACCTGCGTGTAATATCCTGGACGAGGCCGCTACCCCGGCCTCTAAGGGACTATCATGAAATACATACTCCACGTATTCTACTGCTTTATGCTAACCTCTATTGCGCTTGGCGTTAATGCCGCGTTAATTAGATTAGATGAGGTAGAGGCTACTATTGTCGGTTCAAGTCAGACGGTTATCACAGAGATGTATCGATACTCTGGCGACGACGATCAGGTAAGGCCAGACGGGGTAAAAGATTTAATGACTTAGGAGAAAAGCAATGCCACCTTTCAAATCAAAAAAACAACGCGCATACCTCTATGCCACGCACCCAGAGATCGCTAAGCGCTGGGCGAAGGAAACCCCAAAGGGGAAGAAGTTGCCCAATAAGGTCCCCAAAGCAAAAAAACGAAAGAATATTTAGCGCTTTTTCCGTTCCTTTTTCTCTTCGCGCTCTTCACGGCGTTTATCTTCTTTCATTTTACCTTTTTTACTTTTCTTGTCTTTCATTTTCGATCTCCTAATTAAAATCTTTATCAATGCGGATTGTGTGGTTAAGATTTAGCGTCTACGTCTTGCATAAATGCCACCATACATAGTAGCTGTGCTTGTTGAAAATACTGCCGTTACAACTAAATATATAGTCGTAGTTCCTGATAGACTTATTCTTTGCATAGGCGCATTTAACCCCATGCTACCCATATTAGTTACACTTGTTAAGTATTGAGCAACAAGTGATAAATCTGGCTGAGTCCCTGTACTTGTACTTATCCCTACAAAAGTTTCTGTCATAGAA